>Ga0193729_1000677_pt1 | contig 17812 bp, 16 predicted proteins | sample U1c2metaG_FD_143036 | JGI IMG/M metagenome (GOLD analysis project Ga0193729, IMG submission 143036) | Soil microbial communities from a riparian zone of the East river system, Colorado, United States - U1c2 | ecosystem: Environmental > Terrestrial > Soil > Riparian zone | place: USA: East River...
GGTATGGATGCGCACAAGGAAAGCATTTCGATTGCGGTCATGAATGGTGCAGGAAAGATCGGGATGGAATGTGTCATCGAGACGAAAGCGAGCATGATTCTGCAGTTTATCGATGGGCTGCGTGCAGACTTGCAGGTCACGTTTGAAGAAGGAACCTCGGCCGCCTGGTTGTACGACTTATCAAGAGTCACGACGCGCTGCCAGCGATACCTTCCTGCCTCGCTATATCCGTGATGATAGTGCGCGAGCCCATGTAAAGCACAAACGCGAGCGCTATGCAGAGAACCGGAATAATCAGCATGGCTTGCTGAAGGCCAGTGGAGCGGAAAGTTTCCGTGACCGTGGCTGAACCCGCTAGGGCCGCGGCGCGATGCGCCAACACGTCGCTCAACTTGCCGGTGAGGAGCGGTCCGAGGGACGCGCCGCACATGTACATGGCCATAAAATAAATCGCCATCGCTGCTCCCCGCTGGTTCGGAGGCACTATATCCTGTATCGCCGAGTACACCAGCCCGGAGGCACTATATCCTGTATCGCCGAGTACACCAGCCCGTAGTACGTCGTGAGGGCAGAGTACGTCAGCGCCAGAAACGCCATCGCCACGAACAAAGAGCCCGCGGGCTGAAGAATTCCCAGGCATGCAAACGGAATGGCCACCAGAGCCATGCCGGCGGCGCAAAGCATGCGGCCGTCTTTGCGACGCTGGACGATGAAATCGCCCAGATAGCCCGCAACAGTTCCCCCACTCATGCCTCCGGCTAGATAGACGACGCCCGTGGCAATGCCGGATTTCCCCAGCGACAGGCCGTGGACTCGGCTCAGAAACGCCGGCAAGAAAGTTCCGATGGCATACATGCTGAAATTTAGCGGCGCGCCGGAGGCGATGATCCACAACAGCGTGGGGATGCGCAGCACACTCCACATCGAGCCACGAGCTAGTGGCGCGCGATGGCTCTCGCTTGCGCCGCGCTCCGGTTCTTGGAGCATCAGTAAAGCGGGAACCAGCAGCAACGCCGGCACTGCCGCAAATACCATTGCGGCTCGCCAGCCATACGCCTGTGCTATCGGGCCGCTGAAGAAAAAACCGAGTGCGCCACCGACCGGCACGCCGAGCATGAACAGCGCGAGCACTCGAGAGCGTCTGGCCTGTGGAAACAGATCGCCGAGCCAGCTCGTCGCGGTCGGCGCGCAAGCTGCTTCGCCGACCCCAACGCCTACTCGGGAAAGGAGCAGTATCGCATAGGTGGTGGCGAGGCCTGCGGAAGCCGTCATCGCGGTCCATATGACGACTCCCCAGGCCAGGAGCTTTTTGCGGCTGGCAGAATCCGCGATGCGCCCGAGGGGCACGCCAACAATGGCATAGATCCAGATGAAGGCGCTGCCGATGAGGCCGATCTGGCTGTCGTTGAGGTGGAACTCCTTGCGCATGGGCTCGACGAGCGCAGAGCGCACCGGGGACGTGGCGGTCGTAGAAATTGAGGATATTGATGGCGAAGAGCACCACCACGGAGAACCAGAAACTCTGCTGCTGTGATTTCTGTGACAAGACGCGAGCATGCTAGCACAGGCGGCGTGAGTGGTGGTTCGGGACTGGTAGTTAGCCAGAGACTCCAAGTTTAAGCCAGGGAAGGCGTTCGACATCATCAGTATAGGGTCAAGTCTGATTAACGCTGCTCATACCGGGGATGTGGATTATTTCAAGTTTTCGGTAACTAACGGTATTCAGAGTGGATCGACTAGGGCTTTCGCGCAGCAGTACAGTTAGCGCGGTCGCGGTTAGTTTTGCCGCAGCGGCGGCATTGGTATCGGAATGTTATAGGTTTTCGAGCCTACGCCCACTCCGCCGAGACAGGTATTTGGAGGAGTGGTGCAGATGGAGTGGGTGCCCTGGCATTCGGCGGCCCAGAACATCATTCCCAGCATTCCGTCAGTGGTTCCGGCTCCCGCCGGGGCCACGGTTTCCACAAAAGTTCCGGTGGTGTCTTCCAGCGAACCGCTAAAGGTGGTGCACTCCGGCGCGGGATTTCTCCCGGTCACAATATAGATGCTTCCGGTCATCTTCGCGGGCGCCAACGGCGGTACTGGAGGAGTGATGCGCGGGTAACCGCTGATGTGCTGCTGCCAATTGGACTCCGCAGCCGACGTGCTGGGCTGTTTATTGGGAACCATGGCGTTGGCATAGTCCAGAACCGGATTGGAGCTGGTGAGCCAGTTTGTGGTCGCCGTTGCTGCCAGTGGCACCAGATATTGATCGCCGGCGGCTAGATCGATCGTCAAACGAGCTGCCGGGTTGGCGCCGGTGGCATCGTAAGGCAGGATGGAACGATACGCGTTGATGAACGCCTGCAGCCCGCTCAAGTTCGGGTTGGTGTTGTTCTCATAGTCGATTTCGATGCCTACCCCCAAGCGGGTGGCTAACTGTGCGGCATAAATACCGAGTTGGGTGGCGTTGGAAGCCAGCGCCTGGTCCCAGTAGCTGGTGTAGGTGATGCCACCGATGGAGAGAATCACGCGAATATTATGGCTGGTGAAATAACTGACGATGGCCGGAGTCATACCGATAGGCGCGCCATTGACGTCGCCTGCATCATTGGTCTGATTTAAAAGCTTCAAGGGATTCACGAAACTTAACACCACCAGATTCACGGACGGGCTGCCGTCGCCGCGGTCGATGATCCAGTGATTCTTGGTGTCGAAGTCGGTCATGTCGCGGACAGAAGCCCAGGTGCAGAAGTCGCTTCCGCAGTGCCAGGCGCCGTAGACTTGCATTTCAGCGGCGCGCGCCGGGATGCAGGAGCACAGCAAAAAGGCCGCGGCCAGGAAAGCCATGGTGGTTAACCGTTGTTTCACAGTACCTCCTTATAACGGGTGGACGCGTTCGCGCAAGCTTACAAATTCCGAGCAGAAGGAGTCAAATAAAATTAGTTTGCTGGGACTACATTACTGGCATTTTTTCTGGCGCAACAAAACCCCCGCACGCGCATTGAGCGTGTGAGGTGAGCCGATCCGCGATGCGGATCAGGCAACTTCAACGGGCCTACTGGTTGCCTAAATACTGCACATGGACATAGGTTCCGAGGCGGGTGTTATACGCGAGATACCAGCCTGGGTGATCTGGATCGTCGTATATCACGATGTCGTCGCTGTTCCACAGCCAATCGTTGGTGTAGTCGTAGTCGTAAGGCGCGACGTCCCAGTAAAAGCCGCCAAACCAGAAACGGTCGCGACCTCCGCCTTCAAGGCGATAGATGTGGTTGCGGCCGATTTCACCGCCGAAGCGTCCGTGTTCCCATACGTGATCCTGATGATACCGCGCCTCGGTGCGGCCCCCGCCATGGCCGATCCATTGATCGTTTTGAGCATGCACGTGCGGAGCTTCGGGATGGCCTTGCTGATCACGATAGGATGCATGCCCTTGTTCGCCACCTGAATGGCCGCCGCCTTCGTTGCCGTGCTGAACCTGAACTGAGCCTCGAGATGACGTGGGGCCGTGAGCGGGGATGTGACCGCCGCCAACCTGCGGGCCGGCATGGGTACCGCCGCCAGACGGATGTTGCCCACCACCTCCGCCTTGAGGATGCCCGCCACTTCCGCCTCTTTGCTGAGCGAATGCCGCAAGCGACAAAATCAAAAGAACTGCAAGCAGACCCGTTAGCTTTCTCATGCGCGCCTCCGAGGGAATTTAATGATTGGTTTCAGCCGACAAAGCTTTGATGCCGTGGCAATATTTTTTGGTTCGCGATTAACTGTCGCCGAACCTTCTGAATCTGTGCGCGAAGCTACGCTCCCCAATCCAAAAATTCGAAACAAAACCCCACGCGCAAATCGCGCCGCGTGGGGTGGCAATGCGACATCATCAACGATGATGTGTCGCAAGTTAGTCTGCTATTACAACCAGCAAGCGGACACCGGGACGGCGCGGATTGATCAGGTAGTAGTTACCATCGATGTAATCAATGTATACATCGTCGTTATAGTCCCAATCGGACGGCCACGCTTCGGAATATTGGAAATAATAACCGCCGTAATTAAAGCGGCGATCGCCACGCTGCACGTGGAAATGATGTGAGCTACCGAAATTGGCGCGAAATTGCTCGTCGGGAACACGCCGGCCACCGCCTCCGGAATTTGCATTACCGCTGTCATTGTGTTGCCCAGTCTGTTGTGCGCGCTGTTGATCTTGCGGACGGTCTTGTTGTTGTGCGGGCTTTGTCCCCTGATTGCGGTTGTCTTGCTGCTGTTGTTGGGTGCGATCATTTTGCTGCGCGGGTTTGGTGCGATCCTGAGATTGTTGCTGCTTATCCGGTTGCTGCTTGGGTTTGTCTGCGGGCTTTTCCTGATCCTGCTTGCCCTTATTTGGTTGTTCGCCTTTCTTAGGTTCCTCGCCCTTCTTGGGCTCTTCCTGTTTTTTGGGTTCTTCCTGAGGCTTATCTTTGTCGGGTTCCTGTCCCGCGTAAATGGGAGCGCCGACAAGAAGAAACATCAGGGTGGTGCCGAGGACGAGTTTCATTTGGTTCCTCCAGTGGGTGGCGACGTCCTGTCGCGACGAATTCACTCTGCAAATGAACTTTGGTCTGGCGGGGATCGTCACTTTTAGCATGACAGTGGCTAAGGCTCGATAGGGCGATGTAGGTAGGAAAATGCCGAATTGCCTGTAGATGTGGGTGGCTAAAGAGGCTCAGGGAGCTGGCGGAGCGGCTTGGAAAATCGAGGCGTAGGACAAAAAGACGGTGAGGCCAATCATGAAGATGGCGGTAACCCAAGCGATGATATTGAAGGTCAAAGTGTTGACGTAGTCGCCCATCAGGTCGCGGCGGTTCACGAGCAAGAGGATGAAAATGATGACGACCGGAAGCCAAATGCCGTTGCCGACCTGGGAAAAGATCAAGATTTTCCAAAGTGGTGCATGCGGGAGCAGAACTACTCCTGCGCCGACTGCGATGAGAACGGTGTACAGCCCATAAAAAATACGTGCGTCTTCGAATTTATGATCGATGCCAGCTTCAAAGCCGAGGCCTTCGCAGATCACGTGCGCGGTAGAAAGCGGCAAAATCGAGGCGGCGAAGACCGAGGCGTTCAGCAAACCGAATGCGAACAGATAGCCCGCCCAGGGGCCTGCGAGCGGGATTAAAGCGCGAGCCGCGTCCTTGGCTTCATTGATATCGCGATGGCCTGTGGCGTAAAGAGTCGCCGCGGTACAAACGATGATGAAGAAAACGATGACCATGCAACTGATGCTTCCGACTAGGACGTCGGCGCGAAGGACGTCGGCGCGAGCTTGGGGATATTGGCGAGGCCCGACTTTTTTCTCCACAAAGCCGGCTTGCAGGTAGAAAAACTGCCATGGGGCGATAGTGGTGCCAATTAATCCAGTGAGCATGAGCAGATAATCGGAGCTGTAGTGAATGGTGGGAACGACCGTAGCACGCGCGGCAAAGAGCCAGTCAGGCTTGGCCATGAAGGCCGAAATGATGTAGGTGACATAAAAGCCGCAGGCGAAGAAAAAGATGATCTCCACCTGACGGTAGGTGCCCTTCAAGACCAAGGCCCACACGAGGATCGCGGCGATAGGGACGGCTACATATTTACTGACGTGGAAAATCTCCATGGCTGCGGCGACACCGGCAAATTCGGCGACTACGTTAGCCAAATCCACGAAAAAACCGGTGACCATAACGAAGAAGGTGGGGCGGAAGCCGAACTCTTCGCGGATTAAATCGGAAAGGCCTTTGCCGGTGATGACGCCCAGGCGCGCGCACATTTCTTCCGTGACATACAGCGCGATGGTCATGGGAATCAACGACCACAGCAACGCATACCCGTAGTGCGCGCCCGCCTGCGTATAGACAGAAATGCCGCCGGCGTCGTTGTCCACGTTGGAGGTAATCAGGCCGGGGCCCACCACCGCGAGCAGCAGCGTGAGGCGCCGCCGCAGACCGCGGATGCGCTTCTGCAGGTCCGTGCCGCCGGAGCGGACGGTGGCGATCCTTTCGGAGATGGCGCTCCAGTCCATTTGGTGCTTTACGATTCCCTTTCTTTGAGAATTTTTTAGTGCGCGAGCGAAGTGTTAAAGATTTTTACTGACTTTTGACCAGGCGCGAGACTACGTCATCGACGGTGATTACGCCGATAGGGTGCTTGTTCTCGTCGACGACCGTCAAAGATCGCAAGTTATATTTGTCGAATAAGTCGAAGACTTCTTCCCCTTTGGCGTCGGGCTCGAGGTTCAACAGCGGCTCCATTTTCAGCTCGGAGACACTTTGTTCCGGCGCGGCCAGCAGCAGGCGCGAGACGGTAACGGTTCCGGCGAAGGAGGCGGATTTGTCGAGGAGCACGATAGTATCGAGCTGCTCGAGATTCAGATCCTGATTGCGCATCCATTGAATTACTTCGTCACGGGTGGTTTCTTCGCCCACATATGCGAAATCCGGATTCATCATGCCGCCCGCGGTGCTGGGATCGAATTGCAACAGTTGGCGGACTTCCCTGGCCTCCTGTCCGGGCATCTCTTCAAGGACTTCATCGAAAGTCTGCTTGGGAAGATCGGCGAGAAGGTCGGCGGCGGCGTCGGGAGCCATTTCTTCCAGGATGTCGGCGGCCTTGCCGGGATCAAGTTTCTCCACGATTTGGGTGGTAAGGCGCTCATCGAGTTCGGCGAGCACGGCACCGGCGGTTTGCTCATCGAGGGACGCAATGATGCCCTGACGCTCGGCGGCGGAGAGGTCTTCCATAATGGCGGCGAGATCGGCGGGGTGCAGGTCTTCCAGTTTTTCGTGGGTGATACGCAGTTTCACGCGGCGCAGCGGATCGGGTTCCACGAGATTCACGAACTCCCAGCGGATGGTGCTTTGCGGGAGGCCGCTTTGGAGCCTGCGAATCATGGCAGGAGAAACAACGCCGTGGAGCAAGCGGCGGACCGCGCCCGGTAGGCCGACATCGACTTGGGTGAGGCGCAGCTCGGTGTTGCCGTTGGAGCGCAATTCGACGAGGTCGACGTCATTGACACGCACGACTTTGCGGCCGCGGATATCGATGATTTGCTGATCAAGCAAATCTTTTTGCACCGCAAGCCAGGATTCATTGGGCTCGTAAAGCTGGAGGGCGCGTTCGCTGACATTGAGGCGAATCTCGCCAACCGAAACGGAAGCAATCTGGTCGTGACGAGCTACCAGCGGAGGAAAATGGCCGCGCGTCAACAGAAAATGGGAAATACGATTGGGTTGGTCCGCGGGCTCAATGAAGAACTCGCGTACACGCCCGACGTAATTCCCTTGGAGGTCGTAGGCTTTGGAGCCCATCAGTTCGGTTGCGTAGAGTTCCATAACGTATTCCTTGTGCTGCGTGTACTGAGAGTGCCGCGCAGTCCGATAACAAAAAACCCGCAAACCTGGTGACAGGCCGCGGGCAAGTTCCTGATCGAAATGGACTTGCCGCTAGCCCCGGGCAGCCCTCCCGCGAGGCGAATTTTTCCCGACACCGTTCGTAGCGGCGGCTTGCACCAGGGCCGAAGGAACGCTCGTTAAACTCACGAAGATCTGGTTACTGCCGAAACATCTTCGTATTTGGCTGGCAGGTACGCCGCCAGGCTCAGGTTCGAGTTCGCCGCTTAAGTGCATCGAGAGAGAATTTGCTCCGTACTGATGGCCCGGGATTGCAGGGTCAGGCATGCGGCGCGGCTTTAAAACGTTTTAGAAAAAAACGCCCGTGATGCCCTGTGCAGTGATAAGCCGAGGAGCGCCGCAAGTCAAGCAAAGAATGACGTTTGCGGCAGAAAGTTTTCAGAATGTGAATCTTTTTTGAAAGAGCGTCACCGATTCTTTTTTGAAAGAGCGTCACCGATTTTTATCTTGGAAGAGCATATTTTGCGGCTGCAGACCCTTGCGGCGGCAGTCTTCAGCGTAGAGCGCAAGGTAATTGGTCACGATGTAGTCCCTTTTTGAATAGCCAAGCTCAGTGGCGGCGCGATCGATGGCGGCGGGGGGGCCTTCTAGTTCTACAAAAGTGCCGATGGGGGTCTCGTCGATCTCGATGAGCAGGCCGCGCGCCCAGGACTTGGCAGCCGGCAATTGGTATGTGGTGCGATATTTCTCGTAGCGGAACCAGCCACGCATGCCCAGACCTTCGAAGATTTTTATGAGGTTGCCGCTTTCGGTGACCTGTGCCTCGATTTCGTCGCGGACTTTGTGGGAGCCGAATGAGGGATAGCGGCTGGTGTGGGCCGCGGTTTGCTGTGCAGTGGGGCGCTTGAAGGTTAGGATTTGGCGTGTAGGCGTTGGGGATTTTACAGATGCGGCTGGATTGGCCTTGCGCGACTTTTTGGCCTTCTTGGTCTTAGAAGATCTTTTGGCGGCCGGCGCGGCTACCGTTTCGGTGCGAAGCCTTAGGAGCTGGCCGTGCTTTGCGAGACCGCCATCGGGCGTATCAAAGATTAGATTTTCTTCATGAACCCGGCCGGATGCGGAACCGACGGGTTTGGCACCGAGGCGTCTCAAGATGCGCTGGAAGGCTTTGAGGTCGCGAATTTTAAGTTTAATTTCGGTTTCGTCCGGCATGGTATTCCGTCACTCGAGAGAGAATGGCGAGTAAGATGGTGCCAGTTAAGCGGAAACAAATCGAGTTCTATCTGGTTCGAGGCCGTACAATGGCGATCGATCGGCGGGAGGCGGGCATTGTCGACTAAAACGGCGGAAGAATTAGCAGGTATGCGTGCCGCCGGCTTGGTGGTTCGGCGCACTCTGGAAGCGATGAAGCACGCGGTGCGGCCCGGAGTGACAACGGCTGAAGTGGACGAGGCGGGGGCGAAGGTCATACGCGACGGAGCTCGGCCCGCCCCTGCGGTGGTGTATGGATTTCCTGGGGTGAATTTAATCAGTGTAAACGATGAAGCTGTGCATGAAATTCCTGGCGCGAGGAAAATCCGCAAGGGCGGTCTGGTGAAATTGGATGTCACCATAGAAAAAGACGGATTCATGGCTGACGCGGCCATGACGATCGGAGTGGGAAAAATTTCAGAAGAGAAATTTCGCTTGATGGCCTGTGCTGAGCGCGCGTTCCATAGCGCCATGAAGATTGCACGGGCTGGGGTGCGCGTATCGGAGGTCGGAGGCGGATCGAGCGTGAAGTACGCCGAAGCGGCTTCTCGGTGATACGAGAACTTGGTGGGCACGGGATCGGTCGCACGATTCACGAACCACCAAGCGTTCTTAACTATCTCGACCGCAATTCCAGAGAAATATTGACGGACTGCCTGGTCATTACGGTCGAGCCGATCATTGCGACTGGATCGGGAAAAGTATTTCTGGGCTTGGACGGATGGACGGTGCAAACCATCGATGGCGGGATGTCAGCGCATTACGAACATACTTTGGTCATTACAAACGATCAGCCAATTCTGTTGACGGCAGCTTAATTGTAGGATGCGGCGATTGCAAGATTAGCCGGCGCGGCAGCGGCTTTCTACGGGTGCGAAGTTCCGTTAGTATAGCGGACGAAGCCGATTTTTATCTGAACGACACATTTACGGACGCGTAGACCTATGCTTAGCGAGTTAGACTGCGCGAAATCACGAATTGGGGCGCATGAACAACGACTTAAAAACGACGGCCACAACACTTCCTGTCACAGCGGCGAATGGCGAAACCACGCCTGAGAAAACCACAGTAAATGTATCCAGCGACGGCGTGAACGCCGGTGCGGCGAGAGCTCCAATTGCGCGAAGAGAACCCGTGGAGATGGTGCTGCACGATGACCGGCGCGTGGATCATTACGCATGGCTGCGCAATAAGGAAAGCGCCGAGGTGATTGATTATTTGAAGGCGGAGAACACCTACACCGACGCGGTGCTTCTGCCGACTGAAGCGGTGCAAGAAAAACTTTATCAGGAGATGTTGGGGCGGATTCAGCAGACAGATTTGTCGGTGCCTTACCGGTTGCGGGGCTACTCGTATTTTACGCGCACGGAAGAAGGCAAACAGTATCCGGTGCGGTGCCGGCGGCGTGATGAGGAAGGGGCGCCGGAGGAATTGTTGTTGGACCTGAATGCGCTTGCGGAAGGCCACTCGTTTTTGGGGCTTGGTTCTTTTGAGGTGAGCGACAACAACGACCTGCTGGCGTATTCGACGGACACGACAGGATTCCGGCAGTACACCTTGCAGATTAAGAAATTGTCAAGCGGTGAGACGCTGGGCGAACGATTTGAGCGCGTGACCAGCGTCGCCTGGGCGGCGGACAATCGCACACTGTTTTTTACTGAAGAGGATGACACCACCAAGCGGTCGTATCGCTTGTACCGGCATGTTTTGGGCTCAGGCGAAGCGCCGATTTTGCTATATGAAGAAAAAGATGAGCGGTTCCGCATCAGCGTGGAACGCACGCGGAGCGGAAGCTTTCTACTGTTGACGAGCGCGAGCCATACGGCGAGCGAAGTGCGGTTTCTGTCAGCGAAGCACGCTGCCGGTAATTTCTCGCTGATCGCCGCGCGCGAAGATAACCACGAATATTATCTCGACCATCTTCCGGGCGATGGGGATTCCTCGGACGGGGAAGTGTTTTATGTACGCACGAATTCGGGCGGACGGACATTCAGGTTGATGGAAGTTTCCACTAAGGAGCCGACTCGGGAATTTTGGCGCGAAGTTATTCCTAACCGGCCGGACGTGATGTTGGCGGGCGCGGACGCTTTTGCGAATCACCTGGTGCTTTTTGAGCGCGAGGGCGGGTTGCCGTACCTGCGTATTGTGGATCTTCAAGATGTGAGAGACAAAAACGAACGCCGCGAAGGTGATTTGCTTAACGATTCGCACCGCATTGAATTTACGGAGCCGGCTTACAATGCTTCGCTTGGCACCAATCCTGAATTTGTAACCGATTTCGTGAGGTTTCAATACGAGTCGTTTGTTACGCCGCGTTCCGTGTTTGATTACAACGTGCGCACGCGGGAGCGGGTTTTGTTGAAGCAGCAACCGGTGCTCGGTGGCTACGATGCGCGGCGATACGTCACTGAGCGATTGCATGCTTCGGCAGGGGATGGAACACAGATTCCAATTTCAGTCGTATACCGGCGAGACACTTTCGCTAGCGAGCCTAGTTGGCCCGCGGACCGCAACACCGGCGCGCCGTTGTTGCTGTATGGATATGGGAGTTACGGCATCTCAGTTCCGGTAACGTTCAGCTCGAATCGGTTGAGTTTGTTGGATCGCGGCATCGTTTTTGCGATTGCGCATATTCGGGGCGGTGGCGAATTGGGCAAGCCCTGGCACGATGCCGGGCGGATGCGCCAGAAGATGAATACGTTCACGGATTTTATCGCCGCGGCGGAATTTTTGGTCACCCAACGCTATACGTCACCCGAGAAATTAATTATCGAAGGCGGAAGCGCCGGCGGGTTGCTGATCGGCGCGGTTGTAAATCTGCGCCCTTATTTGTTTCATGCGGCAATTTCGCATGTGCCGTTCGTGGATGTGTTGAATACCATGCTGGACGCTTCCCTGCCGCTGACGGTCGGCGAATATGAAGAGTGGGGCAATCCCCAGGTCGCGGAAGATTACTGGGTGATGAAATCGTATTGTCCATACACGAACGTGGCGCGCTGCGCGTATCCGGCGATGCTGGTGAAAACGGGATTGAACGACAGTCAGGTGATGTACTGGGAGCCGGCGAAGTATGTGGCGAAGTTGCGGGCCATGAAGACGGACACGAACCCGCTGTTGTTTAAGGTGAATATGGGCTCGGGACATGGTGGCGCTTCCGGAAGATACGATTATTTGCGCGAGGTGGCGTTGGATTCTGCGTTCGTGCTGACGCAATCGGGAATCCGCGAGTGAATCGCGGCGAGGGATTTTCGGGTAGTTCGCTCGTTGGCACGGTTGGCGAAGAACGCGTCGATATTTGGGCGCACGATGTGACTTACTTCCGTGATTGAAGCTACCACTCCGCTCATGCAGCAGTACCAGGGGATCAAGTCGCGGTATCCGCACGCGCTGCTGCTTTTTCGACTTGGCGATTTCTACGAGCTGTTTTACGAAGACGCGATCATCGCCGCGCGCGAACTCCAAATCACACTTACGTCCAGAAACCGCGAAAAGGGCCAACCCATCCCCATGTGCGGCGTTCCTTACCATGCGGCGGATGGATACATCGCGCGGCTGATTCGCGCGGGATTCAAAATTGCCATTTGCGATCAGATGGAATTGCCGGGGCCGGGCAAAAAAATTGTGCGGCGGGAAGTGGTGCGGGTTATCACGCCGGGGACCGCAACAGATGGCGCTGTGCTGGAAGCGCGCGAGAATAATTTTTTGGCGGCAGTAGCCAAGGATGTTGCGGGCACGCTGGGAATGGCGTATGTGGATTTGTCCACCGGCGAATTTCAGGCTACGGAATTTAGCGGGGCTGGCGCCGCCGAAGCGCTGCGCGATGAACTCCAACTGCTGAGGCCGCGCGAAACCTTGCTGCCTCGTCCACAACAATTGTTTGAAACGGCGAAGACCTCCCTGCTGGATGGAACGGGCGGCGTTGAATCGCGGCTGGATGAATGGATTTTCCAGCACGACTACGCGGAAAGAATTCTGCGGGAACAATTTGGTGTGGCGGAGTTGACCGGCTTTGGACTGGATGGGCACCCGCAATCTCTGGCGGCCGCCGGCGCGATCATTCATTACCTGCGCGAAAACGCGGCGGGTGGAGACGATGCGCATAGCGTGAAGGCGCTGCGACATCTTGATGGCGTGCGTTACTACGAGCAACAGAATGCGCTGGTGCTCGATCCAGTTTCGGTGCGCAATCTGGAATTGATCAATCCAATTTTTACCGAAGAGAGTGGCCGCGTGGGGCCGACTACGCTAATCGCGGCGCTGGATGTGACGGTGACCGGAATGGGCGCGCGGCTATTGCGGTCGTGGATGATGCGGCCGCTGATCGATCCCGCGGCGATCGATGCGCGATTAAATGCTGTGGCTAGTCTGGTACAGCAGACCATGGTGCGCGGAGAGATTCGCAAGGAATTAAAAGGGATTCTCGATCTGGAAAGAATTACCAGCCGCATTACGCTTGGTCTGGCGACTCCGCGCGAATTGGTGGCGTTGCGCAAATCTCTGGCACGGCTTCCGTTGCTGAAGAATTTCTTGACGCCGCCGGCGGCGGGCGGGAGCGAATTATTGCGACGGATTTTTACGGAGATCGATGAGCTGAGCGATGTGCGGGAAAGATTGGAGCGCGGGATTGCAGATGAGCCGCCGGCGCTGGCAACCGCGCCGGGAACGATTCGCAGCGGGTTTGATGGCGAGCTGGACGAACTGCGCAACCTCAGCCAGCACAGCAAAGAAATTATTGCTGCGATGGAAGAGCGGGAGAGAAAGCGGACTGGAATCGCGTCGCTGAAGATTCGCTTTAATTCTATTTTTGGGTACTACATCGAGATTTCCAAAGCGAATCTGCACCTTGCGCCGGCGGATTACGAACGCAAACAAACGCTGGTGAACGCCGAGCGCTTCACTTCGACAGAACTGAAAGAGTACGAGCGGAAGATTTTGGCGGCTGACGAACAGATTGCGGAAATTGAGAACCGGCACAGAACTGAAAGAGTACGAGCGGAAGATTTTGGCGGCTGACGAACACATTGCGGAAATTGAGAACCGGCTATTTGTGGAATTGCGCTCGGGAGTGGCGGCACATGCGGCGCGGCTGCGTGTTACGGCTAGCGCGATTGCGCAACTGGACGTACTGACTTCGTTTGCAAAGCTGGCTGCGGAGCGCGGATATTGCCGGCCGGAATTTAATGCCACAGGGGAGCTGCTGATTGTTGATGGGCGCCATCCGGTAATTGAGGAATTACTGCGGCAACATGGCGAGCGATTTGTGCCGAATGATTTGTATCTGGAATCGCAGCGCCAGCAATTGTTGCTGATCACCGGACCCAATATGGGAGGCAAATCGACGTACTTGCGGCAAGCCGCGCTGATTGTGTTGATGGCGCAGATGGGATGTTTCGTGCCGGCGCGGCAGGCGAAGTTGCCGGTCACGGACAGAATTTTCACGCGCATTGGAGCCAGCGATAATCTGGCGCGTGGGCGGTCCACATTTTTGGTGGAGATGAGCGAGGTGGCGGCGATTTTACATCACGCAACGCGGTCAAGTCTGGTGCTGCTGGACGAAGTGGGGCGCGGGACTTCGACGTTCGATGGATTGTCCATCGCCTGGGCGGTGGTGGAGCATTTGCAGAAGCATACTGGAGCGCGGACGCTCTTCGCCACTCACTATCATGAGTTGACGGAATTGGCGGATTTGCTTTCGGCGGTGAAAAACGTACATGTGTCGGTGAAAGAAACGCCGAACGAAATTGTGTTTTTGCGGCGAGTGGAGCCTGGGAGCGCGGATAAGAGTTATGGAATTGAGGTGGCGCGGCTTGCGGGTCTGCCGCGCAGCGTGATTGCGCGGGCGCGCGAGGTGCTTTTGAAACACGAGCAGAATGAACATGAGCTGAGCGAGACACTGTCGCCAGGCGCGAACGGGAATGGCAATCATAACGGGGAACAGGCGGTGTTGTTTACGGCGCTGGATCGCGAAGTGATTGATAAATTGCGCGGCGCCGATTTGGATCAACTGAAGCCGCTAGACGCATTAAATCTGCTGGCGGCGCGCGAGGTGCTTTTGAAACACGAGCAGAATGAACATGAGCTGAGCGAGACACTGTCGCCAGGTGCGAACGGGAATGGCAATCATAACGGGGAACAGGCGGTGTTGTTTACGGCGCTGGATCGCGAAGTGATTGATAAATTGCGCGGCGCCGATTTGGATCAACTGAAGCCGCTAGACGCATTGAATCTGCTGGCCGAATTGAAGAAACAGATTTCATGAGCGTGCGCGCAAAAGAACGCGGGATGTTCGTGCTGGGGCTGATGTCTGGGACTTCGGCGGATGGAATCGATATAGCGCTGGCAAGGATATCGGGAGCGCCGCTGCGGGTGAAGGCACAGCTGTTGAATCACACCGCCGTAAAATTTCCTGCGCAAGTACGCGCAGAGATTTTGCGCGTGGCGGAACAACAGGCGATTACGGCCGGGGAATTGAGCCAGCTTAATTTTCGGCTGGGACAATTATTTGCGGACGCGGCGACGACTGCTTGCAAACGCTTTCGCGTTGCGGTTTCTTCGGTGGACTTAATTGGCAGCCACGGGCAGACGATTTTCCATCAGGGGGTTGCTGCGAATTACTTGGGCGCATCTACTTCTTCAACTTTGCAGATCGGCGAAGCGGCGGTAATTGCGGCGCGGACCGGAGTCACCACCGTGGCGGATTTTCGTCCCGCGGATATGGCTGTGGGCGGGCAAGGTGCGCCGCTGGTGCCTTATGCGGACTATCTTCTATATAGCGATCGGAAACTGGGGCGCGCGTCGTTGAACCTGGGCGGGATTGCCAATGTTACGGTTATTCCAGCGGGCGCGGCGCGGGAGAAGGTGTTTGCGTTTGATACTGGGCCGGCAAATATGTTGATTGATGCGCTGGTGGCGCATTTCACCCGAGGGCGAACGAAGTTTGACGACGGCGCGAGGATGGCGCTGGCCGGGCGTGCGATTCCGGCACTGCTGGAAGCCGCCGAAATCTACCGGCCGCGAATATTATGGCGCCGATTATGTGAAGCGCTTGCTGACGCTCGGACGGCGATACAGAGCAAAGCCGAATGATTTGATTCGCTGCGTGACGATTTTCACGGCACTGTCGGTGGTGGACGCGCTGAACCGTTTTGTTACGCGCAATACAAAATTGGATCAACTGATTGTTTCGGGTGGGGGCGCGCGGAATCCGTTGATCATGGCGCAACTAGCTGCAGCATTGCGGGGAGTTGAAGTGCTTCCCTCTTCGCGGCTGGGCGTGCCTGAAGAAGGCAAGGAGGCTTTTGCGTTTGCGCTGCTGGCTTATGAAAGCTTTCATCAGCGGGCTGGAAATGTTTTTTCTGCTACTGGTGCAAGCGAGCCGGCGATTTTGGGGAAGATTTCTTACGCGGGCGCACGATGATGCGTTGGTTGATAAAACTAGCGGCTAATGAAAGTGATGACAGGCTTCCGCGACAAATCGAAGAGAGATCCCTCCGCGGGCCGACTTCTTCGCAGGAGCGAAGAAGAAGAAAAAGCGTCGGCTCGCTTTGGTCGGGATGACTGTTGGTTGCTTAATGGCTGCGTGCTGGAGGTTGGTTGCTTAATGACCAAATGTCGCTTAATAGCTCTGCGTTGCAGCCCGTCATACTTGGCGATGCTTAGGTGCGGTTGCGTGTTGGTTAGTGGTTGCGTGTTGACGCTGGGTGGTTGTTCTCACACCGCTAAGGCTGACCGGTCTTCGGTTACGCTGCTGATTGAATCGAATCCAACCAATCTGGATCCGCGATTTGCCACCGATGGGCAGTCGCAGCATCTGGATGGAGCGATTTGCCACCGATGGGCAGTCGCAGCATCTGGATGGACTGGTATTCAGCAGCCTGGTGGAGCGGGATGAGCAGATGAATTTGCGTGGCGATCTGGCGGAGTCGTGGGATACGCCCGACCCGTTGACTTATGTTTTTTATTTGCGGCCGGGGGTGCGGTTTCACGACGGCAGCGCGGTCACGGCTAACGATGTAAAAGCTACGTTTAGTTTTATTTTGAATGTGGCGAATCACTCGGCGAAGCGCGGAGCTTTTCGCATGATTGCGAATATAGAGGTGCCGGATGCGCGGACGGTGATTTTTCGCTTGAAGGAGCCGTACGCGTCGTTTTTGTGGAACATATCGCGGCCAGCGATTGGGATTGTGCCCGCGAACGCCACCACGGATTTATCGCGCGGGTTGATCGGGTCGGGGCCGTTCCGTTTGGTGAGCCAGGCGCAGGATGACGAAGTGGTGTTGGCGGCAAATGCTGATTATTTTGGTGGCGCGCCAAGCATTTCACGGCTGCGCGCGCGCGTGGTGCCTGATGCGATTGTGCGCGCGTTGGAATTGCGCAAGGGGTCGGCGGATTTAGAGATTAGTTCCCTGTCGCCGGACATGGTGCCGGTGTTGGCGCGACGGCCGGAGCTGGGGGTGTCCGAGCGCGCGGGAACGAATCTGGCGTATCTCGGATTCAACATGGACGACGCGCTTGTTGGGCGACGCGAAGTGCGGCAGGCGCTGGCGTATGCCACGGATCGCGAAATGCTGATTCGCTATTTGCTGCACGGGCAGGCGCGCATCGCGAACGGGGTTATGCCGCCGAACCACTGGGCGTACGAACCCAACGTGACGACTTATTCCCGGGACACCGCGCGGGCCGAAGCGTTGCTAGACGCGGCGGGATTTCCGCGCCAAGAAAATGGCGTGCGGATGCACGTGATGCTGAAGACGTCGACGGATGAGCAGGCGCGACTGGTTGGCGCGGCGCTTCAGGAACAATGGCGGCACGTCGGCGTTGCGTTGGAAGTTCGTTCGCTGGAGGCGGCGACGCTGCTTTCGGATTTGGTGAAGGGAAACTTTGAGATCAATCTGTTTCGCTGGGTGGGAGCAAATAACGATCCAGACGTTTTTGAATTTTTGTTTTCGTCGAAGCGCTTCCCGCCGGACGGCGCGAATCGCGGGCACTACCGCAATGCGCGAATGGATGCGTTGACGGATCAGATTCGCGTGGAGATGGATCGAGAAAAACGTCGGGCGCTGTGCAGCGAAGCGCAGAAAATTCTGGCCACGGATTTGCCGTATTTGCCGCTGTGGTTTGTGGATGCGGTTTCGGTGCATCAAAAGGAATTGGGAGATTTGCCACTGTCACCCAGCGGAGACTTTGATTTCCTGGCGAAGTTGAAAGTGCAATGAGTCAAA
>Ga0193729_1000678_pt1 | contig 17796 bp, 18 predicted proteins | sample U1c2metaG_FD_143036 | JGI IMG/M metagenome (GOLD analysis project Ga0193729, IMG submission 143036) | Soil microbial communities from a riparian zone of the East river system, Colorado, United States - U1c2 | ecosystem: Environmental > Terrestrial > Soil > Riparian zone | place: USA: East River...
CTCTTCGCTGATTTGTTTCTCGGGCGCTTCCAATGACGATTTCATATCATTCTGTCATTCCGAGCGAGGCGAGGAATCTCTTACTGTTTCTCAACCGGAAATATCGAGAGACGTCTCGATCCATTCGACTTGCGCTCAGGACAAGCTTTCGCTCGACATGACAAACTAGTCGCTTCGCGCGCGATTTCATGGCTCGTAGAATTTTGTCCCCTCGCGGGCGTGCTTCTTCAAAATGTCGCACGGCACAAACTTCTCGTCGCTCTGCGCCAACCGATTCATCTCTTCGACAATCTTCTTCAAACCAAAATGCTCGGCGAAACGCAGCGGTCCGCCGCGATGAGGCGCGAATCCGGTTCCGAGAATCATTCCGTAATCCGCGTCCTCGGGCGACTCTACCACTTTTTCTTCAATGCAACGCGCCGCCTCGTTGATCATCAAAAACATCAAGCGCTGTGCCAGATCGGCCTTGGCAACCGACTCGCTCGCCGCGGCGGAGCCCGTCCCGGGCGGAGGCGGGTTAGGCGATTGCTCTCGGCCTTCGTATTTGTAAAAACCGCCGCCGCTCTTGCGACCAAGCAGCTTCGACTCGCGCATGCGCCGCAGAATTTCCGGCGCGCGATCGCGACGTCCGTAAGCTTTTTCGAGGGTGATCGCGATATCCACCGTAACGTCGATTCCGATCTCGTCGATCAAGCGCAACGGTCCCATCGGCATCCCCCACTTCATCAGGGCGTCGTCGATCTTCGCCGCGTCCACACCACCCTCGAACAATTCGGCCGCGTCGAGCAAATACGGAAACAAAACGCGATTGACCAAAAACCCCGGGCTATCGCGCACCACCACAGGTAATTTTCCGATTTGCCGGACGAACGCGAGCGCATGCTCTTTCGTGTCGTCGGAAGTTTCTTGGGCAACCACGACTTCAACGAGCTTCATCCGGCTCACTGGGTTAAAGAAATGCAAACCGATCACGCGGTCGGGCGAAACGGTGCAATTCGCCAGCTCGCTCACTGGAAGCGCGGATGTGTTCGTCGCGATGATCGTTTTCGGGCCGGCCTGCATCGACAGCTCCCGGAAAATTTCCTTTTTGATGTCGATCTTTTCCGAAGCGGCTTCGATCACAAACCGGACATCGCGCAATTCCATCGGCGCGGTCGAAGCAACAATGCGGGCGCGGCCCTGTTTCGCTTTTTCCTCCGTCATCAATCCGCGCTTCACCGCGTCGCCGTAGGTTTTTTCAATGCCGGCCAGACCGCGATCGAGCAGCTCGCGATTCACGTCGCGTAAAATCACAGTCACGCCGCGCGAGCTCAGCCATTGCGCGATGCCCGCGCCCATCACGCCGGCGCCAATAATCGCCGCGTGCGCAACTTTCTCGAATTGCTTGCTTCCTTTCTTGTATTTTTCCGCCAGGAAAAAATTGCGAATCAGATTTTGGGTCGATTCGGTTTGCCCAAGATCGACAATCGCCTCGAGCTCGAGCTTGAGCGATTCATCGACCGGATTCGCTGTGCCGGTCGTGATAACGCCGAGCGCACGCGCACGCGCCGATTTCGGATCGGACGGAACCGGAGTGTTTCCTTTCGACAGCGGCACTTTTGCAGTAGGACGTTTTCCTTTGCCGATCAAACGTCGCGCTGCGTCGAGGAGTTGCTCTCGTGACGCCACTTCATCCACCAATCCTGTTTTTAATGCCTCGCTCGCGGAATAAAGTTTGCCTTTCAAAATCACTTCCGCGGCATCGTCTTCCCCAATCAAGCGCGGCAGCCGGGTGCTTCCACCCCAGGCCGGGATCAAACCAAGCGTCGTCTCGGGCAATCCAATTCGCGTCGCCGGATCGTCCGATGCGACGCGCCAGTCGCACGCGAGAGTGATTTCGTAGCCGCCACCAGCGCAGGCGCCGTGGATTGCGGCCACGCTCGGAATTTTCAACGCCGCAATTCGATTGAAGACGCGCTGTCCTTGGGCGATGAAATCACGCAGCTCGCCGGTTTGCGCTTGCTTCAAGAGCGTTTTCAAATCGGCGCCCGCGATGAAGATCGATTTTTTGGCGGAGGTAATAATCAAACCGCGCAAGGAGTTGTCGCGTTCGATCGCATCGACATGTTCGCCCAGCTCGCTCATGGTCGCGGTGTCGAAAATGTTCGCGCCCGATTCGGGCCGATCGAATGTGAGCACGCAGACGCGATCGTCACCAATCTCGCGTCGAATCATCGAACGTATGGCCACTGCCGGCATTACCACCAATTTGTAATCGTTTCGGTCAAATTCCAAGCGCGGAACGATTGCTCTTGGCCAGTCGCAATGTTAAAACTCGGGCGGCGGCGGGAACGGAGGTTCTCATGGTCGGCAAAATTCTCGTACCCGAAATCAAAGGCTTGATCGAGACGCGCAATTTCGCCGCGTTGCGCGAGATGTTTCGCGAATGGCCGCCGGCCGACGTCGCGGAAGTGATCCTCGACGTGGACGAAGACGACCAAGTCATCATTTTCCGCATCCTGCCGTCGGCACTGGCGGCGGACGTTTTTGAATATCTCGACGTTGAAGCGCAGCAAAAGTTGTTGCGCGGAATGGCCCACGAGCAAGTCGTCGGAATTTTGAACGAAATGTCGCCGGACGATCGCACTGCGCTGCTCGAAGAATTGCCGAGCGCGGCCGCGCGCCAGTTGATCAGACTGCTCACGCCGGAGGAGCGCCAGGTCGCGCAATCGTTGCTCGGTTATCCGGAAGGCAGCGTCGGCCGCTTGATGACGCCGGACTTCATCGCCATTCACGAAGATTGGACGGTGAAGGGCGTGCTCGACCACGTCCGCGAGTTCGGACACGACAGCGAAACTCTCAATATCATCTACGTCGTTGATGAACGCGGCAAATTGATCGACGACCTGCGGATGCGCGAGTTCCTGCTTCGTCCGCTCGACGCGCGCGTGAGCGATTTTCGCGATCACACCTTCACCTCGCTCAAGGTCAATGATTCCCAACAGGACGCGCTTAACGCTTTTCGAAAATACGACCGCGCCGCCTTGCCAGTGCTCGATTCGAACGGTGTGCTCGTGGGCATTGTCACGAGTGACGACATGCTCGACGTCGCCGAAGAAGAAGCGACCGAGGACATCCAGAAAATCGGCGGTATGGAAGCGTTGGACGAGCCGTACACGACCATTCCGCTCCTGCGGATGGTAAAGAAACGCGCGACCTGGCTGATCATTCTTTTTCTCGGAGAAATGCTGACCGCGACCGCGATGCAGGGTTACAACGGCGAGATCGAGAAGGCCGCGATCCTTGCGATGTTTTTGCCGTTGATCATTTCCAGCGGCGGCAATTCCGGATCGCAAGCGACGACGCTCGTTATTCGCGCCATGGCTCTGGGAGAATTGCGCTTGCGTGATTGGTGGCGCGTGGTGCGCAAAGAACTTCTCTCGGGACTTTCACTCGGCTTGATTCTCGGAACCATCGGCTTTTTCAGAATCTCGCTCTGGCAATACCTGCACATTTTTGATTACGGCCAGTACCATTGGCTTGTCGCCGTGACTGTTGGCGCTGCGCTTGTCGGAGTCGTCTTGTGGGGCACCATCAGCGGAGCGATGCTTCCGTTCCTGCTGCGCCGACTTGGACTCGATCCCGCAACCTCATCGGCCCCATTCGTAGCTACGCTGGTCGATGTAACGGGACTAATTATTTATTTTAACGTGGCGCTGTTCATCCTTCGTGGCACGCTGCTTTGACGAGACCGACACCTATGATCTCAATCGGCAGATTTCTCGGGCACGACCAAAAATTTTACGACTTGCTGGAAGCGAGCGCGCAGCAAGCCGACACTAGTGTTCATCATCTGGTCGATCTCCTGGCCAAGATCGGCAATAAGAATTCGGTCAGCGATCTCGCCGCGTTTGCCGAGAGCCGGCGTGAAGACAAGCGCATCACTCAAGAACTTACTGAAGAGCTCACCAAAACATTCATCACTCCGCTAGAGCGCGAAGATATTCAGGCGCTCGCGGCGTCGCTCTATAAAATTCCCAAGACCGTGGAGAAGATCGGTGAACGGATGCTGATTTGTCCGCAGGACTTGCCGAAGCCGAGTTTCGCCAAACAGGTCCAGCTTCTCGATCAGGCGGCGGAAGCAGTGCTCGCGATGGTGAAGCAATTGCGCAAAGGAATGAACGTTCGCACCGCACGGGAGATGAATGCGAAGCTCCAAAACATTGAAGGTGAAGCCGACGAGCTCGAGCTGGAGTTGCTGCGCGATCTTTACCAGGGCAATTACGATCCCAAACACATCATCTTTTTGCGCGACCTTTACGAATTGCTCGAGAGGGTGATCGACCGTTGCCGCGACGCCGGCAATGTGGTCCTGCAGGTTGTCTTGAAGAACACCTAACCGCCGCGCCCACCGCGCAAGATCGACATGTTGCTTTTTCTCATCGTCGTTCTTGCCGCTGTCATTTTCGAATACAGCAACGGGTTTCACGACGCGGCCAACGCCATCGCCACTGTCGTCTCGACCAAAGTGCTTACGCCCCGCCAGGCGATTGCGATGGCGGCATTTTTTAATTTAACGGGCGCACTGCTCGGCGGCGCGGTCGCTTCGACGGTCGGCAAAGGTTTGGTCGATACCGAAGTCGTCACGATGTGGACGGTGTTGGCCGCGGTGCTGGCTGCGTTCATCTGGAACATGACCACGTGGTGGTTCGGTTTGCCTTCGAGCTCGAGTCACGCCCTCATCGGCGGCCTTTGCGGCGCGGCTCTCGCGACCGCTCACGGGAATTGGTCGGTCATCAAATGGAACGCCGGTGTCTGGCCAAAAGTCATTGTGCCGATGATCACTTCGCCGATCGCCGGATTCATTCTTGGCGGATTCGTGATGTTTCTTCTGTTCGTCTTGCTGCATCGGCTTACGCCGCATTTCATCCATCAGTTTTTCGGCAAGGCGCAAATCGTCAGCGCAGGCTGGATGGCGCACAGCCACGGCACCAACGACGCCCAAAAAACAATGGGCATCATCACACTTGCACTTTTCACCGGCACGAAAGCCGGCCGGTTCGATCATCTACCGGCGTGGCTGGAATTTTTGCGGACACCGGTCTTTGCCATGCCGCTGTGGGTAAAAGTGCTTTGCGCGGCGACGATGGCGGTCGGCACCGCCGCCGGCGGTTGGCGGATCATTCGCACGCTCGGCCATCGCGTCGTGAAATTGCAACCGGTCCACGGCTTCGCCGCTGAAACCAGCGCGGCATTGATCATTCAAGCCGCGAGCATTTACGGGATTCCCCTTTCAACAACTCACGTCATCTCAACTTCGATCATGGGTGTCGGCGCGGTGAAACGTTTCAGCGGCATGCGCTGGACCGTGGTCGAACGAATCATCTGGGCCTGGATCTTTACCCTGCCAGCCACCGCGTTACTCGGTTACTTGCTCGAACGCGTGGCTAGCGGGTCCTGATCACGCGTTTGTCATCCTGAGCGCAAGCGAAGGACCTCACAAAAGTTCGAACGTCACGCTGACGAAGTTGTGTGATCAATCAGCCTGTGAGAGGTCCCTCATCGTCTTCGCTGATTCGGGATGACAAATCAGAGATCGTCCGGCGGCTTGATCCCAAACTTTTCGAACATCTTTCTTACTCGTTCCCGTTTCTCCGGCGTATCCAATCGCACTTCCTCCGGATTCTCCGCCCAAAACAACACGTCGCGATAATCGCGCTTCGCCACCACCACGAATTCGCGCAGCTTCTCTTCGCTTCCCCCGCTTAGCTTCAAAATCGCCAGCTGCACCCGCTCGCGTTCGTGCTCGTACGGTGCAACGCCGTAGCTATCCAGCAACTCCAGCACGCGCGCCCGACTACTTTCTGGAAAAGTCGCCCGGATTACTGCAACAACCTCGTCGCGCGAGCGCGCCATCGTTCGCTTGGAAAAGATTATTTCTTAATCGCGACCCATTCGTTGGCCGCGCGGGAATCGGCCACGGCCTGGACGACGCGCATGTAGCGGACCCCGTCTTCGAAATTGGGACGCGGGCGAACGCGGCCTTTTGATTTCACCGCGTTGATGAAATCGTCTTCCACCCGCCATTCCGTAATGAGTTCCTTCGGAACATCGAGATCTTCCATTTCGCGGCCACCGTACTTCACGCTCCGGACCCGTTCGTTGGTGAAATCGTAAAGCAACGCGCCGCGGTCCCCGAAAATTCGCAACCGATCATTCGGCGCGCCGGCGTGCACGCCACTGAACTCGAGCACGCCTTCGGCGCCGTTCTCAAAAACGCAAAGGACATTGAGCATGTCGGGAATGATCACGCGATAACCACGCCGCTCGGCGTTCAGAATTTTTCCGCGCGCGAACACGCCGGCGATGTTGCCGAGCCAGCGCTGCAACACTTCCACGTAAATTCCGAGCGTGAGCACATTCAGCCCGCTGATCTCGATCTTCTGCCGCCAATGCGCCGGCGCTTCCGGGTTCAAATAGACGCCCGTGAAACTTTGCAGGCGGACGGCGTGCGGTTTTCCGATGAAATTTTCGGCGAGCAGTTTTTTCACGAGCAGATCGGCGCGCATCCCGAACGGCGGTGGACAAAGCATCGTCACCAGCTCAGGAAAACGTTTCGTGGTCGCCAGCATTTCTTCGGCTTCGGCGAGGTCCATCGACATTCGCGCCTGACAAAAAACATGCTTGCCGGCCTCGAGCGCGGAAATGGTCACCGCCGAATGCATGTAAGGCGGGGTGCCGATCCAAATAATGTCAAGATCGGGCACGGCCAGGAGATCGGCCCAATTCGCCATCGGCGTCGCGCCGGGGCAATGTTCCTTGCAAAATTGTTGGCTGCTCTCGTAAGTCGAGTTCGAGACCGCGACGATCTCGGCATCGGGATTCTTTTTGAGCGCGGGCAAATGCCGGGTGCGAACGATATTGCCCGCGCCGACGATTCCGATCCGCAGTTTGTTATTAGCCTTTTGCGTCATTTGTTCGATTCAATCACGAATGGACACCAATGCACACGAATACGAAGCAATGATCATCCTGTCACATCATTTGTGTCTATTCGTGTGTATTCGTGGTTAAATCACTTGACAATCAGCCCGCGCGCGGCACCTTTTGCGCCCCCATTCCTGCACCATGTCGAAAGTTTGCGCCATCACCGGATCGAGGCCCACGCGCGGCAGCGTCATTCACCGCCGCGGTATGGCCAAGAAAAAAGGTGGCGTCGGACGGCACGTGACCAAGAATGTGTCGCGCCTTTTCGTTCCCAACCTGCACGAACACCGGATCTGGGTGCCGGAGCTGAAAAAGTTCGTCCGCGTTCGCGTGACCGCGCGCGGCCTGAAAACGATCAACAAAAACGGGGCTTACAAGTCGCTCAAAAAAGTCGGCGCGATCTAAGTCCGAGATTGGTGGATCGGCCGCTCCGTCGGACGATGCCGAAATTAATGCGGCTTCGCCGCCAAAATTAACATCGAGCAAGGGACTGCTCGATCCACCGCATTAACTGCCGCCAATTTCTGTTTCTTCTGTTGTAGAGGCGTCCGCCACGACGGACGCCTGTCTTTCCGGTTCGGCGGTTGACACAACCGCCGCTACAACGCTTTCGCTTCCCTTCGGAGCTTCGACTGATTCATTCGCGGGCGGCGCGGTCCGAGCCGGACTGGCGTTTGCCTCGACACGTTCCTCTTTTTCCGCGGCCGGGACGTTCGCCACGATCGCTTTTTCTTCTGCTTTCTCTTCCGGCGTCGCTGCCTCCGCACTTTCCTTGGCTTTCGCTTTCGCACGTGGCAGATCGAGCGAGCCGTCGTTGAACTCGACCACGTAACCTTCGTTGATCAGCCAGCGAAGATCGGAGGCGAGCGCCATTTTCACGCGCTCCGCTTCGTCAGCCGTAAGACCGGCAATCAATTTGTCGGCCAGTTCTTTCCGGCCAATTCGCGGCGAGGTTCCGATGCTCTCCAGAATTGCCCGAACTTGCGGCGAGACGCCGGATTCATCGTGCTTGAATGGGCGTGGATAAATGGATGAGACAAAGAGCATTCCGCGACGATGCCGAAAGACATGAAGGCCGGCTTCACGAAACCGAGCGGCAAGCTCCTGCATCATCGGCGACGGCGACCGCGTGTCACGCGTCCATTCGTTCTCAATCAGCCGGTTCAACACTCGATCCTGCAAATGCCGGCTGGCAGGACCGTCGATCGTCAACTCCGAAACGCTGCGAACGAGTCCGGGCAAATAATTTTGCTGAAAATGCCGCTCTGTTTCAGCCACTGACGAAAACGTGGTCGGTGTTTCGTCGCGCAACGTCGAGAACGTTGTCACTTTGCGCGCGTCTTCCTTCCACTTCTCGATCTCCGCCGGATCGGTCACGATTTGAATTTGGCGTTGATAATCGGCGAAGCTCATCCGCCGGCTGAAACGCTGCTCGTACAAATTCCGGAGCCGGCGCTGATAATCGTGATGATTGGTCGGGCCGAGCAATGTGCCGCTCAGCCGGCACCGCGCTACATTCGTAAAATTTCCCTTGATCGGCTCCGTCTCGGTGACGTCGACCTTGTAAAAGTCGGCTTTCGCCAAACGAAACGCGTTGCGTTCGAGAAATTGTCGATCGACCGAGACGGAGCCGTTTTCGCCCAGTTGAAAGAGCGGCGACTCGGGCGGCGCGGTCAATTGAACATCGTGACGGGTCGCTTTCTCCAAAAAAAGCCGCGCGAGCGCGAACAACGAATACGCGACTGAAGAAGATTTAATCTGCGCAACAACGTTCTCAAAACCAGACAGGCGCGGCAAAAACTTGACTGCGATTGGCGGCAACGGCCGGTCCGAGGTGCGAGGCGCACTGGCACTGGACTGGCGACTAACGAGCCCCGGCCGATCTTTCCGATGTCGATCCTGCGCGCGCGGAGGCCGGCGATCCTGCCGAAGCGGTCGCCCCGGCATTTTCCCTTTTTGAGTCGGGCGATCGAAACCCGGCCTTGGACGTTTTTGATCCGGTCCGCGCTTATCGCGCGGTCTCCGGTCACGCGAGCGTCGATCGAGTCGATCTTCGCCTTCATGCCCGGCGTAGCGTTCGGTCGGCGCGGGCTCGTTCACCCAGGCCGGCAACATTTTCAGGTCGACTAACTCGTCGAGTTCGACAGGGGCGTCAGGCACGAATGTTCTCTACGCCAAGGGCAAAGGAAGTAAATAGCCCGCGCTCCGGACAGTGGCATTTGGTTGCGGAATTTTCGCTAATTCTTTTACTTGCGGTGCGGCAGCGTGTGGGGTAAGCGTTGCGCTCCAACCCAAAAATTTCTTATGGCGGACAAAACGATTGAGGAAAAGGTCAAGGACATCATCGTCGAACAGCTCGGAGTGAATCCGGAGCAGGTCACGCCGCAGGCGTCGTTTATCGAGGACTTGGGCGCCGATTCGCTCGATATCGTGGAATTGGTGATGGCGTTCGAAGAGGAATTTTCCGTGGAAGTGCCGGACGAAGATGCTGAAAAACTGCAGACCGTCGGCGACGTAATCAACTACATCAAAGAACGCGCCAAGACGCCGGGCGGCGGGGAAGCCGGAGCGAGCAACTAGTCCGCTCGTCCAGCCATTCTTAATCAAATGAAAAACACGGCTTCAGCCGTGTTTTTTGTTTCCTGGTTGCGCGGGCGCGCAACGCGCCCAGACTAACGAGAATGGATTTCAGCCTGCTGCAAAGGCCATTGCTTCATGTCTTTGGGCACGATGTGTCGTTTCTCGGCATCATCGCGTTCGTCATTTGGTTTTCGATTGGCGTCTTGGCGGCCCGCGCGCTGCAAAGCGATGCGGTCCGGCGTGTTTTCAGCCGATTCAAGATCGACGTCAACTTGATCGCGATCCTGACCACGATCCTGAGCGTGGCTGCAGTTGCGTTCTTTACAATGAACGCAATCAACGCCGCCGGCATCCCGTTGTCCTGGAATGCGCCGTTACCAGGCGTCACTCTGAGCCTCGTTCAAATTTTCCTGCTTATCGCGCTGCTGGTCGCGGTTTTCTGGATTTCATCGCGGACGAAACGCTTTCTGTTCAATCGCTTTCTCGCGAAAAGCGGACTCGATCGTTCGTTGCAATACGCGATTGCGCAAATCGTCAGCAATGTTGTCCTCATCGTTGGCATTTTTATTGTTCTCGATAACGCCGGCATTCATCTCGGGGCTCTGACGGTTTTTGCTGGCGCGGTTGGCGTCGGCGTTGGCTTTGGTCTGCAAAACATCGCGAGCAATTTTATCAGCGGCCTCGTTATTCTGGCTGAACGCCCGATTACGGTGGGCGACCGGGTCGAAGTCGCGGGAATCGCCGGTCAGGTGCAACACATTCGGGCCCGCAGCACCGTGATTGTAACCAACGACAACATCACCATGATTGTCCCGAACACGAAATTCATCGACTCGCCGGTAACGAACTGGACCTACGGCGATCCGCGGGTGCGATTTCGTTTGCCGGTGGGGGTCGCCTACGGCAGCGACGTGAACAAAGTTCGCGAAGCGCTGCTCACCGCCGCCAACGAAAACGCGAACACTCTGAAGGATCCGGCGCCGAGCGTTTTCCTGGAGAAATTCGGCGAGAATTCCATTGATTTTGAGTTGGTCGTCTGGAGTAGCGAGATGAGCTATCGGCCACGCCGTTATCGGAGCGATCTCAATTTCGCGATGGAGCAGAAGCTGCGCGAAGCTGGAATCGAAATCGCGTTCCCACAACGCGACCTGCATATTCGCAGCGGCGTGCTCAAAGTGCAGAACGTCGACGCGGCGAATCGATCCGCCAGTCGGACGGATTCGTCCCGTGGCGAAAATGCGCGATGACGTTGTCGTTCCTTTCGCTCAAGGAACGGCCAGAATCCTGACCCTTTCGGGTGTCCGAGACTTGGAAGCGTGGAAACGCGCGTTTCAGGACAAATGCAAAGATCACCGCTACTACGAGCTGATCGACGAGACGCTGGCGAATGACTTTGAATATCATTACGCGCTGCTCGAGGACGCTTCCGGAAATGTTCGCGCCATCCAGCCAGTTTTCTTCGTCCGGCAAAATCTAGTCGAAGGAATACGCGGTGCTTTCCGCAGGATTGTCGATCTTGTTCGAAGAAAATTTCCGCGATTTCTCACAATGCGCGTGTTGATGGTTGGCTGTGCGGCCGGCGCCGGTGAGCTCGGCCGATGTGACGCGAGAGATGAGAGCTGGATGGCCGAAGCGTTCGGCGCGACGCTGCGCAATTACGCTCGCGAGAACAACGCTTCGCTTGTCGTCCTAAAGGATTTCCCGGCCAGCTACCGCTCGACCCTGGCAACTCTTTCCAAAAACGGTTACGCCCACGTGCCGAGCATGCCGATGACGCGACTGGCATTGCCCTATCAAAACTTCGATGAATATCTGCAAACACTCGGTTACGTCAGCCGCAAGAGCTTGCGTCGAAAGTTCCGGAAGGCGGAGCGCACGGCTAAGATTGATATGGAAGTCGTGAACGATATCTCGCCGCACATTGACGCCATTTATCCGCTCTATCTCCAAGTGCACGAGCGCTCGCCAATGAAATTCGAAACGCTGACGAAGGAATTTTTTTGTCGCATCTCTCAAACGATGCCGGAGCGGGCGCGCTTTTTCATCTGGTCGGAGTCGGGCAAAATCATCGCGTTCAGTCTTTGCCTCGTTTGTGGCGACACGATTTACGATGAATGCCTTGGCCTTGATTACGATGTCGCGCTCAATCTGCATCTTTATTTCTACACCATGCGCGACGTGATCCGTTGGGCGATCGATCAACGGTTGCGCTTCTATTACAGCGGTCCGCTCAACTATGATCCGAAGCTCCATCTCGGCCACGAGCTGGCGCCGCTCGATCTTTACGTGTTGCACACGCGAGCGTGGCTTAATCCGATCTTTCGGTTGGCCGTGAAATATCTCGAGCCGACGCGGCACGACCCAATTTTGAAAGAATTTTCGAACGCAGATCAGCTTTGAGTCCGAGCCGGACTGGCATGTCCGAGCCGGACTGGCATAATCGCTCGATATGACAAACAATCGGCCGTCTGGATTTGCCAATCCGTGGTTTCAGCTCGGGCTGAATATCATCTGCGTCGTCCTGTATGAATTGCTGCTCAAGGCGGGCGCCAAGGCCACGGCTGATCCGGCTACAAGCTGGTCATGGATAGGAATAACCGGACTGGCGTCGCCGCTAATTTGGCTGGCGATTGTCGTTATGCTCCTTGATCTAGTGATCTGGCTTTACGTTCTGAAATATATTCCCCTCTCCATCGCGTTTCCGTTGTCGCGGCTGGTGGATGTGCTGGTTCCGATAAGCTGCTGGCTTATTCTTAAGGAGGGAATTTCTTCGCTCCGATGGTGCGGGATCGCTTTGGTGATTATTGGACTGGCCATCGTCGCCAAGCCGGCTGCTCGTTTGGAGGAGCGTTTATGACGTGGTGGTCGCTTGTTCTTATTTTGGTTTGGCTGGGGACGTTCGTGGCTGGTCAGCTTTTTTTTAAGAGAGCGATGGAATCATCGGGCGCAGCTGGCTTCCAGAATCGCCAGACTATCTCCATCCTCAGCGCCGGCATTCTGCTGATGACTGTTTCGTTTTTTCTAAATCTCGGTTTGCTCCAACGTTTCGATCTCAGTTACCTCTATCCGTTCCAGGGTTTGAGCGTCATTATCATCACGTTGATGGCGGCGGTCATCTTGAAGGAGAAATTAACGTTGCGACTGACCATCGGCACGTTGCTGATCACCGCCGGGGTCGTGCTCGTTTCAATGAGCTAAGACTGGCCACAATCGTTCCAGGGTAGCGAAGTTAATTTGTCGAGTCTCTTCCACAGTTGGCCTTTCGAGCTTCGGATGGTCCCACTCTGAAGCGAAGCGTTGTTTCCAGCGCGCGTACTTCGCTTCCGAAAAGCCGCCGCAAATGTCGCCGGCAATGACTCGAGCTTGTTCGCGCAGTTTCCCGAGCGCCCATTCGAGATCCGCGACCGTGAATCGGCCATTCTCCCAGTTTGTCACGGCGTCCTCCGGACGAAGACAATCGAGATCGATTGTGACGTAAACTTCGCGACCCGCGATATTGGCCGCGAATGCTTCAAACTTTTCTCGCCAATTCTCTCGCAGGATCGCCCCGCGGCGTTGTCGATCTTTCATCGGACGCTGGTCAGCCCAGGGATGAACTTCAAGCCGGCCTTCTTTTTGGCCGCGCCGATTGGCAAAGATATTGTGCGGCCACCAGCATTCGAAATTTCCGCAGCCCCAAATGGCGACGTGCTCAACATTCGCGAGCTCGAGCGCGCGATTGATCCAGCCGCCGCAGCCCCACTTTGGCGGACGAAGGTCCCAGTCCGGATGATTATCAAATGAAACGAGAACGACCGTTCCGCTCAACCGGCGAAGCCAAAGCGCGCTTAAATAATGGAAGTCACCCGAACCGTAGAGAATGAAGGGCACGAGGCGCGACGTGAATTCACTATAGAATTTCTCGACCAATGGCGGCGGCGCGGAGAAACGTAGTTGCGCGCCCCAATCGCGCGCATCAAGCGCCGCCAACTTCAGCGGTTCATCTCGCCACGCGTCGTCGAGATTAAGATGCAGGGCGTGGCTCAGAATATTACTTCGGCGCGCGAGACTGGAAGCGGGTATCGCTCGATTTCGCCACCCGAAGATTTTCTGCGGCCTCGGTCAGCGTCGGGTCGATTCGCAACGCTTCCTCGTACTGGATAATGGCCTGCGAAGTTTTGCCCTCGCGAAGAAGCAAACTGCCGAGATTGCTGTGGGTATCGGCACGCTTCGGATCGAGCCGAGCCGCTTCGAGATAATGCGCTTCAGCTTTTTGCGAATCACCTTTGGTCAAGAGCGCCGTCGCCAGCTCAGAATGCGCATCGGCCAGATTCGGATCGACCTCCAAGGCGCTTTGATATTGCGCGATTGCCGCATCGAGTTCGCCTCGTTTGTCGAGAAAGGCGCCGTAGGTGTAGAACAGGCGCGCGGCTGATTTCTTTGGAGTGACGCGAATAGCGTTCTCGTATTCAGCGCGAGCTTCGTCCGCCCGGCCGAGGCGCTCCAAAAGATAAGCATAACCGGCATGGACTTCGCCCGAGCTGGGATCGAGCTGGATCGCGCGGTCGTAATATTTTTTGGCTTCATCCAACTTCGACTTCGACATCAAAAGCGACGCCATATTGACATATACCTTCATGTAGCTCGGATCGATTCGCAGCGTCGCTTGATATTCCTTCTCCGCTTCGTCGAACCGGCCGAGTTGTTGTAAGACGGCGCCGTAATTATAATGTGCCCGCGCACTGGCGGGCAGATCAGCGGCCACATGACCGGTGCGATCCACCGGTGGAGCTGCGCGGTACACCTTGCCAAACCACATCGCCGTGAGCGGAATAACAAACGCGACTGCCCACTTGCTTGCGTGCAACGCCCAACTCGGTAAAAAACTGCCCAGCTTCACATCCGCCGTGCCGCCGGCGAGTCCGAGTGACTGGCGCGTCGATTTCTCGCGCACCTTCCAGATGAAACCGTCGTAGTAAAAGTGCAGCAACCCTGATGCCGCTACCAGACCGGTGAGCAGACGTGTCAGCGTTTCCATTCCGATGTGCGAATTCAAGTAACCGATGGAACCGTAAGCAAAGACCAATCCGACATAGAGCCCAATCAAGGATCCGCTGCGACGGAAAATGAATCGCATGAACCCACCGATCGAGCTGTCTTTCTCCACCCGGTTACGGTTGTAAATCCAAACCAAAGACAAGTACTGCACATCGTGGAAGACTTCGAACAAGGCGATGCCGGCGAGAATGTTCGCTACGCCGTTATTGCAATACCACCAAAACGCAACGCTCGTGATAAAGAGCGCCAGCTTCACCGGATTCTGTCCGGTTCCCGCGACCCACATTCGCCCGTAATTCGCCAACCAAAGAATCGATACCGCCACTGCCGCAAAGAGCAAAGTTTGCTGCAGAGCGTGAATTCCGCCCGGCGAAATAAATGGCAGACCGCATCCGTAAAACCCCTCCAGGGTATCGGTCATCCTGGCCGGTGAAAGAATCACTCCCGCCGCGAACCAGATTCCGCAGGTAGCGAAATCAAGCCGTCGAGTCAGCGCGGCAAACGACCCGGTCTTGGCATCGTAAATCCGGCCAAAGCCATAGGTCTGCATCATTCCGTGCCAGACGCCCCAGAGAAACACGATCATCACGACCGGATTGGTCTTGATGTCCCAAAAATAAAAACCAACGCAGACAGCGAGCAGGAAAATGGGAGCGATAATGAAGCGCCAGCGGAACCGCTCGAACAATGCGCGGTCGCCATAGGCGCGAATCATTCCGGGCAAGTGATGTCCCATCGCGCCAAAAGCGGCGACGAAAAGATAGATTTCCTGCGCACTCCAGCGCGCCTGAGCCAGGGTGAAAAGTGGAATGATCAGCAACGGCGTTCCGACGTAAAGAATCAGATCGCGCCAGCTGTCGAGAATCCAGACGTTGCGCTTCGGCACCGTGGTTGGGACCGGCGGGACAGTTTGCGGACGCGAGAATGCGGTGACGTGCTGCATGGGCGTGCGGGGCTCTATTTTCCTCAGATCGACCGGAAAATCAATCCCGGGCTACGTCCTACCCGATTGCAGGATCGATCCGCCAAAGGACGGATTCGCCGTGGCGAACATCTTCCATGCGCGCGTTTTCCCGGGTTGACGCGAAGATAAAAAGGACAGTCGTGAATCATACCCAAACTGAAAAGCTAAAAGAGCACGAAAAGGAACGAGACTTCTTCTGCGTGGTGAGCGACGCCTTTCGCGTCTTTGCCCGCCGCTCCTCCGTCATGCTCGGCAGCGCGTGGGCGTTTGCCGGAGCCATGCTCGTGATCCTGGTCTGGCTTCTCACTGGTCCAACATTTCATTTTTCCGATACCTGGCAGCTGATCATCAATACGGGAACGACCATCGTTACGTTCCTGATGGTGTTCCTGATCCAAAACACCCAGAACCGCGACGCTAAAGCGATGCATCTAAAGCTCGACGAAATCATTCGCGCGCTGAAGAAGGCGCGAAACGAGCTGGTCGATCTGGAAGATCTTTCCGACGAAGAGCTGGGGAAAATAGAAGAGCAATTCAAACAGCTGCGAAAAAGAGCCGAGCGCGACGGAAATCAACTATCCCGCCATGCTAAGCCGGCCGAATTGCGTTGAGCTTCTTCGTTGATCGTCTGGTTTTCGCGCGACGCCCGTTCTCAGAAAAACTTTACCGCTCGGGCAAAGCCGAAACACTTCGCAGTTCGCGCAGTCTGGTTTACGCGCAAAACAGCGGCGACGGCCGTGCCAGATCAGCCAGTGGCTCCAAACGGTCCAATATGTTTTTGGAACTAGTTCCATTAAGTCGCGCTCGATTTTCTCCGGGTCTTTCTGCTTCGTTAGGCCGAGTCGTTGCGACAAACGGATCACATGCGTGTCGACCACAATCCCTTCATTTATGCCGAAGGCGTTTCCCAAAACAACATTTGCCGTTTTTCGACCGACGCCTGGTAGCTCGCGCAGTTCTTCCATCGAGTCAGGAACTCTTCCGCCAAATTTGGTGGCGATGGTCGATGTTGCCGCGCGAATGCTTTTCGTTTTGTTGCGATAAAATCCGGTCGACTTGATCGCCTTCTCCAGCTCAGCTTGCGGCGCGTTGGCATAATCTTTCGCGGTGCGATATTTCTTGAACAGCACCGGCGTGACCATGTTCACGCGCTTATCAGTGCATTGCGCCGAGAGAATCGTGGAAATTAAAAGCTCGAGCGGATTCTTGAAGTTTAGCTCGGTGTGCGCGTTTGGATAAATCTTCGGCCACGCTTTCAGTAACTGCGCCACGCGCTCGCGAGTTGTCACGAGTCAGATCTTGCACGCTTCGCGCAAGATCGACAACTAACCTTGCTCCGCGTAGCGGTCGAGTTTCTGCGCGAGCTCCGGCGGAACGTGGGCGACGATCAGAGCACCTTCGCCTTCGTAATGCAGCTCGAGCACGTGACCGACGCGATGAATCTCAGCGATCAGCGCCGATTCGCTCGCGGGAATCCTGAAACGCGACCGCAATCGCCACGCGCTCAGCGCATCCTGCAACGCCTGCACCAGATTGTTCACGCCTTCGCCAGTCCGTGCCGAGATCGCTACACTTCCCGGAAATCGTTTGGTGTAAGCCTCGGCCAGTTCGCGATTCGCCAGCCCTCGACTGCTTCCATCTGATCGTCCACGCGAGGATGACTCAAATCGACAATATGAATGAGCAAATCGGCTTCGCTCACTTCTTCGAGCGTTGCTTTGAACGATTCGATCAATGTGTGCGGCAACTTTCGCAAGAACCCGACCGTGTCGGTGAGCAGGACGCGTTGTTTGTTAGGCAAAACGAAACTGCGCGTTGTCGGATCGAGCGTGGCAAAAAGTCTGTTCTCGGCCACGACATCGGCGCCGGTGAGCAGATTCAGGAGAGTTGATTTTCCAGCGTTCGTGTAACCGACCACGGCCGCGACCGGCCACTGATGACGCTTACGACCTTGGCGTTGAACCGCACGCGTTTTTCGAACCGCTTCCAGCTCGCGTTCAAGTCGCGCAATCCGTTCTTGCACGCGACGACGGTCGACTTCCAATTGCGTTTCACCCGGGCCCCGCGTGCCGATGCCGCCGGTCTGGCGCGACAAGTGATCCCACATCCGCGTCAATCGCGGCAGCAAGTATTGCAATTGGGCCAGCTCGATTTGTAAACGGCCTTCGCGACTGCGCGCGCGCTGCGCAAAAATGTCGAGAATGAGCTGGGTGCGATCGAGCACTTTCCGCGCGAGTAAGTTTTCCAAA
>Ga0193729_1000680_pt1 | contig 17771 bp, 22 predicted proteins | sample U1c2metaG_FD_143036 | JGI IMG/M metagenome (GOLD analysis project Ga0193729, IMG submission 143036) | Soil microbial communities from a riparian zone of the East river system, Colorado, United States - U1c2 | ecosystem: Environmental > Terrestrial > Soil > Riparian zone | place: USA: East River...
CCGAGCTCGAGCCAGCGGCAGGTCTCGCCGGTTTTCGTCGGCGCTTCCCAGATCGTTGCTTTGCCGGCGCTGGTCTCAATCGAGTTGAGCTGCCTCCGTCGCGAGAGGTCGGCGTACGGAGAAGGAACCGGACCAGTCGCATCCCCTGTGCCGAGGAACTCTCCCGCAACCTCCTCGCCGTCTTTCGAGCCCGTGACAGAGCGAATGGCCAATCCCTTCGGCGCCTCGTAGAGAAAGAAGCCGGCATTTATGGGACCCGACACCCACGTGACCTGCGGCTTCACTGTGGTTCCGTCCGAGAGGTGCACGTCGACCTCGTCCACCCACTTGGAGTGTGCAAAGCCGTCGACCTTCTGGAAATCGCGGCCAGGAAGGTGCTGCAGATCGAAGACCCGTGGTGCTGACCAGGTGACCGAGAGCGGCATTGCCCCGGCGCTGTCGCAACCCCCCGAGCCCTTATTCCATGCTTCCATGCTTCGCAGAGGCCGCCTGCCTTGGTGGGCGCGACCCAGAGTGTGTGCGGGCCGTCCGAAAGGGTTACGACAGCAACTTTCCGCGTTTCACCGGGGATCGCCTGAGGATCCATTCCCGCAGGAGCCCCTACGGCGAGATCGGCGAATTGCTTGACGACCTCTGGCGGTGCTTTCTCGGCTTGGAAGAAATCGATGCCTGGGATCCCGAGGCCCAGCGCGGGTGCGACGAGGAGAGCGGTTGCCGCGAGCAGAGCCAAGGTCGCAGCCGCGATCGCAAGCGCCGTTCTTGTATTGGTCGTCTGCGGTTCGCACGTTGGCTTGATCGAGTCGAGCCCGAAATCGCGGGCGATCCATTCCCGAGCACTTGGCGGGACCGGATTTGCCGCCGAGAGCCTCTCCATCGTATGGATCGTCATGAGACCTCCTCGATCACGTGCTCGGGCGCGATGTCGGAGCTAGAGAGTCCGAGCGCGTTCGCGAGCCGGTTGCGCGCCCGATGCAATCGGAGCCGCGCCGCGGTCGACGTACAGCCGAGCACGACCGCGGCCTCGGACGGCGTCAATCCTTCCCACGCGACGAGCATGAGAATCTCGCGGTCGATCTCAAGAAGCTCTCGGAACGCCGCACCGAGCTTCGGATCAGCAAGCTCGGGCGCAGTGTCGGCGTCAGGCGCGAGCTTCCGACGGAGCGCTGTTAGCCGGCGCGATGAGCGGCGCTGGTTCGCCAGTACGCGCCGTGCAACGCCGTAGAGCCATGGCAGAGGCTCTTCGGGAACGTCATCGAAACGTCGCCAGGCAATCGTGAACGTCTCCGCGACGATGTCCTGCGCCGTCTCACGGTCGGTGCGACGCAGGGCGTACATCGCGATGTCGGGCGAACAGGTCTCGTACAAGTGTTCAAACCGCGCTCGTCGGTCCTCCACACGTGAATCATGTCCGGCTCGCCGCCGTTCGTTTCAGCTGGGCCGAAAAACCCAGAGCCCGCCGACCATGTCGGCTGCGGCGACGTACTTCGGAGTGGGGTAGACGCCCCAGGTGTACGTGCACGACTGCTTGTCGCAGAACTCGTTGTCGGGGTCGCGCGAAGAGGGCGGCAGGAACTGTGCAACGAAGCGTGGGTGACGGGGATGCGAGATGTCGGCGACGATCACGCCGAGCGCATACCAGGAGAAGTACGCGCGCTTGCCGATGATCTTGGCGTCATGGACGCCGAGGGTGAAGCCGGCCGCGCCTCGCTTTCTCGCGTCCGCGATCAGGCGGGCCGGCGGCTTGAAGACGCTCAGCAGCCGTGGCCGGCGAGGGTTCGAGATGTCCCAGAAGGACGGACGGCCGCCGGTCGTCTCGTGCGTCTCGATCAGCAACCGGCCGTTCGGCGTGATCGCTGTCGAGTGCGCAAAGCCCTGCGAATCGTTCGTCCGTCCGAGCAAGCGCGGCCGTGCTGGATTCGAGATGTCGAGGATGACCGTCCCGAGATCCCAGTAGGAAAGGTAGGCCCGGGTCGCCGACGGGTTGACGCGGACCGAGTGAACGAAAACGGCTTGCCGCCCGGCTTTCAGCGACTCGGGGGCGATCCACGAGCCGATCTCGGTCGGATGCCGCGGGTCGGTGGCGTCGAAGATGCGAAAGCCTGGGCTGGGCGCCCGGCCCGGGAACTCGGCGACCGGAATTGCCGTATAGACGTAGGCTCGATGGCGCACCGTCTGGAGCCAGATTTCGTGCGAACCTCCGGGATCGGTACGAACGAGCGAGAGCAGCTTCGGCGATCCCGGGTTTGAGACGTCGTAGAGGCCGAATCCACGGTAGGAGTTCGTGCCCGGGCAGTTCTGGAAGCTGACGGCTGCGGCTTGCTCAGGTCGTAGACGCGGACGCCCTGCGAGGGACAGTTGCTGCCATGCCAGCTCGAGAGGTAGGCGAAGCCCTTGTGAACGAAGACGTCGCCCGTGTAGCCGCCGCCCGGATTGACGTGGCCGAGGGGGCGGACCCGGTGCGCTCCCGCCGGCGAGAGCGCGAACACGATCGCGCCGGCCACCCCGAGGAGAATCCGCATGCCTGCTTAGACGTACAAACCGCCGGCTTGATCGCTGCGGGCGGGTTCAATACGGCCATGGCCGCCGGCTACGTTGGAATTCTCTCGGTCGAGCTCCACTTCCCGGAGGCGGGCTCGCTGAAGGGCAAGCGCAAATACGTCAAATCGGCCAAGGCGCAGCTCCAACAGCGGTTCGGCGCGTCGGTCGCAGAGGTCGACCACCACGAGCTGTGGCAGCGATCGCGGTTGACGCTCTCGTGCGTCGCCCGCGATCATCACGAGCTGCAGCAGCTCCTGGACGGCGCAGAACGGTTTTTGGCCGGCCAGGAGTTCGAGCTCGCCGGCGTGGAGCGGGAGATCGTCTCGCTCGACGATTAGACCGCGGCGTCGACGAGCGTGATCACTCCCGCGAAAAGCAAAACGACTCCCACCGCCCGAATGAGCTCGCGCTCGTCAAGACGGCCCGTCAGGCGCGCCCCGAGCAACGCGCCGGGAACGGACGCTGCGGCGCCGATCGCGAACGCCGTCCAGTCGATTCCGCCGGGGATGTGCCCGATCACGCCGGCGGCGCCGACGAAGACACCGACGAGCAAATTGGTACCTACTGCTCTTGCCGGCTCTTCTCCGACGAACCGCAGCAACGCCGGCATCCGCAGCGAGCCCAGGATCAGGCCGACCACGCCGCCAAGGAATCCGATCAAGCCGCCGCTGAGGACGGCCGCTCGAATGTTGAGCTGCTCTCGGCGCCTGATCGGCCGCCGTGGCCGAAGCAGGTCGACGCCGAACCCGATCAGCAGGAGGCCGATCACGACGAGGAGCGCCCGGCCGGGCAGCGCGCCGGAGACGAGCCCGCCCAGAATCGCTCCCACCACCGAGGGCGGGGCCATCCACCAGAAGACGCGCCAGTGGATCCGGCCCGCCCGTACCTGCGTGACGGCTGCCGTGGCCGCAGCGACGCCCGAGACGCCGATGTTGGCGCCCGCCCCCGCGGCCGGGCTCGACGAGATGAGCAGAAGCGCCGGCAGGCGGATGTTGCCAAGCACCAACCCGACCAGCCCGCCGGCGAGTGCCGTCACGAAGCACCACGCCGCGACGGCGGCGAGCGCGAGCGCGTGCAGTGCCACGCGGGTTGAATACCACTGATGCCCGATCGAATGCGGCGCGTGAACGAGGCTGTGCGGCAGGTCCTGTCCGAGGCCGTCGGCGAGCTGAAGGATCCGAGAATCGGCTTCGTCACGGTCACTGGCGTCAAGACGTCGCCGGACCTGCGGCACGCACGCGTCTACGTCAGCGTGCTCGGTCCTGAGAAGAAACAGCAACAAAGCCTGGCCGGCCTCGAGGCGGCGCACGGCGTCCTCCAGGGGCGGCTCGCGAGCGAGCTGCGACTGAAGAGGACGCCCCAGCTTGCGTTCGAATACGATCCGACCGTCGAGCGCGGGGTCCGCATGACGCAGCTAATCGATGAACTCGCCCCAGAAGACGAGTGACGTAGCGGCGGTCGCGGACGCGATTCGCTCTCACGACCGCTTTTTGCTCGTCACGCACGAGAATCCGGATGGCGACGCGCTCGGCTCGATCCTCGCGACGAAGCTCGCGCTCGACCAGCTTGGCAAGGACAGCGTCATGTACCTCTACGGCGACGCGCCGCTCCCGGCGGAGTACTCCTTCATGCCGCTGGCAGAGCTCCGGCGGCAGCTCCCGGCCGACTGGCGCGAGCGCGTGCTGATAGCGGTCGACTGCGCAAACGAGAGCCGGCTCGGGCCTGATCCCGAGCCGCTTGTGGGAGCGCCGCTCGTCATCGACATCGACCATCACCACGACAACAGCCGCTTCGGCGCGGTCAACCTGATCGTTCCGAACGCGTCCTCGACCGGAGAGGTGCTACGCGATCTCTTCGCGGCACTCGGGGTCGAGCTCACGCCGGACATCGCCGAGGCGCTCTACATCGCCCTCGTCACGGACACCGGGCGCTTCCAGTACTCGAACACGACGGCGACGTCGCTGCGGCTCGCCGCCGAGCTCGTCGAGGCTGGGGCGGACGTCCACCGGATCTTTCGTGGGGTCTACGAGACAGTGCAGTTTGCGAAGTTGAAGTTGCTCGCGCGTGCGCTGGAGCGAGCCCAGATCTACGACGGCGGCCGGCTCGTCGTCTCGTACTTGCTGCGCAGCGACTTCACGGACATCGGAGCGGCCGAGGCCTATTCCGAAGGGATCATCGACTACCTCCGGATGGTCGAAGGCGCCGACATGGCGGCTCTGATCCGTGAGCCGCCCCGCTCGGACGGGCCGAAGCTAAGGATCAGCCTTCGCTCGAGCAACGACGAGCTCGACGTCTCCGCGATCGCCCGGAAGTCCGGGGGCGGGGGACACCGCCAGGCGGCGGGCTTCTCGAGCGACGAGTCCGTCGAGGCGATCACCGAGTTCATCCAGCGCGAGTTTCTCGCGAGTGCCCCCACGCGGACGTAATCCCAGCGGGCTGTTTCTCGTCGACAAGCCGGCGGGCCCGTCCTCCTTTGCAATCGTGGCATCCGTTCGCCGACGGACCGGCGCACGTACCGGCCACGCGGGCACGCTCGATCCCTTCGCGACGGGGCTGCTGCTTCTGTTGTCCGGCGCGGCAACTAAGCTGGCCTCATGCTTCGTCGGGCTGGACAAGCGCTACGTCACGGAGGTGGATCTGAGCTCTCGCACGTCTACCGGCGACCCGGAGGGCGAGGTCGTGGAGCGTTTGGAGGCCCCGGCCGAAGAGGAGCTGGCGCGGCGGCTCGAGGCCCTCCGGGGCGAGATCGAGCTGCCGATTCCCGCCGCATCCGCGGTGAAGATCGGCGGCGAGCGCGCCTACAAGCTCCATCGGCGCGGGGTCGAGGTGGAGATGCCCGTTCGCCGGTCGCGCGTGGACGCGCTCGACGTCATCACGTATAGCGACGGCGTCGTCCGCCTCGACCTTCGCGTCAGCTCGGGCACCTACGTTCGGGCGATCGCGGAGGCGCTCGGCGGCCACTGCGTCAGCTTGCGCCGCACCGAGGTCGGACCGTTCAACGTCGAGGAGGCCGACCCCGAGCGGATCGTCGCGCCAGAGGAAGCGCTCGCTCGGATTGGGCGTGCCCCAGCGGTTGGCCAACGGACGCCTAGATGAAGGTCGCTCGGGCGCCCGGCGAGCTCGAGCTCCGGCCGCGGGGCGTTGCTGTCGGAACGTTCGACGGCGTTCACGTCGGCCACCAGCGGGTGATCGAGACCGTGCGGTCGGCGGCGACCGAGCTTGCGCCGACGGTCGTGACCTTCTGGCCTCATCCCAGGATCGTGCTCGGGAACGCGGTCGGGTTGCTGACGACGCTCGAGCGGCGGCTGGAGTTGCTCGGAGCTGCCGGCATCGACGAGACCCTCGTGGTCGAGTTCACGCCTGAGCTCGCCGAGATGGATCCGGAGGCCTTCGTGGACGAGCTTCTGCGGCCGATCGGGACGGAGCTGGTCGTCGCGGGGACGGGCTTCCGCTTCGGGCACGGTCGTCGCGGCGACCTCGACACGCTTGAAGAGCTCGGGCTTGCAGTCGGGCGGGTCGAGCTCGTCCCCGGTGTCTCGTCGACGGCGATTCGGGGACAGCTCGCGGAAGGCAACGTCGAGCGCGCAGCGCGAATGCTGGGGCGACCGGCCGAAGTCGAGGGGACCGTCGTCGCCGGAGACGCACGCGGGGGGACGCTCGGCTACCCGACGGCTAACCTGCGGGTCGACCCGGATCTGCTGGTGCCCGCGTACGGCATCTATGCCGGATCGGCGGCCGGGCATCGCGCGGCGATCTCGATCGGCACGAATCCTCATTACGGTGGGAGCGAGCGGCGCGTCGAGGCGTTTTTGCTCGATTTCGAGGGCGATCTCTACGGGCAGCGCCTGGTCGTCCAGCTCTGGCAGCGGCTGCGTGACGAACGCGTGTGCTGGAGGTTCTGCACACGGTGCGTTGCCTCGCCTGCGACGCCGTCTATTCGAAGCCATTGCACGGTGGCACCGTGACGGCGAACCCGGGGTGCCCGGATTGCGGGTATCTCGGCTGGCTGGCGACTTCGTCGGCTACGGCACTCGCGCTGCGGCACCGCTTCGCCGCGGATCCCCCGCAGCGTCATTCGGCGTAACGAGGCTGACGCCGCCGAAGAAGTGGTGCTGCGCGGGCCAGACGCGGACCTCGAAGCCGTCCTGCGCGAGGGCCGTGATGGTCGCCTCGGAAAACCCGGGCTCGAGGTGAACGCGACCGCCGGCTGCGTGCAGCCGCCCGCGCGCCACGGCCTCGCTTGCCGGGAGACCCTCGTCGAGCACTCCTGCGGCGACCTCGATCAAGGCGCTACGAAGGCGCGTCCCGCCGGCCGCGCCGATCGCGAGCTCGAGGCCGCCGTCTCGCAGGACGACACTCGGAGCCATCATGCTGCCCATCCGGTCGCCGGGCTTGAGCGCGCCGCGGATCAGGTCGGCCTCGCCGAGCATGCTGTTCAGGTGCAGGTCGAGCCCTGGCAGGAAGTCGCCGGAGCCAAGGCCCAGGCTCGTCGTCAGCACGCAGGCGTTCCCCAACAAGTCCGTTCCCCAACAAGTCAACGATCGTGATGTTGGTCGTGTCGCCGAGTCGGTCGGAAGCGGGCCCGTCCAGCGACCTCGCCAGGCGGAGGGCGCGATCGCTCTCCTCGAGCCCTGCCAGCCGGGGAACCCGAGGCAGCGTCTCGGGCAGGCCCGAAAGCCCGGCCCGCGTCAAGAAACGCGTGCCCAGGTACGCGGCCTCGACTGGGTCGCTCCACTCGACTTCGTAGGCCTCGAGATCCTGTGCGGTCACAAGGCCGCCGCGTTCCTCCATCAGTTCCAGCAGTGCCGTCGAGATCGAGCCGGTGTAGGCGGACGCAGCACCTTCCTCAGCGACGAACTCGAGTGCGCGCACGAGTCCGGGCTGCTCGACCCGGCTACCCGCTGGCAGCAACGTTCCCTCGGGCGAGTAGATTCGCGCGCCCTCGTTCATCGTCATTACCGGAGCGAGCATCTGGAGGCAGGACGCGTGGGCGGGAGTCAGCTCGGCCCCGGCTCGTGCAAGCCGCAGGGCGGGTTCGACGAGCCGTGTCCACTCCAACCGCCCGTGACGCTGCCAGAGCGCCTCGAGCCCGGCCGCCACCCCCGGAACGCCGCACGAGGCGATTCCCACCGCGTAGTGGATGAGCTCGGCGCCGAACGGGACGTCGAGCTCGAGCAGGTCCACCTCGCGCCTCCCCGCGCCGAGACCCGGCATGCCGACGAAGAAATCGAGGTTCTCCGCCTGCCCGGTCGCAGCCTCGTAGTAGATTGCGTGCCCACCGCCCAGCACGCCAGTCATCAGCGTCTCCGCGACGCACGAAGCGAGCGACGCGGCCACGGCGACGTCGGCGGCACTGCCGCCCTCGTGCAGGACCTGCAGCCCCGCTTCGACCGTCGCGGGGTGGCCGGCGGCGATCGCTGCGCTCATGGCACGCGAGTGGAGATGGACGCGATTCGAAAAGCGGTCTCAGGGAAAACGGCCTCGCCGCCGCCGAGAGAGCCGACGCCGTCGGCGTCGGCGACCGCCTCGCCGGCACGCGAAACGCCAACCGCGATCCCGGGCACATTCCAGCGCTGCCGCGCCTCGGCGACCCATTGCTCCAGCTGTTCCGCCGAAACCCGCTCCATCAGGCGGCTGCTACCCTACTGCGAGACCGCGGCCCCGGCCGTACGCGTTCCTTGGCGCGACGTGCGGAGACCGCGGAGACGCATATCTAGGAGGAGATCAATGCCTCTCACCAGGGAAGCAAAACAGGAGATCATCGGCCAGCATGGTCGCAACGAGGCTGATACCGGCTCGCCGCAGGTGCAGATCGCGCTCTTGACACGTCGTGTCAACGAGCTGACCGAGCACTTGCGCGCACACCCGAAGGACCACTATTCGCGACGCGGCCTGCTGAAGCTGGTCGGCCGCCGCCGGCGGCTCCTGCAGTACCTGCAAAAGCGCGACCTCGAGGGGTATCGCGCGCTGATCCAGGAGCTCGGCCTGAGGAGATAATGACCTGATCCGGTGCCAGGCTTCAGCCTGGCTTCGGCGTAACCAAGAAGAAACCGAGGGTGGAAGTTTGAGCGAGCGCGCCCGGAGCTTGTGATCTAGATCACATCGCACGCGCTGACTCAAACCTCCACCTTCAAGAAAGAAGTGGAGGACAGATGAGCATTGCAACCCAGGGCCCGACCACCCTCTCGGTGGAGATTGCGGGCCGAGAGATCACATTCGAGACCGGCAAGCTGGCCAAGCAGGCCGACGGCGCCGTCGTCGTTCGCCAGGGCGACACGGTGGTGCTCGCGACCGCGCAGGGCAAGACGGAAGCACGCGAGGGCGCGGACTTCTTCCCGCTGACGGTCGACGTGGAGGAGCGCATGTACGCCGCGGGCAAGATCCCCGCATGACATCCTCGCGATCAACGGCGCGTCGGCGGCCCTGATGATCTCGCCGCTGCCCTTCATGGGTCCGGTCGGCGCCGTCCGGATGGGCCTGATCGACGGCGAGCTCGTCGTCAACCCGACGCTCGCCGAGGTGGAGCAGGGCGACAGCACGCTCGACCTGATCGTCGTCGGAACGAAGGACGCGCTGACGATGGTCGAGGCCGGGGCGGGGGAGATCCCCGAGGAACTACTGCTGGAGGCGCTCGAGCGGGCGCACGAGGAGATTCGCAAGCTGTGCGATCTCCAGGAAGACCTGAAGCGCCAGGTCGGCAAGGCGAAGTGGCTCGACAACGAGTTGACCGAAGAGCTCGAGCGCGAGCACGGCGACAGAATCCGACAGCGGATTCAGTCGGAAGGCCTGCGTGAGGGCTCGACCGCGATCGAGGAGATCGTCGAGGAGATTTCCCCGGCGCTGACGATGGAATCGACCGAGGACGAGATCATCAGGCGGCTGCAGGTCCGCGCCAGCTTCGCGCTGATCCTGGAGCGCATCCGGCTCGAGGCCGTCGACGGCCCGGTCCGCGAGCAGTTCGAGGAGGACCTGAAGGCGCTGACCGAGGCAGAGCAGGACCCCAAGGAACTCAAGTCCGCCAAGCGGCAGCTCCTGTTCAGCCGCATCGAGGAGCAGGTGCAACTGCCGTTCCCCGTGGCGCCGGCTACGAGCGAGGGCGACGAGCCGGCGGCGAAGGACTCGATTACTCGCCAGTACATCAAGAAGGCCGCCGAGGCGATCTACAAGGAGCTCGTCCGCCGCAAGATTGCCGTCGAGAAGCGCCGCCCTGACGGCCGCGGCTCAGAGGACATCCGCGAGATCACCTGCGAGGTCGGCGTTGTGCCGCGGCCCCACGGCTCGGGGCTCTTCACGCGCGGCCAGACGCAGATCATGACTCTGCTCACGCTCGGCACGGCCAAGGAGGGGCAGCGGATCGACGACCTCTCGCTGGAGACCGACCGGCGCTACATGCATCACTACAACTTCCCGCCCTACTCGGTCGGCGAGACCGGCTTCATGCGGGGGCCGAAGCGCCGCGACATCGGTCACGGTGCGCTCGCGCAGCGGGCGCTCGAGCCGGTGATCCCGGGGGTCGAGGAGTTCCCGTACACCATCCGGCTCGTCTCGGAGACGCTGGAGTCGAACGGATCCTCGTCGATGGGCTCGGTCTGCGGCTCGACGCTCGCCCTGATGGACGCCGGCGTGCCGATCAAGGCGCCGGTCTCCGGGATCGCGATGGGCCTCGTCAAGGAGGGCGACGAGTACACGATCCTGACGGACATCCAAGGAGCCGAAGATCACCTCGGCGACATGGACTTCAAGGTCGCCGGCACACGAGACGGGATCACGGCGCTGCAGATGGACATCAAGATCACCGGCGTCACGCAGGAGATCCTCCGCGCGGCGCTCGAGCAGGCGAAGCGGGCCCGGGAGTTCATCCTCGACAAGATGCTCGAGGCGATCCCCGAGCCACGGAAGGAGCTTGCGGGCCACGCGCCGCGCATCTCTTCGGTGAAGATCGATCCCGAGAAGATCGGCATGGTGATCGGCAAGGGCGGCGAGACGATCCGCGCGCTCGAGTCCGACTACGACGTCCAGATCGACATCGAGGAGGACGGCAACGTTCTCATCTACGCGACCGAGGGCGACAAGGCCGACGCGGCGATCAACGCCGTCACGCAGCTCACCAAGTCGCCGGAGGTCGGCGACGAATACACCGGCAAGGTCGTCAAGACGACCCAGTTCGGCGCGTTCGTCGAACTGACGAAGGGGACCGATGGACTGCTCCACGTGTCCAACGTCGGGCCCGGCCGGGTCGGCCACATCGAGGACGTGATGACCCGCGGCGACGTCGTCGACGTGATCGTCCAAGAGGTCGACAAGGATCGCGGCAGGATCGGCCTGAAGCTGGTCGCCAAGCACGAGAACGGCGCTCTGGTCCAGCCAGAGGAGCTGATCGAGCGAGCCAAGAACGCACCGCCGCGGCCGCCGGAAGAGGACCGGCCCCGCGGGGGCCGTGACCGCGGCCGCGGAGGCCGTGGGCGCGACCGCGAACGGCGCTAGAAACAGGTGAGCGGCGGCGCGTCTCAGAACGCGCCGCCGCTTCCCGCGACTCGGCAGGCACTGCTGGTTACACCGGTCCGGCTCGCGCTCGGCGCGGCGGGACTCAGCGCGGCGGTCGCGATCGATGTTTCTTTCGGAACCGCACTCGCCGCGGCGGCCCTGGGAGCCGGCCTGACGATCTTCGCGCTGATCGCCCCGGGTGGCAGAAGGCGGCCCGCGCGGCTCCGTCCGCCTGCGACGACGGCCCCGACAGCTCAGCCGTGGTGGCGAACGCTTGCGGCGGCGATGTTCCCGAGCACCTATGGCGTCGCGCTTTTGACGGGGATCGCGCTCGCCTTCAACCGCGACCTCGCGGCCTTCCTGTCCGGCGTCCTGCTCGGCATGGGGGCGGTCTCACTGGTCTACGCGCTCTCCGTGCGCTCATAAGGTTCACGCGTGACCCATGACGTGATCGTCATCCTGGCGGTGCTCGGCGTGATCGGCCAGGTGGTCGCTGCGGCGCTCCTCGTGGTGGGCCTGCTTGCGCTCGTGCGAGTCCCGGGGCCGCTGCGGGCCCTTCGGACTGCCGTGGAGGGTTATGAGTTGTGGCTGGCCTTCCTTGTCGCCGCCATCGCGACGGGCGGCAGCCTTTTCTTCTCCGAGATCGCGCACTTCGTCCCGTGCGAGCTCTGCTGGTACCAGCGAATCTGCATGTACCCGCTCTCGATCACGACACTGCTCGCCGCACTTTTCGACGACCCGCGGGCCGCGCGCTACCTCCTCCCGCTGCCGGCTGTCGGCGCCGGCGTCTCCGTCTACCACCTGTTGGTGGAAAACGGCGTGGTCGGAGAGTCGAAGACCTGTCTGATCTCCGCGCCGGGCGGTTGCGGGGTCAAGTGGATCAACGAGTTCGGGTACATGACGATCCCGACGCTGGCTCTCACAGCCTTTGCGCTCATCTTCGCCTTCCTCCTGCTGGCGGCGTTCGAGCCGCGGGCTACGGTTTATGTGCGATGAGCGGTAAGCAAGCACGCCGGCGCAGGCAGAAGGCGGCCGCCCCGCCTCCGGTTGCGCGCAAGGGCGAGCGCCGCCGCGCTTCGCCGAAGGTGCTCGTGATCGCCGCTGTCGTTGCGCTGGTCGTCGCGGGAGCGGCTGTCGGGATCGCGCTCGCGGTCGGCGGCAACGGGACTTCTTCGACAAGCACTGTGCCGACCGTCGGCTCGCTCACGAATGCCTTGCCAAACGCCGTGTTCGTACAGCGTGAGTTCGCCGGGATTCCGCAGCACGGTCTCGTCCTCGGCTCGCCAAAAGCGCCTGTGACGATGGTCGAGTACATCGACCTGCAGTGCCCGGGCTGCCGCAGCTTCGAGACGAGCGTGCTGCCGAGCATCGTTCCGTCACTCGTGCGCTCGGGGAAGCTCAAGATCGAGGCGCGGCCGATCGCGATCATCGGCCCGGACTCGCTCCCGGCCCGCAATGCGGCCATTGCGGCCGCCGGCCAGAACCGCGCCTTCAACTTCATGCAGATCATCTACGCGAACCAGGGGACCGAGAACACTGGCTGGCTGAACCAAGCCTTCATCGAGAAGGCCGCTGCGAGCGTCCCTCGGATGAACGTGGGGGCGGTGCTCGATGGTCAGAGCTCGGGCGCGGTCAAGAATCTGGGCAAGACGATCGACACCGAGGCCACCGCCGACCGCGTGCCCGCAACGCCCACACTCTTCCTCGGCAAGACGGGCTCGAAGCTCAGCGAGGTCTCGTCGTCGGTCACCTTCGACGAAGCGAAGCTCGCGGCGGCGATTCGCCACAACCTCGGCTAGCTATGCGAGCACGTCGAGCGCAGAGCGTCCCTCACTTGAGGGACTGACCGCCCGAGTACGATCCCGCTCGTGCAGAAGTACGTCCTGAGCGAACTCGACTCTGGCGAGCGCGTCATCTCGGAGCGGCTCGAGCATGTGCGCTCCGTCGCAATCGGCTTCTGGATCGGGGCGGGATCGCGCGACGAGAAGGCGGATCGCGCCGGCGTCTCGCACTTCATCGAGCACCTGCTCTTCAAGGGCACCCCCTCGTACACGGCCCAGCAGATCGCCGAGATCTTCGACGCGCTCGGCGGGGAGCTGAACGCGGCGACCTCGCGCGAGCACACGGTCGTCTATGCGCGCGTACCTGACGACCAGCTCCAGACGGCGCTCGACGTGATGGGAGAGATGGTCTTCGCACCGGCCTTCGCGGAGCTCGACGCCGAGCGCGAGGTCGTGCTCGAAGAAATCGCGATGTACGAGGACCAGCCGCAGGAGCTCGTGCACGACCTGATCCAGGAGGCGACCTTCGGCTCGCATCCGCTCGGCCGGCCGGTGATCGGCACTGCGGACGTGATCTCGTCGATCGGGCGCCGCGCGATCACCTCGTATCACCGGGCGATGTACTTCCCGGGGAACGTCGTCGTCGCGGCGGCCGGAAACGTCAAGCACGAGACGCTGCTACGGCTCCTGAACCGGGCACAGATGAAGGCGCTGCACGCGCCGCAGCCGAAGGGACCTCGGGTGCGCAGGCCGCTCGTCAAGCCGCCGCCGCCCGGCCTGCGCTTCCAGCGGAAGGACACCGAGCAGTACCACGTCTGCCTTGCGGCGCCCGGCATCTCTCGCTCCGACCGGCGCCGCTTCGCAGCTTCGCTGCTCGACGGGATCCTGGGCGGCTCGGCCTCGTCGCGCCTGTTCCAGGAGATCCGCGAGAAGCGCGGAATGGCCTACGCCGTCTACAGCTTCGCCTCGCAGTACACCGACACCGGCCAGATCGGCGTCTACATCGGCACGCGCGAGGAGAACCTCCGCGAGTGCCTCGAGATCACGCGCGAGCAGATCGCCGACATCAGCGCGGGGAACCTCGGGCCCGCGGAGCTCGAACGGGCGAAGGAGAACCTGAAAGGCAGGATTATGCTCTCGATGGAGTCGACCTCGAACCAGATGAGCCGGCTCGGGAAGTCGCTGATCTCCGACACGGAAAATTGCTCTCGATCGAGCGGATCATCGCCGAGATCGAGGCGGTCGAGGCGGACGAGCTGGCCGAGCTCGCCGGCGTTCTGCTGGCACCGGAGAAGCTCTCGGCCGCCGGGATCGGCCCGAACGAGAAGCGCTTCCTCGCCGCCGTCGAGCGCGTCAATCCTGAGCTCGCACGCGCGGCGTGAGAATCGCGTTCTTCGGACACGGCGGCAAGGTGGGCTCGGTGCTTGCACCAGCGCTCGGGGCGGCCGGTTACGAGGTGCGCGGGATCGGGCCCGGGGAGGAGGCCGACGTCGCCGGGCTCGACGCAGCGCTCGACTTCACGCAGCCGGGTGCGGCCGGCGCCAACGCGCGCGCCGCGCTCGAGCAGGGCGTGCCGGTCGTGGTCGGGACGAGCGGGCTCTCCGGCGCCGAGCTGGAAGAGCTCGACGCCCTCGCCCGGGAGCGCTCCCTTCAGCTTCTGGTCGTCTCGAACTTCGCGATCGGCGCGGTGCTGATGATGCGGTTTGCCGAGGCGGCGGCCGAGTACCTCCCTCGGGCCGAGATCGTCGAGCTCCACAACGAGGCCAAGAAGGACGCGCCCTCCGGCACCGCTCGGGCGACGGCCGAACGCCTGCCCGGCGAGGTCCCGATCCACTCGGTGCGGCTGCCGGGCCTGGTCGCGCACCAGGAGGTCCTGCTTGGCGGCGACGGCCAGCTGCTGACCATCCGGCATGACACTCTTTCGCGCGAGGCCTTCGTTCCTGGAGTGTTGCTCGCGCTCGAGAAGCTGGCCACACTGCCCCCCGGCCTGACCGTCGGGCTCGACCGACTGCTCGACGCCCCGTGAAGATCGAGCGCGTGGGGGAGGCGGAGCTCGGCGACCTGCTGCCGCTTGTTCGCGCCTACTGCGACTTCTATGCGGTCTCGCCCTCGGACGAAGCGCTGCTCACGCTCTCCCGTGCGCTGATCGCCGACCCGGAGCGCGAGGGCGTGCAGTTCCTGGCTCGCGACGCCGAGACTCGTCCCGTCGGCTTCGCGACGATCTTCTGGAGCTGGGCGACGACCAGCGCGGAGCGGATCGGCGTGATGAACGATCTCTTCGTCGCGCCTGAGGCCCGCGGGAGCGGAGTCGCCGAGACGCTGATCGAGGCCTGCCGAGCCGCATGCGCAGCGCGCGGGGCGAGCAAGCTGACCTGGCAGACAGCGACCGACAACGAACGTGCGATGAGCGTCTACGACCGCATTGGTGCGACCCGGGAAACCTGGGTCGACTACTGGCTTCCTGTCTCGCCGTAGGAGGCAGGAGAGCCCGCGCCCGCACGGGATTGCCCCACGGGATTACACTCTCGTTGTGCTCGGCGAGATCCTGACTGCGACGGTGACGCCGTTCGATTCAAACGGCGCCGTCGACTACGACCGCTACGGCGAGCTCTGCGCATACCTCGTCGACAGCGGCTCCGACGGTGTGGTCGTCTCCGGCACCACCGGCGAGGCGCCGACGCTCTCCGACGACGAACGGCTCGGGCTGCTTCGGACGGCGATCGATGCGATCGGCGACCGTGCCACCGTCGTCGCAGGGACGGGCACGTACTCCACCGCCCACTCGGTCCACCTGACCGAGCAGGCGCACGAGGCCGGCGCGCACGGGTTCCTCGTCGTGACGCCGTACTACAACAAGCCGCCGCCGCGCGGGATCGTCGCGCACTTCCAGGCCATCGCGGCTGCGAGCGACAGGCCCGTGATCGTCTACAACATCCCCTCGCGGGTCGTGATCAACATCGAGCCCGAGACGATGGCGCAGCTGGCGGAGATCCGGAACGTGACCTCGGTCAAGCAGGCGAATGCCGATCTCGGCCAGGCTAAGCGAATCGTCGAGCTCGGCCTCGACCTCTACGCGGGCGACGACAACCTCGTCCACCCGTTCCTCGAGCTGGGCGGTAAAGGCGGCGTCTGCGTGCATACGCACGTCGTCGGCCCTCAGGTGGCGGAGATGGTGCGTCGCTTCCGCGACGGCGACACGGAGGGCGCAAGGCGGATCGACGAGGAGCTCGGGCCGGCGTACGAGTTGCTCGCGGTAACGACCGGCCCGATTCAGATCAAGGCGGCGCTCAACCTGCTCGGGCACGACGTCGGCGGCCACCGGCTGCCGCTGGTCGAGGCGAGCGACGAGGAACGGGCGCAGATCCGCGACTGCCTCGAGCGGCTCGGCGTGCTCGAGGCCGCGCGCGCTTAGCCGGCGACGACCAGCGGGTCCCGGCTGGCGATCGGCTGCTCTGGCCGGTGCGCCAGAGCCAGCGCCAGCTCGTCCGACGCGTCCGCGAGCGCGAGCCCGACGTGTGCGGGCAGCCGTCTCGGAAGTACCAGCACGACGAACCCGACCAGGGCGCTGTTCTCGCGGCGGAGCGGCAAGGCAACGACGACGCCTTCGTGCTGCAGCTCGAAACCGCCGACCGAGAGCAGCGTCTCGCCTGATTCGGCTTCGCGGACGAGCCAGCTCGTCAGAACTGCGAGGTGTGGACCGTCCGTCCCGCGCTCACGGGTCACGTGGCCGCCGAGACCGTCTTCCTCCCAGTCGATCAGGCCGCTCCAGGTTGCGTCGCAGGCGCGTGCGAGCACCGCTGTGAGGTCGTCGAACGACGCCTCGCGGCTCTGCGCCCGACCGACCGTGTCGAGCAGCGCCTGGGTGAGCCGGGCGACCCGGGTTCGCCGCCTGACGTAGAGCAGCAGTCCAAACAGCCCGACCGCGCTCCCGGCGAGCACGAGCTCGAGCTGGGAAAACGCGGCCGCCACGAGGGCGAGCGTGACTCCTGCGATCGCGATCAGCTCCGGCCGGTCCCGCAGATCGCGCGCACCGGGGATCACAGGGAGCCGGTAGGGGATCGCGGCGTCTCGAAGCTCCGCGAGCTCGTCGGGGTCGAGGGCTACTGCTGGGTCCTGGCCCTGCTCGACGGCGAGAAAGGCTTTGGCGACGGCGGGATGGAACTGGGTGCCGCTGTTTCGCTCGATCTCGGCGAGCGCTTCTTCGCGAGAGAGGGCCGGCCTGAAAGGCCGTTCGGTCGTCATTGCATCGAAGCTGTCGGCGACGATCAGGAAGTGCGAGGCGAGCGGCAGCGCGCCGCCGTCGATCCCGTAGTAGCCCTGGCCGTCGTAGCGCTCATGGTGGAATTCGACCGCGCGCGCTTGGCCGGCTGCGAACTCGAAGCGCTGCATCAGCCGGGCCGAGAGCCGTGGGTGCCGCCTCATCGCTGCCCATTCGGCCCCGTCCAAACCACCCTCCTTGCGTAGCAACGAGGCGTCGACCGCAACCTTGCCGAGATCGTGAAGGCGGGCTGCCCAACGCAAGCGGTCGATGTCTGAGAACGGCAGGCCGAGCGAGCGCGCGAGCCGGTCGACGGAACGGGCCACCCGGATCGAGTGCTGGTAGGTCGAGGGATCGCGCTCGTCGACGATGTTCGCAAAGGTCTCCAGCGCCTGGAGAGTTTCCCGGCGCACCCGAGCCAGGCGTGTGTAGGCGACGTGGACGACGAGGGCCAGCGGCACGAGCGCGACCAGGTCCCAGGGGCGGCCGGTGGCGAAGAGCGCGATCGCCGCACCGAGCGCGGCCTCGCCGGCGCCGGCAACGAGATCCGGCTGGAACGCCTCGCGGGCCGCGACGACCTGGACCAATGTCGTGCGGATTGTCAGGTAGACGAGAGCAAGCGCGGCCAGCGGCACGAGATCGCCGAGCAACTCGAGGCTGCCCGTGTGTCCGCCGGCCGCGAGAAATGCATAACCGCCTGCAAGCGTGGC
>Ga0193729_1000682_pt1 | contig 17751 bp, 17 predicted proteins | sample U1c2metaG_FD_143036 | JGI IMG/M metagenome (GOLD analysis project Ga0193729, IMG submission 143036) | Soil microbial communities from a riparian zone of the East river system, Colorado, United States - U1c2 | ecosystem: Environmental > Terrestrial > Soil > Riparian zone | place: USA: East River...
CGCTACGGGACGGGACTAGTTGGTGACACCTTATTCCGTGCTTTTTATGGACAAGGGATCAAGGAGCCGCGATTTGATCAAACGCTAGGCGATAATTTTGGGGATTTTGGCAATCCGTCATTGAAGCCCGAATCAAGCAAGAATTGGAGCGCGGGCGTCGAGCAAAAGCTGCTGAACGATCGCGTGCGGCTGACGGCCGATTATTTCTATTACAGTTTCTACAACATTGTGAGCTTTGCGTTTTGTCTCCCCGATGCCACGAATCCGGCGGGCAATAGTTGCGGGCTGATTATTCCGGGCGCACCAGCTGCGGGATTTGGATTTTTCTTTAACACCGATCGCGCGCTCTCGCGGGGTATCAGCGTAAGCGGGGAATCCAAATTGACGCGCTGGCTTAACCTGGCGGGAAATTACACCTATGACGACACGCGGGTGCTTCAGGCGCCAAACGCTTTCGATCCCTCAGAGCTCCCGGGAAATCATCTTATACGGCGACCGGTAAATTCTGGATCGCTCACGCTGAATGCGCAGTGGCGCCGGGTGGGTGTGACCATTGGGGGGTACTTCACCGGAGTTCGAACGGATTCGGATTTCCTCGGACTCGGGCTTACGAGGAATCCAGGGTACGCGCGTTTCGACATTGCCGGGCACTATGAATTGGGTCACGGCGTTTTGTTGTACGCGCGGGCGCAAAATCTTTTTGATAAGCCGTATCAAGATGCGCTGGGGTATCCGGCGCTGGGACGCGACGCGCGCGTCGGTGTGCGCTACACGTTCAAGGGCAGGGATTGATGGACGAACGCGAGCCGGTTCTTTTTTGCTGGAGCGGCGGGAAAGACAGCGCGATGGCGTTGCACGCGCTGCTGCAGGATCCGCAGGTGAGAATTGTGGCGCTGCTCACTACGGTTACCGAGGGGTATGACCGCATCAGCATGCATGGCGTAAGGCGCGAACTTTTGCAGCGGCAGGCAGAGAGCATCGGGCTGCCGCTGCACGAGGTGTTTATTCCACCTGAATGCGTAAATTCGATTTATGAAACGCGCACGGAAGCAGCGCTACGCACACATTTTGAAAACGGGGTTCGCAAAGTAGCGTTCGGCGACATTTTTCTGGAAGACCTACGCGCTTACCGGGAGAAAAACCTCGCGCGCATCGGTATGACGGCGCTGTTTCCGATCTGGAAACGGGATAGCCGCGAGCTGATCGATTCCTTTCATGCGCAAGGGTTTCGTTCGATCGCCGTGTGCGTGAACCCCAGGTTGTTGGATCGCAGTTTCGCCGGGCGAGAGCTGGATACTTCGTTCTTCGCGGATTTGCCGCCTCAGGTGGATTGCTGCGGGGAGAACGGCGAATTTCATACTTTTGCTTTCGATGGTCCGATTTTCAAAGATGCGATCCGTTTTCAAGTGGGCGAACGCGTAGAACGAGATTCGTTTGTTTTTTGTGATCTTTTAATGGAAAAGGAGTACCAAACGTATGAATCCGCAACCAGTAAAGCATGAAGAAACGATATTTCGCACTATGTTGATCGTGGGGATGATTCTTTTCGCGGCGATAATGCGAATCGTTCCGCATCCCTGGAATCTAGCTCCGGTTGGTGCGATGGCGCTGTTTTCCGGAGCAGTGATTCGGAATCGAGTGATGGCGTTTGTGTTTCCGGTGCTGGCGATGCTGGCCGGCGACTTTTTTGTTGGTTTTCATATTTTGATGCCAGTGGTGTACGCCAGTTTTCTGGTCAGCACGGCGCTCGGTTTCTGGGTGCGGGAACGCCGCAGCGCTGCGCGTGTCGGTGGAGTGGTATTGCTTGGCGCGATACAGTTTTTCCTGATCACCAATTTCGGTGTGTGGGCGTTCTCAAACTTCTATCCCAAGACGTTTGCGGGCCTAATGGCCTGTTATGCGGCGGGAGTACCATTTTTTTGGAATACACTCGCCGGAGATGTCTGCTATTCCGCGCTTCTGTTCGGCGGATTGTTCCTGGCGGAGCGCTTGGCTCCGGCGCTGAGGCCCAACGTTTCGGCAATTTCCTAGCAGGGTGGCTGATTGCGTAGTGGGTCATCAGCCTCCGTCCGCCTGGCCGAGGGTCAGTCAATTTCGGCATCAATCGGGCTAATTTCGTATACTTGCCCTACGCAGTGTGACTAAGTGGGGCGGCCGACTAATGGCATCTGACAATGTTCAATCGACGAGTATTACTGCACCGGACTTGCATCGCCGGGTTAATGAGCGGTTTGGCGTGCTTCCGAATTTCTTCCGGCTCTCGCCCGAGACCCCGGAGATCACCGAAAAACTGTGGGGATTTGCCCAGGCAGCCTATCTCGATAATCCCTTGCCCTCTGTCTTTAAGGAACGACTTTTCGTACAACTTTCTCGCTTTTGCTCAGTCCGCTACTGCATCGCCCGCCATACCGGTTTCTTGATTGGACTTGGCCGTCCGGCCGGGGATAAGGATGCTCGTGCGGAAAGCGTTGTGGAGGTAGTCAGGTTGCTGCGGCGCCCCATTCCACGCGGGCCGGAACTAAAGTCACGCCTTTCGTTTTGCTCGAAATGTCCGGCGCCTCTTGTTGAAATGCCCACCGCCGACACGCAGATGGAAGATGGGCTTTTTTCTCTGGCCAGCCATGTATTCCTGCAGACGGCGGATGCCCCGGAATGCCTTGATGCACTGGAACGATTGCTAGGCACCGTTCGATTGCAGTACCTGTTGCTTTTCCTGGCGTTCGTTCGCGCAGCGCACTACTGGACTAGAGTGCATCCTGAAATCCAGTTTGAAGATGACATCAAGCAACTTCTTGCGACCCACGAGGCGTTAGCGAGTTGTATTATTGACGATTCGGAAGCCAGAACAGACAAAATCACTCAATCAATTTTGGACGAGCTTCCCGTATTGCGTCTGAATGCCGATAAGGCGATCGGCTTGCTTGCCTCAATTGTAGATTCTTCCGATGATGCGATTGTTAGCAAAACTTTAGAGGGCGTCATTACCAGTTGGAACGGAGGCGCCGAGCGACTCTTTGGATACACAGCCAAAGAAGCCATAGGCCAGTCTATCTCGATGATCATTCCCTTGGATCGCCGGGATGAGGAAACAAGAATCCTTGCACGACTCCGTCAAGGCGAGCCGATCGAGCATTTCGACACCGTTCGCCTGCGAAAAGATGGCACTAAAGTTGAGATATCACTGTCAATTTCCCCCGTCAGAGACGCCGCAGGAAAAATCATTGGTGCTTCGAAAATAGCGCGTGATATCACCGAGCGTAAGCGGATCGAGCGTGAATTGTCCGAAAGCGAACAACGTTTTCGCACGCTCGCTGATGCGCTCGATACTCAAGTGCAATTTCGAACTCAAGAGCTGCGGAGGCGAAACGCTGAGATCCTTCAGCAGTCGGATCAGCTTCGAGACCTTTCAGGAAGATTGATGCTTGCTCAGGACGAGGAACGCCGGCGCATTTCCCGTGAACTGCACGACAGCGCTGGCCAGCATCTGGCTGCACTAGGGATGGGCCTTTCGCGAATCGAGGATGACGCGAAGCGCGACCCTGCGCGACTATCCAAAAGCATCAAAGATGCCCAGGATTTAATTCAGGACCTGACTCGGGAGATACGCACGACGTCTTATCTGTTACACCCACCAATGTTAGATGAAAGCGGACTTTCGTCCGCACTTCGCTGGTACATAGACGGTCTGGCGGAGCGCAGCGGCCTTAGTATTGAGCTGAATATTCCTGACAATCTCGAAAGGCTTGCTCCGGAGGTAGAACTCGCCATATTTCGCCTCGTGCAAGAATGCCTGACAAACATCCATCGCCATTCGGGAAGCAAAACTGCGGTAATCCGTATTGCTCGTGAAGCCGACAAGATTTATGCGGAGGTTCAGGATCACGGTAAGGGAATTTCGCAAGAACGATTGGCAGAGGTTCAATCCAAAGGAGCCGGCGTCGGAATTAGGGGAATGCGAGAACGTGTGCGCCAGTCTCATGGCGAATTGATTGTTGATTCTAATGCTCTGGGTACAAAGATTACCGCTATTTTCCCGGCCGAGGCACCCGCGGCGAGGGAACCGGGTACGCTTTCACGACACGGCATCGCTTGATTGATTCGCGAGATCGGGCGGTTGCCCTGAAGTGAGCCATGCTTCATCCGGATGAAAAACTGGAAAATGTCCCGTCCAGTCTCCATCTATTCTTTTGTTAGTTCGATGTATGTTCCGTAGGCCAAAAGTCAAAAGGAGTTCGCGGGGCTCACTCCCTACGCAAGGCGCGCATGGGATCTATCGACGCAGCGCGATGCGCCGGAAAAAATGCGGCCGCCAATGTCACCATGGTGATGCCGGCAAACGCAACAAGGATTGTCAGAGGGTCGCTGGAGGTCAAACCATACAGCATTGAACGCAAGGTCGTGGCTACCGCGAGAGACGCGGGGATGCCAATGACCAGACCCCCGGCGGCCACGGAGAAGCTTTCCCGCAAAACCATTCGAAGCACTTCTCGCCGCTGCGCGCCCAAAGCCATGCGCACGCCGATTTCCATCGTTCGCCGGCTGACGCCGTAAGAGATCGTTCCGTACAGGCCGATCGCCACGAGAAATGCTGCCAGCCCTCCGAAGAAGACGGACAAGTTTGCGACCAGCCTTTCTTGCGACACCGTCTCCTCAAACTGAGCTTGCTGCGTAGTTGGTTTTTGCAGCGGCAGGTTGGGATCGGTGTCGTGCACCACTTTCGCCGCTTCCTTGAGCAGCATTCTGGGGTCACCCCTGGTGTGCAGTTCATATTGCATTTTCCAGCACGCCCTGGGGCTGCATAAACGGCACATAGGCCATGGGGCGCTCGGTTTCCCGAACCTCTGTGTAGCGACTGTTCCCGGCAACTCCCACGATGGTGTATTCAATCTTGGGGTCGCCTATCACAGCGATGTGGTGTCCCAGAGGGTCTTTTCCTGGCAGGTAGCGATCAACAAACGACTGGTTGACTATGGCGACTTTGGGAGAATTCGCGGTATCCGAATCTTCAATATCCCGGCCGAGCCGGAGCGGGATTCCCAGTGTGCGCAGAAATGCGGATCCAACAAGGTTTATGCGCACACCTGCCACCGGACGATCGGGCGCGGGATTACGCCCGTCTACAAGGACGCCGTCGTTGTCACTCCCTCCGCTGCCGATGCGCACCTGCATAATCGTTGCGACGTCGACCCCGGGTAACGCACGCATGCGTTCCAACAACCCGGTATGAAAGCGGATGGCATCGGCATCCGTGCGGATGTTGGACTGCGGGCTGATCCCAAACACGAGCAGCCCGGCCGTTCGCATCCCGAGGTCGCTGGATTCCAGGTTGCGCAGCGTCCGGTACAGCAACCCCGCAGAGCAGAGCAGCACCATGCAGAGTGAAATCTGAAGCGCCACGACGAGCTTGCGCCCCCGTAAACGGTTTTGCCCCGTACCACTCGTCCCGCCTGTCGACCGCAACGCAAGATTCAATGGAAGCCGGGTTATGAGCCCCATGGGCGCCAGCCCAAACGCGATGGCCACCACCGCGGAAACACCTGCCGTAAACAACAACACTCGTCTGTCTGGTTCAATAGTGATTTGAATGCCTGACCATGCCGCGAGCGCCTGCGTTGCTGCCCCGGCGAACAGCCAGCCAAGCGCCGCGCCTGCCGCCACCAGCACCACGCTTTCCCGGAGCATTTGCAGGAAAAGGGCGCGTCTGTTGGCCCCAAGCGCTTGGCGCAGGCAGAACTCCGGGAGCCTGCTGGCGTTTCTCGCCAGCAGCAGCATGACCACGTTTGCGCAGGCGATGAGCAGCACCAGTGCCACCATGCTCATAAGGAACCGCAGCGGGTGTTCGTAATCATCCCGCAGATTCTCCACACCCCGGACTCCTGAGAGGACAAGCAGAGGTTTTTGTTCGTGAGGATCGATTGGCGAGGCGTTCGCTAGCGCACTCTGAAACGCCGGAGTGAGTTGGGCTTGTGCTTGTTCGGGCGAGACTCCCTGCCGCAGCCGGCCGAGCATTTGCAAGGCCAGCCAATTCGGTGATCCATACAGCGTGTGATCGGTTGCCGGCGTTCCCCAAGCGTTCAATTCGGGACGTTCTTGCAGGGGAATCCAGAAATCAATGACCGTGTGGACCGGATCCACACCATCGAATCCCGGAGGCGCAACGCCCACAATCGTGAAAGGGACGCCCTTGACGAGGATTGTCCGGCCTAAAATGTCTTTGTCACCGGCGAATCGGCCCTTCCACCAGGCGTAATTCACCACGGCGATAGGAGCGTGAGTAGATTCGTCCTGCCATGTGAACCCGCGCCCTAGAATAGGCTGGACTTGCAGGCCGGAGAAGAAATTGCCGCTCACCATTTCTCCCCAGGTTTCCTCCGGTTCGGGGCCAATCCGCACGGCTACCTTCTCAAAGGCCAGCGGAGCAAAGCCGATGACGTCGGTGAAAACATCCCGCCGGATGCGCATGGCTACAAAAACCGGCAATGACATTGACATGTCACCGTACCCTGTTTGTGAGGTGCTCAGAGGCTGGTTTTTCAAATGAAAATAGACGAGCTGTTGGGGATTCGGGACTGGAAGAAAATGCAGGAGCACAGCATTCATGACGCTGAAGATGGCGGTGTTGGCTCCAATCCCCAGGGCAATAGTGAGGATGGAAATAGCGGAGAAGACCGGAGACTTTGCCAGTTGACGAAGCGTATAACGAAGACCGTGGATAACCCCCATCATGGAAGCACCTCAGCTTTGAAGACTTCCTACAATCTAAACACAGCAAGCCGGGTACCAAGATGCCGGGGAGAAGAACGCTTTCGCTTGCAAGAAGATACGTGCCTATCGCAAGTCTAGCCTAAGCCAAAAGTTGTCCGAACCCAAAGAACATCGTCCGTAAACGGACAGGGTAGGCGCGGCGGCCGCAGCTCGTGAGGGATTTTTTGAGAAGGAGTGCCCCGGCGTGTTGAATAACGAATTTCCGCGCAACCAGAGTACGTTAAAAAAGTTGCGAAAATTTTAAGAACTTAAATTTCGATGGGCTGATTTGAAGCCATCATGGCGTTTTTAGAGCCTTTGGCGGTGGCGTAACTCGTTTCGCAGGGGCCTTGGCCTCTTCGTGTGCGGTTGTCCAATCGCTCGGCGGAAAGGCGATTCGCCAAAACAGCGGCGAGGACTTCACAAATTCCATACCGATTTCTTGCTTGTCTAATTGTTGAGGACCGAGGTACACCACACGAACGGGTTGCTGTTCATCGGTTTGAGGATTGAAAAGCGTTAGCTGGTCGCCCGCGAATAATTTCATGGACAGCAACAACAACGCGCCGTGTGCGCTCACCACCAAGGTATTCGTTTTTTCGGAAACCGGCTTTTGGCTGGGCCGGGCGAGAACGACGGAAATCGGCACTGCTGCCAAGACGCGCTGGCTGCGCCGCTGAGTATTCTTTTCAGCGACTTGTTTTGAAAATGGTTCCATTAAGAAAACATAACACCCTTGTCGAATATGTGCCTATGTTTGGTGAGCGCGTGGGAGATTGAAGCGCAAACTCAGCAAATAAGTGCTTCGATTGTGGTTTAGCGCCAGGAATAGTGCCGCGTGAGTCGTGTTCGGGCGGGATGATATAATCCCTGTTTCGATATGGCTAAAACCGCGTCTGAGACGGCAGCGATCGCGCCGGAAGTACTTGCCAAGTACGAGCCGGTTATCGGGCTTGAAGTCCATGTGCAACTGCTGACAAAAAGCAAAATTTTTTGCGGGTGCGCGAACCGGTTTGGGAATGCTCCCAACAGCAATGTGTGTCCGGTTTGCCTCGGACTTCCAGGGACTTTGCCGGTTTTGAATAGACGCGCGGTGGAGATGGCCATGCGGGCTTCGCTGGCGATCAACTGCACGGTGCACGAGCATTCGCGGTTCGCACGCAAAAATTATTTTTATCCGGACCTGCCGAAAGGCTACCAGATTACGCAATATGAATTGCCGCTGGCGACGGGCGGGTGGATTGAAATTGAGCAAGCGGGCCCCAGAAAGCGCATAGGGATTACGCGGCTGCACCTGGAAGAAGACGCGGCGAAAAATCTTCACGAAGGCTTTGCGGAGTCGAGCACCAAGGCGTACATCGATTACAACCGGGGCGGAACGCCGTTGAGTGAGATTGTGTCGGAGCCGGATATGCGCACGCCATCCGAGGCGTATGCGTATCTCACGACGTTGCGGCAGATTTTGCTGTACACCGGAGTGAGCGATTGCAACATGGAGGAAGGGTCGCTGCGGTGCGACGCGAATGTTAGTGTGCGGCTACGCGGATCTAATGAATTTGGCACGAAGGTTGAGGTTAAGAATCTGAATTCTTTCCGCTATTTGCAGAAGGCCCTGGAGTTTGAAATCGAGCGGCACGTTGGGGTGCTGGAGAGCGGCGGCAAAATTATTCAGGAAACGCGTTTGTGGAATCAGGGCGAGGGGCGGACGGTTTCGATGCGTTCCAAGGAAAAGGCGCACGATTATCGTTATTTTCCGGAGCCGGATTTGTTGCCGGTGCACATTAGTGAGGCGTGGCGGGAGGAAGTTCGGCGCAGCTTGCCGGAGTTGCCCGAGGCCAAGCGCGCGCGGTTGATGGCAGAGTACCAGATTACCGCTTATGACGCGGAAGTTCTGGCGACGAGCGCAGAACTGGCGAATTATTTTGAGTCGGCGACCAAGAGCGGTGCATCCGGCAAAAATGCGGCGAACTGGATGCAGACGGAATTGTTGCGCAGATTGAACGATTCGGGGAAGCAGATTGAGGAAAGTCCGGTTTCGGCGGCGGCACTGGGCGAGCTGGTGAAGCTGGTTGAATCCAGCCACATTACCGCGGCCATCGGAAAGAAAGTGTTTGCCACGATGTTTGAATCCGGGCGGGGCGCGGCGGACATTGTCGCGGCGGAAGGTTTGGCGCAAACGGTAGACGTAGCGGCGATCGAGCAAGCGGCCCGTGAAGTGATCGAGAAAAGCCCGGAGAATGTGGCGAAATTCAAGAGCGGCAACGAAGGAGTATTTAAATTTTTTGTTGGTCAAGTGATGCGAGCGACAAAAGGGCAGGCGAATCCGCAGGTTGTAAACGATGTGGTCAGGAAGATTTTGTCGGCTTGATTCGTTTTGCAGGTTCGCGCCAGAGCTCGCTCTTCGATTAACGACTGAGGCCAAGCGTTTAACGTGGGGGCTTTTGTGGAGCCATTCAGGAACTGCCGAGAACTACTTTTCGACTAACCGGGAGCGTTGCGCTTTGCGTGCTTCGGGACTCTTTGGAGTCCAGTCTTCGGGCGGAAATGCCACGCGCCAAAATCCCGGGCGCGGCACAGAAAATTCCAGACCAACCTCGGCTTTACCCTCACGCACAGGACCAAGGAATACGACATGACACTCCTGCTCCTCTTCGGTCATGTTGTGCTTCATATTGACTTTGCTGCCACTGGTCAGACGATGCTTCAGGGAAATTAGAGCGCCGTGCGCGTTTATGGCGAGAGTAGCAACGTGTTCTTCAAAAGACTTGCCTTGCGGATCGGTACCGCGTACGCACACACCAACCTGCATTAAAACGCGTTGGCTGCGCCGTCGAGCCGATGGGTTCGTGGCGGGGTAGGTTACCTGGCTCATGAAAGTCTCACCTATTTAACTATACGCGGGAGAAGTACCAAGTCGAGGGGTACCTCCAAAGAGTATTCAAAAAGGATACGGTCCTGTAGGACAGGCTACCAAGCGCGCTGTCTGGGGATTTCCGGTTAAAAATCAGCTGCGTTTTGCGGAGGGTTGGGCCGCATCAGCTTGCGGATCCTGGCGCTGTTCGATGGGGACGTAATGACGCGTGTCGTAGCCAAGATAAATCTGGCGCGGGCGCGCGATTTTTTGCTCGGGGTCGAGCAGCATTTCTTCCCATTGGGAAATCCAGCCGGAGGTGCGGGGTATGGCGAATAACACCGGGAACATGGTCATGGGAAAGCCCATGGATTGATAAATGAGGCCGGTGTAGAAGTCCACGTTGGGGTAGAGCTTGCGCTTGACGAAATAGTCGTCCTCGAGAGCGATACGCTCGCATTCGAGAGCGATTTCGAGGAGCGGATTCTTGCCCATGAGATCGAAAACTTCGTAGGCCACGCGCTTGATGATGCGCGCGCGAGGATCGTAGTTCTTGTAAACGCGATGGCCGAAGCCCATTAATTTCACTTCGCCGGCTTTTACGCGCTTGATGAAGTCGGGGACTTTTTGTATGGAGCCGATTTCCATCAGCATACGCAGGACTTCTTCGTTGGCGCCGCCATGCAGCGGGCCGTAAAGCGCGGCGATCGCTGCGGCGGTGGCGGAATAGGGGTCGACGTGGGAGCTGCCTACGCCGCGGATGGTGTTGGTGGAGCAATTCTGTTCGTGGTCGGCGTGGAGGATGAAGAGAACATCAAGGGCGCGCTCGAGCGTGGGATTAGGGCGGTAACGCGTTTCGGTGGTGCGGAAAAGCATGTTCAGGAAATTGCCGGGATAGCTGAGATCGTTGTCGGGATAGACGAAAGGCATGCCCAGCGAGTGGCGGTAAGAGAATGCCGCGATGGTGGGCATCTTGCCGATGAGGCGATAGGTCTGCTTCTTGCGCGACTCGGGACTGAAAATATCTTTCGCGTCGTGATAGTAGGTGGAGAGCGCGGCGATGGTGGAAATTAGCATGCCCATGGGGTGGGCGTCGTAATGAAAGCCGTCGAGGAATTTTTTGATGCTTTCGTGGATGAAGGTGTGATGGGTTACGTGGTAGGTCCAGTCTTTCAGCTGGGCTTCGTCGGGCAGCTCGCCGTGAATAAGGAGATAGGCGGTTTCCAGGTAAGTGCTTTTTTCGGCGAGGTCCTCGATGGGATAGCCGCGGTAGCGCAGGATGCCGGCGTCGCCGTCGATGAAAGTAACTTTGCTGATGCAGGAAGCGGTGTTGTTGAAGGCGGGGTCGTAGCTCATCATGCCGAAATCGGCGGCCTTGACTTTGATCTGGCGGAGGTCGAGCTCATCATGCCGAAATCGGCGGCATTGACTTTGATCTGGCGGAGGTCGGCGGCGCGGATGGCGTCGTTGACGATGGGAACTTCGTAGTTTTTGCCGGTGCGATTGTCGGTGATGGTCAGCGTTTCGCGGGGTATGGCGGAACCCTCTGATTTTCTGGATTGGGTGGCCAACGGAGCGGATTCCATGCAAAACCTCGGAGGCATCTGGACAGGTGCCTGATTCCACTTTACACCAAAGGGGGTGTTGGCGGGAATTCGAGGGGCGGGAGATTTGGAGAGAATTCAGGATTCAAATTCAAACGCAAGACCCAGGCTGCAAAGCGAGTCTGGGGCACCCTGCGCGTTTTTTGGGTTTGTGGTGGGGGGCGCGAAGAAAGCTGTTGATCGACGATAAAGAGAAACCCAAAGGGGGAAGGGGTTTTTGAGATGGATATGGGTCTCTTGACAATAGTCGTTATAACGATTATTATATGGCCGGTTTGAGATGGGTCTGAGGAGGCAAGATGATTGAGATTCGCAAGAGCAATGAACGCGGGCATGCCGATCATGGCTGGCTGGATAGCCGCTTTACATTTTCATTTGCGGACTATTTTGATCCGGAACACGTGCAGTTTCGCACGCTGCGGGTTTTGAATGACGATCGAGTCGCGGGCGGGGCGGGGTTTCCGAATCATCCGCACCGAGATATGGAGATCGTGACGTACGTGCTGGAAGGCGCGCTGGAACATCGGGACAGCATGGGCAATGGGTCGGTCATTAAGCCGGGAGATGTGCAATACATGAGCGCGGGGACGGGGATCACCCATAGCGAGTTCAATCCGTCGAAGGATCCGCTGCATTTGTTGCAGATCTGGATGGTTCCGGAGAAGCGTGGGTTGAAGCCGACTTATGATCAGAAGAACTTCAGCGCGGCGGAGAAGAAAGCCAAGCTGCGGCTGGTGGCTTCGCCAGATGGTGCGGACGGTTCGGTGAAGATCCGGCAGGACAATGCGCTGTACGCCACCATTCTGGAGAAGGATGACACGGTGAAGCATGAGTTGCGGCCGGGGCGGCACGCTTACATTCAGGTGGCGAAGGGGCAGGTGAAGCTGAATGGCACGCCGTTGCGAGAAGGAGACGGCGCGGCTGTTTCTGAAGAGAAGAGTGTGGAACTGACCGGGGTGGATAACGCTGAGGTGCTGCTGTTCGACTTGGCGTAAATATTTCGCTGCGGTTTAAATTTGATTGAGTTAGAGGCGCGGAAGATTTTCTTTCGCGCCTTTTTTTGGATTGGGGACACCCGCGCGGGTGCATTGTACGGAGGAAAAAAATACCCTAGAGACGGCGGAAATCGGAGGGGCTGCGCGAGAGAGCGAAGAGAGATTTCTCCACTGCGGAGACCGACACCTTCACGGGAGCGAAGGTAGAAGAAAGACCTCGGATTGCTTCGGTCGAAATAACAAGTTTGCGGCAATGCTGACGGCCGGACAACCTTGGGTTAAGACCGGGGCGCGAACTGGGAATGGGGAAAGGCTCGACAGAAGATTTTTCTTCGCGCCTTTTTTGTTTAACGCTGGCGGGGAGTGTGCCTTTTTTTATTTGCCGTTGGCGGAGATTTCTACGCGGGTGAATATTTCGAGCATTTCTTGTTCTGTTGGGGGATGGAGGATATTGCGGGCGGCGAAATCGTGGGCTTGGGGATAAGCGGTGCTGCGGATGCGTTCGGCGGCGTGGGCGAGGTCGTAGCTGGTCTGGCGAAATTGAATATCTGGACCGAGCAATAACCAATGGGCGCCGGGTCCGCCGAATGGCATTCCGACGCTGCCGGCATTTAGGATCCGAGTGTGCCCGATCTTGCGGTCAAATTGCATGTGGGTGTGGCCGCAGACGACTATTGCGGCGGTGAGTCCTTCGAAGACTGAGAGAAGGCGGTCTTCGGGGGTCAATCTAGTGAAGATGTCGTTTTCGTTTTGTGGCGTGGCGTGGCAAAACAAGACGGAGCCGAGGCCGGCGATTTCAAGTGTTACTGTTTTTGGCCAGGTGGATAGCCATTGTTGATGTTCAGGATGAAGTTGCTCGGCGGTCCAGCTGATTATGGGGCGAAATGCTTGCGGCACGGCTCCTGGTTCTTTGCCTGCCATTTGGTGGCGGACTGCAACTTCGCCGTTGCCGCAAATGAAGAGCGCGGGCACTTCTAAATTGCACAAACGCTCGAGTGTTTCGCGGGGCATGGGTCCGGGGAGCACGTCTCCGCCCACGACGATTTGGTCCACTTTTTTCTGGCTAATTTCGTGAAGCACGGTCTCCAGAGCCGGAAGGTTGCCGTGGATGTCGTAGATGGCAGCGATGCGCATGAGACGCGCTTAGATAACGCGTTTGTTTCTTGCTCGTTCGACATAACTGCAAGTGTCGATTCCCCTCACGTTCATGTGGACCACAACAGCTGTTTTATGATGTGAGCGGGATTTATACCGGATTAATACATTTGCCGGGCAGAAGTAGGGAGCTTGTCCTACGAATCGATATTCACCCTTTGGCAGGCCCGTCATATCCAATGCGAATAGCCTAGTTTCGTCTGTTTCGGCGTACCGAACGAGTTTGTGTTCCGGTTGTGTGAAAATCCCGACGCAGACTCGAGGCATCACGGTCCCGTTCGGGTCCAAAATTTTCCTTTTAACTTGCCGCAGTTCAATTGGACAGGGGTCTATTTGGTTTTCGTGACCATAGGCCATTTCCTTGCAGTTTTGGCCGCGGAGAGACTGCGCGGAAAAGACCGAGGAGTAGGACATCAGTGCTGTCCGAACTATCCAACCAAACTCCTTCACGGTAACCTCACGCGACTTAGAAATCACAACAAAACTACCACCGGAAGCCTCTAACAGAGGCATCCCACAGCGGGTGCTCGTGGTTCAGCCGCGGGTGCGTTGGAATTCGCGCATGAAAGTGGTCAGGGCATGGACGGCTTCGAGAGTGACGGCGTTGTAGAGGGAGACGCGCATGCCGCCAACGGAGCGGTGGCCGGGGGTGCCTACCAAGCCGGCTGCGGCGGCTTCTTTGGCGAATTGCTTTTCGATGGAGTCGTCGCCGGCTGCCACGCGGAAGACTACGTTCATCTTGGAGCGCGATTCGCGTTCGACGGGGCAGGAGTAGAAGCCGCCGTCTTCGATGGTGTCGTAGAGCAGCTTGGCTTTGGCGTCGTTGCGCTTGGTGATGGCGGGGATGCCGCCTTCGGATTCGATCCATTCGAGGACCAGGCCGACAATGTAGATCGCGAAGGTTGGCGGAGTGTGGTAGAGGGACTTTTCTTTTATGTGCGTGCGGTATTGCAGGAGGGTGGGGAGATTTTTGTCGGCGCGCTCGGCAAGGTCTTTGCGGACGATGACGATAGTGGTGCCGCTCGGGCCAAGATTTTTCTGCGCGCCAGCAAAGATGAGGCCGAATTTTCTTACGTCCATGGGGCGTGAAGCGATGTCGGAGGACATGTCGGCGACCAGGGGAGCGCTGCCGGTATCCGGGAGCGTTTTCCACTGAGTGCCTTCGATGGTGTTGTTGGTGCAGATGTGCACGTAGGAAGCGTCGGGAGAAAATTTCATTTCGTTCTGACGCGGGAGGCGCGCGAACTTTTCGGGCTCGCTGGAGGCAGCGATGTTGTGGAGGATGCCTTTTTTCAATTCACCGATGGCTTTGGCGGTCCACATTCCGGTGTGCAGAACGTCGACAGGCTTGCCGGGCAGGCAGAGATTCATGGGAACCATGGTGAACTGCATGCTGCCGCCACCTTGGAGAAATACGACAGCGTATTCGTCGGGAATGCTCATGAGCTTGCGGAGGCGGGCTTCGGCGTCGGCGATGATGCTTTCGAACTCGGGCGAGCGGTGGCTCATTTCCATGACCGACATGCCGCTGCCACGCCAGTCGAGGAGCTCTTCGCGGATGCGCTCGAGCACGGGAAGTGGCAGCGCGCCGGGGCCGGCGTTGAAGTTGAATGCTCGTTTGGAGACTTGGGTTTGCGGCAGATGCATGGACGTGGTCACGATGGCGAAAATCCTCTCTTGGCTAAAAATGGCGGGGCGTTCTCAGCGGAACAGCGCGCCTTCTGATGGATTCAGTAGAGCTCTAGAATAACAGAAGTAATTGGAGGGTTCGAATTTGCGGTGTTGTTGCGTGCGATGGCAAATTGTGGAAGCGGGAATTGGCGGCCCGATTGGAGAGCGGCGGGGACTCGGCTTTCCGTTGGGGCCAGACTTAATTATCCAGCCGCACCAAAGGTCTTGCGATTTAGGATGCCGTCCAGCGCGGTGAACCGCCGTTTATCGCGTTCAATATCCTCTACCTCCGGCTGTACAGCTTCGAACAGTAGGTGATTCAAGGCCCGGCGCGCGTCGCGCGATGCATCTAACCGACTGATGACTTCCTTGGCGAATTCATCGGCCGCATTGCTCTGGAGTTCCACGGGCGAATTCAACATCGGCTTCTCGTGCATAGCTCCCCCTAGGGTCCCTTTCATCCCATGTATATGTTCGCTCTGAGGGGCCTAGCTGGCTGTGCAATAATGCACACCCAGATAAACAAGGAGGGTGACGGGGTTCTTTACTTCCCGAACCGGAAACGTTCCACTACGCTGTTTTCCGCTGCCAGTAATTCTCGTGGCTCGCCGCGCTCGACGGCGAAGACGTACCAGCCAGCGCCCTGGGGCATCCCGCATTTAGCGGCTTCGATGAGGGTTTTGTGTGCGTGCGTGCAGCGGCGATGACACCAACTATCGGTCCAGCCCGCTTCGTAATGGATATCATTGAGGGCGGGGTACCGAAAACGAAGCCCGGTCATGATTTGGGTGATGAGCTGAGTGGACATGGCGTACCTCTTCAGAGGGAAGTGCGGCCACCTGTATGACAAATTTTTATTGCGCATGCAAATGATTTCTTGTTATAGGCCAGTCGGCGCTTTGCCTTTGCCTAGGACATCGCTTTCGTCGCGTGACACCAGCTTTGTCCGCTTTTGTTTTTCGCTGTTTTCCGAGAGGTGGAATTCGTAGGTAATGTGGGTTTGGGCAACTGGGACTTGGGGTTCATTGACCGGGACTATGTGAAGCGGGATTCTGGATGAGTTATGGAAGAGCGCAGAAAAAATCGTGCGGGTTCTGGGGAACGGCGCAAGGCAGACGCTGAGCGGATTGCCAACGAGCTGAAGAAGCGCGGTCGTACAGAGATACACGTGCGAGGCACTAGCATGTTGCCGTTGGTGCGTCCTGGGGATGTGGCGTTGATTCGCAGGGATAAGCTCGAGAATATGCGCTCCGGGGACGTGGTGTTGATGCAGCGCGGGGATCATTTGATTGCGAAGCGCATTGGCGAAGATGAGGATTCTGGCGCCGGAATTTCAGGCGAAGGGTTGTTGGGCTCTGGCGCTGAGAGCCCAGAAACTTCGGGACTCGGCCGGGAGTTGGGTCAGCGGCAGAGCGAGCATCTGGGCGCGCAACAGGAATGCCTGGGAAAGATTGTGCGTGTGCGGCGTAAGAAGGAAAAGATCGAGCCGGGCGCTAAAAAGGCGCCTGGGGAAACGGTTGTTTCGGTGGTGCTTCGACCAGCACGCTGGGCTAAAAAGAAGTTTCACCACAACATTGGCGAGCTGGAAGGAACAGATCGAGAAACGGAAGAAATCAGCGGGTGATCCTGGCGAATTTTCATCTGCGCCTGGCGTCCAGGCCCCTTTGCTTTGCCCGAGTTTCTGACACGGAAGCCCGGCGGCCGCTCAGTTCAATGTCACGGTGACGCGGGTTGTCGCCATCGTAGCGCCGGCGATACCCGTTACTGTGACGGTATAGTTGCCCGGAGTTGTGCCGGGGTTGGCATTTGCCTTGTTTGCGTTCGCCCCGCCGCCGCATCCGACCGCTATTGCAGAAGCGGCCGCGATCAGCAGCAACATGAATAAGGTTTTCCATCTGCTCCTACGAACGGGCACACCGAAGAGGAGCAGGGCTGAAAGAATCACTCCACCACCAACGGAGACCGCCCGATTGCGAGTGATGTAAGGCGCCGAATTGTTGCCAGCCCGGGCGAGCGAGGCCGACGCAGCAGTGGTGTTGACGGTCAGCGTTGCCGTCACCGCCGCTGTCCCCTTTATTGCGGCAGGCTGGGTCACTGAGCAGACAGGGGGATCAACTGAGCCGGCCGGGCCCGTAACGGTACACGAAAGGACCACGCTCCCGGTAAAACCGCCGCTCGGCGTAACTGTGATTGTTGAAGTTCCGATCGCACCAGGCGAGGCAATAGTCACTGTCGTATTGGTCAGGGTGAAGTTTGGCGGGACGGGTGGGGCAGTCACCGTTAGAGGGATTTGGGTTGTCACGGTGCTGCCCCCGGAGGTGCCTGTCACCGTGATCGTATACGAGCCGGGGGTGGTGGCTGTTTGCGTGGTGACGGTGAGCGTTGCGGCCACTGCAGACGTCCCCATGATTGTGGTTTGCGCGGGGACAGTGCAGGTGGGAGCATCGACCGCGCCCGTCGGGCCAGTGATTGCGCAGGAGAGCGCCACGTTTCCCGTAAAGCCGCCGCTGGGCGTGACGCTGATGGTCGAAGTGCCGGTAGCTCCCGGCGATCCGATGCTGGCTGTGGTACCGCTCAATGCGAAAGCAGGGGCGCCGGGCTGGCCTGTCACGGTGACCAGGACATTGGTTGTCACGGTGCTGCCCCCGAAAGCGCCTGTAACGGTGATCGTATACGAGCCTACGGTGGAGGCTGCTTGCGTGGTGACGGTGAGCATTGCTGTCACTGCAAG
>Ga0193729_1000683_pt1 | contig 17746 bp, 16 predicted proteins | sample U1c2metaG_FD_143036 | JGI IMG/M metagenome (GOLD analysis project Ga0193729, IMG submission 143036) | Soil microbial communities from a riparian zone of the East river system, Colorado, United States - U1c2 | ecosystem: Environmental > Terrestrial > Soil > Riparian zone | place: USA: East River...
CGCCTTCACCGGTTCGGCCAGCGCCGAGCGCGTTTGCTTATCGATGTGCGAACGCAATTCGCTCTCCATGATCGAATCGAGGAACGCGAAAACTTCGCTTTCGTCGCCGCCGACCTGAAGTTCGACGCGGCCGTCCGGTAAGTTTCGCACCCAACCGATCACATCGAAACCCTTGGCGATCTGCCGGATGGTCCAACGGAATCCGACGCCCTGCACATTGCCCTCGTAAAAAACCTGAAGCGAAATCATGCCGGTACCAGATCATCCTAAACAAAATGACGCGCGCGAGAAAAGTCTAATGCCTCGGCGCGGCACGGCCGAGTCACTTGTAAGAATAGACGAGGCAAACGCTGCTCTCGCCGCCTTCGACCAGATCAACCAGGACGTAATATTGACCGCTGCTGGTCGGCGAAAATCCGGCAGCCGCTTTTTCGCCTTCGTTATAACTCTCAGCCTGAACGAGCTTGCCGGTTTCGTCGTAAAGGTTGACCGAGATTTTTTTCGCCGGCTCGGTCGCGCCGACCGAGAACCAATATTGATTGCCGGCATAGAGATTGACCGCGATCAGCGCGTGTTCTTTCGGTTTGATCGTGCCCGACCAATGTCCGTCGCGCATTTTGAAACCTTCATTTGAAAATGCGCCCGCCAGATCGAGCGCCGCTCTGCGCGCCGCGACTTCCGTGTCGCTCTCGGGTCCCGCGATCGCTGTCGTTATCGCCAGTCCAATTGCCGCGAAGATCGACATCGAAGTTTTCATTTCGATTCTTTCGCCTGGATTTGGCTCATGATCTTGCCGACCGCTTCGTTCACTTTACGCACTTCATCGGCAGTCGGCGCTTTGCCAGCGGGAAACGTTACCAGCTTTTCGATGCCGGGAAGCTGTCCGCTCACTTCTTTGATTAGCGGCTCATCACGAACGTCGGGCGAGATATCGTTCATCTTTGATTGGATGAAACTCACCAGCGCCGGTTGCCGCAACACTTTCGCGGCGCGCTCGTCGTAATTTTGCATCACGGCCGCGCTGACAACCTGGGTGCCGCGGATCCAACCACCGACGCTTACCAAAATGATCAAGTCCTGGTCGCGATGCGATTGCATCGATGCCTTAACTTCGTTCTGCGTTGCTTCCAATTCTTCCTGAAGTGCGTCCCACTCATCGTTTTCGGCGAACTCGTTGATGCTGTTGCCGCGGCTGAGCACGTGCTCGCTTACGCCCAGTGCCTTCGCCATTTTGATGATATCGGTGCCGATGTTTTTAACTTGCTGGCTGTCCTTCGCTTCAACCGCGATGAATCCGTCCGCGATCAAGCTGCCAAGATTGAGCGCGATCTGGGCGCGGTTTTTGTAGCTGGTCGAGATTGGTCCGCGCATTTGGCCGACCCAATTCGGTCTCCCTGGCTTTTCCAGCGCCGCAAAAAGTTCGCCCGGAGTTGGAATGGTGATTGAATCGTTGCGGACCGCTTTGGCCAGTTGATCGGCCGGAAGTCGCGCCGGTTCAGCACCGATCACAGCACAACAGCCCAACAAAAATGCGAGGGCGACAAATCGCCTGACACGCCTCATGAACGCCCACCGTACGCACGCCCAGCGAGATTGCCAGCAGGAATGAGTGGAAAATGATCAAGCACGAATGCCGACGCACGAAGGAATGTCGCACCGCGAACTCGCAAGAAATCGCGGCCCTTTTGTTATTCGATCTTCGTCATTCATTCGTCATTCGATATTCGGATTTCGTCATTTCTCGATTGTCAGCATGCTGGAAGTGATTTAATCGAGTCGTCGCATGTCGAAGACAGCAATCGCTTCAATTCGCGCGCGCGAGATTCTCGATTCGCGGGGAAATCCGACGGTCGAAGTGGATGTGCGCCTGGGAAATGGGGCGCTCGGGCGCGCTGCGGTTCCGAGTGGAGCGAGCACCGGCGAACACGAAGCGTGGGAGTTGCGCGATGGCGACAAGAAACGTTACGGCGGCAAAGGTGTAACCAAAGCGGTCGCAAACGTGAACGGAAAAATCGCGGCCGCCATCAAAGGCTGGGACGCCCGCGACCAGGCGAAGATCGACAATCGCCTGATCGAGCTGGACGGATCGCCCAACAAAAAAAATCTCGGGGCGAACGCGTTGCTCGGCGTTTCACTGGCGGTCGCGCATGCCGCGAGTGCCGCAGAAAATTTGCCCCTCTTCCGTTATCTCGGTGGCGCTGAAGCCCGCGTCCTTCCGGTTCCGATGATGAACATCTTGAACGGCGGCGCGCACTCCGACGCACCGATCGATTTTCAAGAGTTCATGATCATGCCGCGCGGTGCGCCGAATTTTCCGGAAGCACTTCGCTACGGCGCGGAAGTTTTCCACGCGCTGAAAAACGTTCTGAAAGATCGACATCTTTCTACCGCGATCGGCGATGAAGGCGGCTTCGCACCGAACCTGAAGTCGGCCGAGGACGCGCTCGAGACGATCGCGGCCGCGGTCAAGCGGGCCGGCTATTCGTTAGGCCAGGAAATCTTCATCGCGCTCGATCCCGCGTCGTCCGAGTTTTTCGATTGCGACAAAAACGCATACGTCTTCAAAAAATCCGATGGATCGCAAAAATCGGCGGAAGAACTGGTGGATTACTATGCCGAACTCTGCGCCCGTTTCCCGATTGTCTCGATCGAGGACGGTTGCGCGGAGGACGATTGGGACGGCTGGAAAAAATTGACGAAGCGTCTTGGCCAGAAGATACAACTTGTCGGGGACGATCTGTTCGTGACGAATGTAAAGTTTCTTGAAAAAGGGATCGCCGAACACGTTGCCAACTCGATTTTGATCAAGGTCAATCAGATCGGCACGCTGACTGAAACGTTGGCCACGATCGATCTCGCCAAGAAAAATAATTACACTTCGGTGATCAGCCATCGTTCCGGCGAAACTGAGGACACAACCATTGCCGACATCGCGGTCGCGACCAACGCCGGCCAAATCAAAACCGGGTCGCTTTGCCGGACCGATCGCGTCGCGAAATACAATCAGCTTTTGCGAATCGCCGAAGAACTTGGTGACAAAGCGATTTACGGCGGTAATATCCGCTGAAGTGGATCAGAGTTACGGCGATTTCCGCGCGCGTCGCGAAGCTACCGTCTGGCAGCGATGGAACCGGGTCCTCCTTCTCTTGTTGTTACTCGCGGTCTGGCTCGTGATCGTGAGCATGTTTGTCCCGCCTTACAAAAAACTGAAGATCGGTCACGCCGAGATCGATAATCTTCAAGCCCGACGCGATGAGCAGCAGGTATTGCTTTCCCGCCAAACCCGTGAAGTGAATCTGCTCAAGACCGATCCGGCTTATCTGGAAACGATCGCGCGCGACCGGCTCGATTTGATGAAGGAAGGCGAAACGATTTTCCGAGTCGAATCGGCTGCGGCCCAAGCGGACAAGCGCAAAGAATCAGCGCGGAGGTGATGTTGTAGCTGCCGCCGTCTCTGGCGGCAGTCTGCCGATGAGGACATCGGCCGCTACAACGCGTTGCGTGATGTTCACGTTCAGTTAGTGTTCGCTCGTGCCAACCGAAACCTCCACCGTTGACGCCGAAGATTTGAAGTCGCGCGTGCGCGAGCTGCGGAGGTTTCTTTGACCTGCCCAAACTGCAGGAAAAACTGACCGCGCTTGAAGCGCGGATGGCCGCCCCCGATTTTTGGAACAATCGCGAGCGCGCCCAGGCCGATGTCGATGAAGTCTCGCGTCTGCGCTCGCTGATCAATCCGTTTCACGAACTGGAACGCGAGATCGAGGATTTCGATGCGCTCCATCAACTCGCAGCGGAAGAGAAGAACGAATCGCACCGAGCGCAGGCCGATCGCGAAGTTTTATCGGAACACGACCGTCTCATGCACAAGCTTGAGGAATTTGAGCTGCGCCAGTTTCTCTCCGGCGAAAGCGATCGCTCCAACGCGTTCATAACAATTCACTCCGGCGCCGGCGGCACCGAATCGTGCGATTGGGCCGACATGTTATTGCGAATGTATCAGCGCTGGATCGAGCGGAGCGGTCTCAAATCGCAGATTGTCGATGTTCAAACCGGTGAAGAAGTCGGAATCAAATCGGTCACGTTGCTGGTGAGCGGCGAGTACGCTTACGGTTATCTCCAAACCGAGCGCGGCGTGCATCGGCTCGTACGGATTTCGCCGTTCGACGCGAACAAACGCCGTCACACTTCGTTTGCCAGTGTCGATGTTGTACCAGAGATCGCGGACACGGCGCCAATCGAAGTCAATCCGGCCGATCTTGAGATCGACACTTTCCGGAGCGGCGGCAAAGGCGGGCAAAACGTGAACAAAGTTGAAACCGCGGTCCGCATTTTGCACAGGCCGACCGGAATTGTGGTCGCCTGTCAGGCGGAGCGCAGCCAGGGTCGCAACCGCGAGCTCGCGCTCAAAATGTTAAAAGCGAAACTTTATCAGATCGAGCAGGACAAGAAACGCGCCGAGATCGACCGGCAATACGGCGAGAAAGGCGAGATCGCGTGGGGCAACCAAATTCGCTCCTACGTTTTTCAGCCGTATCAAATGGTCAAAGACCACCGCACCGGCGCGGAGACGAGCAATGTCCAGGAAGTGATGGATGGCAAGATCGACATGTTCATCCAGGCGAAACTGCGCGGACAAAAAGCGGCCAAGGGTGAGAAAGAAGATCTGTAGCGGCGATTTCTGCTGATTGTCATGTCGAGCGAAGTCGAGACATCTCTAGATATTTCAGAAATAGTAAGAGATTCCTCCACTTCGGTCGGAATGACAGATTAAGAAACAGCAGTCACGAGTTTTAGCCTAAACCGCGGATCGAAGTCACCGCCGTTGTGTTTTCGGCAACACGCGAGACAGGCGATCGCGCGGCGAATTTGGCGCACCCGCGGAAATTCCTGCCGGCAATTCGGACAGCGATACACAAAACGGACCGGGTAAGCCTTTGTCGCGAACGGCAAAATGTGACAGCGCGCTTCGTCAGCGATTCCTAAATCTCGGCAGGCTTCGCGCCATTCCGGGCCGTGCGGAGCAATTCGTCGTCGACCAACCCGAAATTGTGCGAGCAAGTGCGCCAGCTCGTGTCTAAGAGTCCGATCAATCTCCTCTCTGTTAAAGGCCATTCCGGCTCGGACATCACGCAGTAGGGGATTCAGCGAAATTAATTTTTGCCGAAAATCCGCGCGACCGGCCGCGGTTTTGAGTCGCGGATTCCATTCGACGCGGATCTCGCGCGCAAGTTTCGCGGCGCCGAGTTCGCGCAGAAGATTTTTCGATTTCTCTTCGAGCGCGTGATCGCGTCCGCGTAATTGTAGGGCGAGCGCATCGCTTGCCGTTCTGTTAACCGCCTGTCCGGCTCGGACTGGCAGGCGGAGCGCCTGCCCTACAACCAGAAACTCGAGTTGCTTAAAGAGCCGCAGCGTTTTGTTCTGCTTACTGCCTGTGCGGCTCGCACTACGCAACCGCATGCGCACTCTTCCGTTTGCTCAAACGTTCGACAATTTCGGCGACGACTTTTCCGGCCGTATCGATCTCGTCAGCGGTCGTTTGTTTGCCTAACGAAAAGCGAACGGCCGATCGCGCGCGTTCCACCGGCAAACCCATCGCGAGCAAAACGTGCGACGCCGAGACTGAGCCGACCATGCAGGCCGAACCGCTCGACGCGCAAACGCCTTTCAGATCGAGCGCGATGAGAAGCATTTCGGAATCGAGCCCGAGCAAACTCACGTTGAGTGTGTTGGCGAGCCGCGGCGCATCTTCACCGTTCAGTTTTGCGTCCGGAACATTTTGTGAAATCAGATTCCAGAACTCGTCGCGCAACTTCGATTGTCGATCTTGTTCCGCCTGACGATTCGTCAGCGCAAACTCGGCTGCCGCCGCCATGCCCGCGATCGCCGGGACGTTTTCGGTTCCCGGCCGCCGCTGGTTTTCGTGCGAGCCACCGAACAGGACCGGCTGGAGCGACAATCCGCTACGGACAAAAAGAAATCCGCCGCCTTTCGGCCCGTAGAATTTGTGGGCGGCGAAACTGGCGGCATCGACCAGCGAGATGTCGATGTCGATCTTTCCGAACGACTGCACCATGTCGCTGTGCAACAGCACGCCGCGCTCGCGACAGATTTTTGAGATCTCCTTCAGCGGTTGGATCACGCCGGTCTCGTTATTGGCGGTCATAATCGAGACAAGCCGCGTTTCCGGCCGAATCGATTTCTCGAGCTGATCAAGATCGACAATTCCGTCGTTGGAAGTTTCGAGCCAGGTCACTTCAAAGCTTTCGTGTTTCTCCAAATGCTCGACCGCGTGAAGTACCGCGTGATGCTCGGTTTTGTTGGAAATGACGTGGCCGCCGCCTTCCATGCCGCATCGGGCGAGTCCGAGCACGGCCAGATTGCAAGACTCGGTCCCGCCGCTGGTAAAAATGATCTCGTTCGGCTTGGCGTGAATCAACCCGGCAATTTTGTCGCGCGCGTTATCGACGGCTGCGCGCGCGTTGCGTCCGGCCCGGTGAATACTCGATGGATTCCCGAAATGCTGACTGAAGTACGGGAGCATCGCTTCCCGCGCGGCGTCGCAAAGCGGTGTGGTTGCGTTGTAATCCAAATAAATCATACGCCGAACTCGTCGCGGCTGCTGGTTGGTTTCTTTTTTCGCTTCGGCACAATCCGGAGCTGTTTCTCCTCATAATAAACCAGCGAATCGGCCGGCACGCTTTGCACCAGAAAAACGTTTCCGCCGATGGTTGATCTTGCCCCTATCACGGTTTGGCCGCCGAGAATGGTCGAGCCCGGATAAATTGTCACGTCGTCTTCCACGGTCGGATGGCGCTTGCCGCCTTTCTTGATTTTGCCGTGCTCGTCTTTTTGGAAACTGCGCGCCCCGAGGGTGACGCTGTGATAAAGCTTCACCCGCGAACCGATCTCGGAAGTTTCGCCAATCACAACGCCGGTGCCGTGATCGATGAAAAAATGCGAACCGATTTTTGCGCCCGGATGAATGTCGATCCCGGTCCGGCTGTGCGCCCACTCGGTCATGATTCGCGGAATCAGCGGCAGGTTCATTGCATAAAGAACGTGCGCCATTCGCTGAATCGCGATCGCTTCCAGTGACGGATAGGCAAGAATGATTTCTTCGTAGCTTGTCGCCGCCGGATCGCCTTCAAATGCAGCGTCGATATCCGTCCAAAGGAGACGACGAACCTTTGGCAGCTCCGCGAAGAAATCGGACAAAAATTTGTCGGCCTGCGTTTCGGTTGCTTCGTTGGGCGGAATTTTTCCCAGGCTCCGGCAAATTTCGGTTTTCAGGCGCGCCCGCAAGTTCCGGACGCGCACGCGAGTAATCTCGGCCAAATCTTCCGAGCTGACGACCTGTTCGCTACGGAAGCCGGGAAACATCAGACTCATCAAATCGGTGCAGGCGGTTTCGATGGAAAGGCGCGAGGGAAGCGTGGCGGCAGCATCGAGGTAATTGATGCCGCCAGTCTCGCCGTAAGTCTGCAGCAGCTCGTCGACTGCGCCGTCCTCACTTTTTTGCATTAAGGGAATTATCGGCTCGTCTATTGTCATGTCGAGCGAAGTCGAGACATCTCTTGCTATTTCAGTCCACTTTTTGCTCAGAAATATTTAGAGATTTCTCGACTCTGGTCGGAATGACAAAAGCTTGCGGTCTCAAGTGCAGAACACACCTGATTGAAAAGCCACGCGCGAACTCTAGGTTGAATAGTCATGAAACCGTTTGCCGTCGCCGGTCTACCGCCGAATGAACTGAATAGTTTTCTTTCCGGCACCCATTCCGATCCGTTCCGTATCTTGGGGCCGCATCGGATGGGGGACGATCTCGCCATTCGCGCGTTTCGCCCGGACGCGCGCAAGATCGACATCGTGCAAAACGGTCAGGCGCCGGTCGAGGCGGAGAAGATCCATCGCGATGGTTTCTTTCAGGCGAAAATTCCAAACGCGACTCGCGAGCTCGATTACCATCTGCGCGTCACCAACTGGGACGGGTCGCAGTACGCGATGCGCGATCCGTATCAATACGGGCCGATCATGGGTGAGGTCGATCTGCATTTGTTCAGCGAGGGCCAGCATTGGCAGCTCTACGAAAAGTTTGGCGCGCATTTGCGGAAACTGGGCGATGCCGCCGGTGTTTATTTCGCGGTCTGGGCGCCGAACGCGCAGCGCGTGAGTGTGGTCGGCGATTTCAACGGCTGGGACGGACGTGTCAATCCGATGCGAAAACTTCTTGGGAGCGGGGTGTGGGAATTATTTTTGCCGGGCGTCAAAGAAGGCGCCCATTACAAATTCGAGATTCGGGCGCAATCCGGCGCGCTCCTGCTCAAGAGCGATCCGTTCGCGTTTTTTAATCAGCACGGAACATCGACATCGTCGCTGGTTTACAATTTGGAGCGATATCAGTGGAGCGATGCGGATTGGATGACGCAGCGCCGTTCGAAAGAATGGCCGAAGAGTCCGATCAGCAGTTACGAAGTTCATCTCGGTTCGTGGCAGCGGAAGGCGGAAGAAGGAAACCGGCCACTGAGTTATCTCGAGCTGGCTGAGACGTTGTTGCCCTATGTGCTGGAGATGGGTTACACCCACATCGAATTGCTCCCGATCGCAGAGCATCCGTTTGAAGGTTCCTGGGGGTATCAGGTGACAAATTATTATGCGCCGACGAGCCGCCACGGAAATCCGGACGAACTGCGCCATTTCATCGACAAATGTCATCAGGCGGGAATCGCAGTCATCATGGATTGGGTGCCGGCGCATTTTCCGAAAGACGCGCACGCGCTGGCCGAATTCGACGGCACCGATCTCTATGAGCATATGGATCCCCGCCAGGGCGAGCATCAGGATTGGGGCACGCTTATTTTTAATTACGGTCGCAATGAAGTGCGCAATTTCCTGATCGCGAACGCACTTTTCTGGCTCGACAAATATCACATCGATGGGCTGCGGGTGGATGCGGTCGCGTCCATGCTCTATCTTGATTATTCGCGCAAAGAAGGGCAATGGATCCCGAATGTTTTCGGCGGCCGTGAAAATCTGGACGCGATTTATTTTCTCAAACGTTGCAACGAAGTTTGCTACGAGCGTTTTCCGGGAATTGTCACCATCGCAGAGGAATCAACTGCCTGGCCCGGCGTTTCGCGGCCGGTTTATCTGGGCGGACTCGGATTCGGATTCAAATGGAACATGGGTTGGATGCACGACTTTCTGGAATACATGTCGCTCGATCCCATTTACCGGCGATTTCACCACGGCCACATCACGTTCTCGCTGCTTTACGCGTTCACCGAACATTTCATTTTGGTGTTGAGCCACGATGAAGTCGTGCATGGCAAACGTTCGTTGCTATCGAAGATGCCGGGCGACGAATGGCAGAAGTTTGCCAACCTCCGAATGTTTTATGCGTGGATGTTCGGCCACCCCGGAAAGAAATTGCTCTTTATGGGCGGCGAATTCGGCCAGTGGCGCGAATGGAACCACGACACGAGTCTCGACTGGCACCTGCTTGATCTGCCGAAACACGACGGTTTACGGCGGCTGGTCCAGCATTTGAATTATATATACAAGAGCGAACCGGCTCTCTGGCAGCAAGACGATTCTTACGATGGATTCGAGTGGATCGATTTCCACGACGCCGACAACAGCGTCGTGTCATTTGTAAGGAAATCGCGCGAAGGCGAAATGATCGTGTTCATCGTGAACGCCACGCCGATTGTTCGCCACAATTATCGTCTCGGCGTCCCGGGCGCGGGCTTCTATCGCGAAATCATTAACACCGACGCCGAAACTTACGGCGGCAGCAACATCGGCAATCTCGGCGGTGTGCGCAGCGAAGATCGACAATGGATGGGCCGCGAACACTCGGTCCTGATCCAATTGCCTCCGCTGGCGACAGTCGCTTTCAAATTAGAAGGCGAGTAAGCGCGCTTGCATCTTGTCCTCTTCTGTAGCCGCGGTCGCCGACCGCGGTCGTGATGAGCACGCCCTCCCTTCAATCCCCTCCCTCGAGGGGAAAGGAGGGCGCAGGGCTTGGTGAGGACAACTAAAGCGGAGGGATGGGCCGGCTCGTCGGCGTGCAGCGGTTCCGCCGAAAACTGCGCTAAGCCCCACAGCGGACAGTGGTTAATAGTCCGGCTATCTGCTTTTGGGCGGCGAGGCCTTGTTTCGGCGCTGGCCCGCAAATGAACTATTTACGCAACGGCCATTAATCTCGCTTGACTGTCGCCCCGATTTTTACTAAAACGTTGGTTACTATGAATAAAAAGAACCCCTCCGGCTTCACTCTGATCGAACTACTCGTCGTTATCGCGATTATTGCCGTTCTCGCTTCCTTCGCCGTGCCGGCGATTACCAGTGCCCTGACCAAAGGGCAGTTGGTCGGAAGTCTGAACAACGCGCGGCAATTCTATCTCGCAGGTTACCAGATGGCGCTCGATGGCAACACCAATGCGGACGTAAATTACAACTGGCCGGGAGACTACAATGCTCCCGCCGTTACTACGCTTTCAGCCTACTCCAGCCATTTGGTGACAAACCAGTACCTGAAAGTCGGAGACCTATCCAAGCTCTTGAGCGCGCCTGGCGCAATTGTCGGGGCGACTGGATCGGTGGACCCGACTACTGGCGTTACAACGGTTACCCTTACCGGCACCGTGCCCGGCCTCAAAGTCTACGAGCTTAAGGATGCCGACTCTGCCAACGCCATCTTCGCCGTTAGCGCCAACTACACCTACAACACGGCACTCCCCGCCACTACATCACCCTTCGGCGACAAAGGATTCGTCGTGATGCGTAAAGGCGGCGATGCGCTTTCACTCCGAAAGAACAATGCCCTGGCCGCTAGTTACCCCAACGCCTCAGCATTTCAATCAGCGATCGGAAAGCTTACCGGGGACGTCGATGGAACGCTCGGCAGCGAAGCCAGCACCCTCGTCTTGGCATTTCCGTAATACGAAATTTTTTCGCTCAAGGCGTCTAATTTTGCTCAGCTAATTTGTCGTCGATTCGAATTCGCCGTCGCTGACGCGCGTCCGGATTTTCATTTTTGCGCGAACGGCCGCGACGGTCCGAATTAATTGGCCGCGCTCGTTTCTGGTAATGCTATAGCCGCGGCGCAAGGTCGCGTCTGGGCCGAGCACGCGCAGAATTCCTTCGATTCGCTGAAATCGGTGACGCGCATGTTCCAAAGTGCGCATCGGGAGTTCGGTGAATCGGCGTTGCAAGTCGCCAAAGCGATTTCGTCGCAACATGAGTTCGCGCACTGGACTACGAGCCTGGAGGGTCGCAAGAGCATGTGTAAGGCCTCGCCGATAATTTTCGATCTTGTGGGCGAGGCAACGGCGCAACGTTTCACGGGAATGATCGAGCCGCTGTTGCCCATCGCGCATTCGGTTGATCAACTCCCGGCCGACTCCGCGCGCGCAGGCGTCGATGTGCCGGCGAAGATCGACAATGTCCGGGACAATCAACTCCGCGGCGGCGCTCGGCGTCGGCGCACGCAAGTCGGCCACGAAATCGGCAATGGTGAAATCGATCTCATGCCCGATTGCGGAAACGATCGGCACTGTCACGTCAGCAATTGTGCGCGCCACTATCTCTTCATTGAACTCCCAGAGATCTTCCATACTTCCGCCGCCGCGGGTGACAACAATAAGATCGACAGCTGCAAAATTTTCGTTCGGCTTTGCCAGCTCTCGGATCGCGACCGCGATTTCCTGGGCCGCGCCCGTTCCCTGGACGCGCACGGGATTGATTAAGATCTCCAGCCACGGTGCCCGCCGCCGCAGCACGTTAAGCATGTCACGAATGGCGGCTCCGCTTGGGGAGGTGACGATTCCAATTCTCTTCGGAAACTTTGGCAGCGCGCGTTTTCGCGCGGCATCGAAAAGTCCTTCGGCATCGAGCTTGCGTTTGAGCGCTTCGAATTTGGCCTGCAACACACCAGACCCCAGCGGCTGCACCATCTGGACGCTGAGCTGATATTGCCCGCGCGCTTCGAATACCGACACATTTCCATAAACCTGCACCTGCGCACCATCGGCCAATGGTTGCCGTAACGGCGCCATCGTGTTTCGAAAGATCACGCAGGCGATCTGGGCGCGGGCGTCTTTCAAGGTGAAGTACTGGTGCCCGCTTGGATGCAATTTGTAATTTGAGACTTCGCCCTGCACCCAAACCGCGCCAAATTTCGTTTCGAGCGTACCGCGAATGCTGCGAGTCAGCTCGGAAACAGTGAGGACTTTTGAGGTTTGCTGAAAAAAGTCGCCTGTGACTTGCATGATTTTATCTGCGCGCGAATGACGCGAATACACACGAATCCTTCTGTGGTTTTTGATTCGCGTCTATTAGTGTGATTCGCGGGTTGATTACAACAATTCTCCCTGCATTCCCGCGGGCGGTTTTAGGCCAAGTTTTTTGTAAGCGTTCGCGGTCGCAACCCGGCCTTGCGGAGTGCGCTTGATGTAGCCCTCCATAATCAAATACGGCTCGTTTACTTCTTCGAGCGTGCCGGCTTCTTCGCCAATCGCGACCGCCAGCGAATTGAGACCAACCGGCCCGCCGTTGAACTTGTGGATCAGTGTTTCGATGATGCGCTTGTCCCATTGATCGAACCCGTCGCGATCGATCTCGAGCATGGCGAGCGCGCGATCGGCCAATTCACCGGTAATTTTTCCCTGCGCTTTGACCTGAACGTAGTCGCGGACCCATCGAAGCAAATTATTCGCGGTACGCGGCGTCCCGCGCGCGCGCGCAGCTATCTCGGCCGCGCCGGCAGCGTCGATTTCCACTCCGAGGAGACGCGCACTGCGGGTGATGATCTTTTGCATCTCATCGGCGCTGTAATAATCGAGGCGCGCGGTCATCCCGAAGCGTGAGCGCAGTGGCGCGCTCACCATTCCGGCCCGCGTGGTTGCGCCGATCAGCGTGAACTTCGGCAGTTGCAATCGCAGGCTCCGGGCTTGTGGGCCCTGATCGATAATGATGTCGAGCCGGTAATCTTCCATCGCCGGATAAAGATATTCTTCGATTGTCGGTTGGAGCCGATGGATCTCGTCGATGAAAAGGACGTCGCCTTTTTCCAGGCTGGTGAGCAACCCCGCCAGCTCGCCCGCTTTTTCGATGACCGGCCCGCTCGTGTTTTTAACATTCACGCCCATCGCGTTCGCGATGATGTAGGCGAGGGTGGTTTTGCCGAGACCGGATGGGCCGCTCAACAAAATGTGTTCGAGGACATCGCCGCGCTTTTTTGCCGCTTCCACCATCAATTCCAAACGCTCCCGCACTTTCGCCTGACCGGTGAACTCGCTGAACATCGGCGGCCGCAGAGAAATCTCGAAAGCGGCGTCTGGTTCCGGCGGTTTCATTTTGGCGACATTCATTTTCTGTAGAGGAAGCTGTCAGCTTCCCCATCAACAAACGAGACGCTAACAGCGTCCCCTACAGTTTCTCCGCGTGCAAACATCGACAATCGTTTAATCCAGATTTTTCGTGAGCACGAGCTCGGTGCCTCGCGGTTTCAAAATGTAATCGACCTTATCGAAGGCGTTGCGAATTAAATGCAAGCCGAGGCCGCCGGGCTTCACTTGATTGTGCGCGCGTCCGCGCATTTGATCCGCCGGAGTACTCTCGCCGTAATCGCGCAGCCGCATTCTCACACACGTACTCAGCGCTTCGACTGAGAGCGCGATCGGTTGATCGTCGCGCAAATCGTAAGCGTAACGAATGACGTTCGTGCAAGCTTCATCGACCCCGAGCACCATCAGGGTTCGCTGTTTTTCCGAGAAAGGATGGCGGGACAGAAATTTGCGCACGAAGTTGCGCATCAACGCGAGGTTCGCGGTGTGGCTGGTGAACTCGAGCTTTCCTCTTTTCATTGGCCCAAATAAACGCAGAGCACACCTCAGCGCTCAATCAAGTGCCGATCCGAAACTGATTGGACATTGCGCGAAAGCGGTTGTTCAGTCTCGCGCATGTGGAAAACATTGGCCGCGCTCGTGCTTCTCGCCACGCCTGCTCTGGCACAGGAGCGCTTGAGCGCCTACGACGCGCTTCGTGTTGTGGGAGTCCACGTTAACCGCGACGCTGTTAATCACGTCATCTCCGTCACTGGGACGCACGGCGATCCGCAGCCCGAAACGTGGCGAGTTCTGATCGACGATCGGCGCGGCAATGGCGGTATCCGCGAAATTCAGATTAAAAATGGACGAGTTGCGTCCGACCGACCCAGCTCGGTTGTTGGCTCAAGCGAAGGCGCGACGATTAAAACTTCGCGGCTGAATCTCGATTCGAGCGGCGCGTTTCAAGTGGCCAGTCATATTGCCGACAAATCCGGAACGCGCTTCGACAGCGCGAGCTACACTTTGCGGACCGATCAACATGGCGATCCAGTCTGGATCGTGACCCTGCACGCGGTGGGTGGCCAGCCCGTTGGCACAATCCACATCGGCGCGAATCGCGGAACCGTGACGCGGACCGAAGGAATGTTTGCCGGGGCGACGATGCAAGACGTGGAAACAGAACGCGTCGTAACGCGTGAGCGTGGCCACGACGAACGCGAGGAAGGAGTCAGCGACGAAGGCGACGACGAACACGGACCGTTTCACGGGGTGCGACAGCGACTGCGACCCTATTTTCAGCGCGCGCAGGATGAGGCGAGTGGAATGTTCGACCGCGTCCGGCGTTCCTTTTCCGATTACATCAGCCGTTAGTCCGACAAGATCGACTCCGCCTGCGCTGCGCCAAGGCGTGGCAACCAATCGCAAGATGGGCATATTTGAGCAATGAAATCGGACAGACCCGACGAAGTTTGGCCGGAGCTGAATTACGCGGATTGGAAAGACACCTGCGCCACGCTTCACATGTGGACGCAGATTGTCGGCAAAATCCGGCTGACGCTGACCCCGTGGACCAACCATTCCTGGCACGTCACGCTTTATGTTACTTCCCGCGGTTTGACCACTTCGCCGATTCCGCATGGAACTGACACGTTTGAGATCCGTTTTGATTTTATCGATCGCCAGCTTCGGATTCTGAAAAGCGACGGCGGACAGCGATCGATCGAATTGAAACCGCGGAGCGTGGCGGATTTCTACAAAGCGGTCATGGCCGCGCTGGACGAGCTCGATCTCACCGTCAAGATCGACATCTTGCCAAACGAGATTCCGAATCCGATTCCGTTCGATCGCGACGAGCAACATCGCTCGTACGACCCGGAATATGCCAATCGATTCTGGCGCGTTCTGGTCCAGACCGACCGCGTTTTCAAAGAATTTCGATCGCGCTTCTGCGGGAAATGCAGTCCGGTCCATTTTTTCTGGGGCGCGCCGGATCTTGCCGTCACGCGTTTTTCCGGCCGGGCCGCGCCGAAGCATCCCGGCGGCATTCCGCATTTGCCAGATGCGATCACGCGGGAAGCGTATTCGCAGGAAGTAAGCAGCCTCGGTTTCTGGCCCGGCGCCGACGCAATGCCGCAAGCCATTTTCTATTCCTACGCTTATCCGGAGCCGAAGGGATTTTCGGAAGCGAAAGTGAAACCAGACGCCGCATCGTATAATGCGCAGTTCCACGAGTTCGTTTTGCCCTACGACGCAGTTCGCACTGCAAAATCTCCCGACGATGCGATCCTCGATTTTGCTCAAAGCACCTATGATGCGGCTTCGCAGCTGGGTAACTGGGACCGGGCGGCCTTGGAGGAAAAGAAACCTTCCTTGCATTCCGCGCGGCAACATTCGTAATTTGGACACGATGAGCTCTCAATGCGTTGCCGAACAGGACGCCTGGCGCGAAGTGAAAGACGGTTGGCGTCCGCTTTACGGCGATGTCGACTCGATGGGCGTGGCCGTCGAATGGCACGATTTTCGGACGGCGCGCAGCTTCAACTGGGGCCAAACCTTTCATCCGCGCAGCCTCGAATTTTGCTTAAACCTTCAAGGTCACGGGGAAGTGGGCGGCCCGCGGAAAACCGATTATGCGCCGGGAAACTCAGGCTATTACGCGATTGGGGACGAACCCCTTCCAGCCTCGCGCCGCGCGCACGATCGTCACCAATTCGTGACGCTCGAGTTTTCGCGAAAACATTTGAAAAAGCAGTTCGTCCAAAACGAAGCCGATCTCGAGCCGCAGATCCGGCGGGTGATTTTTGGCGATAAAGACGAGGCGGTTGTCGCGCCGACTCGGCCGATGTCGATTCAGCAGCGCGCGGTCGTGAGTAGCTTGGGCGAGCCGCCGGTTTCCAAAGCGGCGCAAATTCTTTGGTATCAAAGCAAAGCGCTCGAATTGATGGCGCACTTTCTTTTTGAACCGAAGGATCCAGAATTTTTTTGCATGCGACAAAAACGGGTGGCGCGAGAGCGGGTCGAGCGCGCGAAAGAACTGCTGTCGCGCAATTTGGCGAACCCGCTCACGCTCGAAGCGCTCGGTCAGGAGGTTGGTTGCAGCCCGTTTTATCTCAGCCGGATTTTTTCGCGGGAAGTGGGCCTGACCATTCCTCAATATTTGCGCAAGCTCCGGATGGAACGCGCGGCCGATTTGTTGCGCACCGGTCGCTACAACGTGACCGAAGCCGCAACCGAAGTCGGTTATTCCAGTCTGAGTCATTTCAGCAAAGCATTTTGCGAAACGATCGGCTGCTGTCCGGTGTTGTATCCGGCGGCGAAGAACGTGATCTTGGATCGTTGAAGCGATGAAGCGATGAACGGTTGAACCGCTTTAACGCTTCAACTCTTTAACCCTTCAACGATGAAGATCACCCGCGCGCTCATTTCCGTTTCCGACAAAAGCGGTATCGCCAAATTTGCGCGCGTGCTCGAGCGGCAGGGCGTCGACATCATTTCAACGGGTGGAACGGCCGAGCTGCTGCGAAAAGAGAAAATCCCCGTCCGCGAAATCTCCAGTTTCACCGCGTTTCCCGAGGTGCTGGAAGGCCGGGTCAAGACTTTGCATCCGCGCGTCCACGGCGGCCTGCTTTACAAACGCGGCAACGCCAAACACGAAGCCGAAGCGCGGGAATGCGGCTTCGAGCCAATCGACCTGGTGGTGGTGAATCTTTATCCGTTCGAGAAGACGATCCAAAAACCTGATGTGACCCTCGCCGAAGCGATCGAGAACATCGACATCGGCGGGCCGTCGATGATTCGGAGCGCGGCGAAAAACTACGAATCGGTCACCGTCGTGGTCGATCCGGCCGATTACGACACCGTTTTGGAAAACATGCGCGAGAACGATGGCGAAACCACCCTAAAACTGCGCGAGCGTCTCGCGATCAAGGCTTTCATCAAAACTTCAGATTACGATCGCACGATCGCAAATTATCTGAATCGCGAGCAAATCACGGACGCGTCGTTCTCTCTTTCACTACCGCTGGTGACGAAATTGCGTTACGGCGAAAATCCGCATCAGAACGCCGCACTTTACGGCGATTTCGATCGCCATTTCGAAAAGCTCCATGGCAAGGAGCTTTCCTTTAACAACGTTCTCGACATCAGCGCGGCCACGGACCTGATCGCGGAATTTTCGCAGCCCACGGTCGCGATTTTAAAACACACGAATCCGTGCGGCGTTGGTTCTGATGCCGATCTTCGTAAGGCGTGGGAGAAAGCGTTTGCGACCGACAAGCAGGCGCCTTTCGGAGGAATCATTGTTTGCAATCGCTCGATCGACGAACCGTTTGCCAAAGCGATCAGCGAAATCTTTTCGGAAGTGATCATCGCGCCTGATTTTGAGACGGAGGCGCGCGCGCTCTTACAAAAGAAAA
>Ga0193729_1000686_pt1 | contig 17712 bp, 16 predicted proteins | sample U1c2metaG_FD_143036 | JGI IMG/M metagenome (GOLD analysis project Ga0193729, IMG submission 143036) | Soil microbial communities from a riparian zone of the East river system, Colorado, United States - U1c2 | ecosystem: Environmental > Terrestrial > Soil > Riparian zone | place: USA: East River...
TACGATATTCGTAGATTTAAAGCCTAACGGTGCCCTCTACATAGCAATTGCAAAATGATATGAATGGGCGCAATGACGCGTGCGAGAACCTTCACTATTGCCGCAGGTGCGTTTCACAGCGCACCGGCACCTCGCCAGTCATTCATTTCGCCGTGCTCGTGTCGTGACGCTCACGGCAAAGATCGCTGGTCGCCAAAGAACGATCCGCGGTTTCCGCCTGTGGATGCGAGCACAGTCCAAGCAGTCACACCTTCGGACGTGTTCAGTTGGTCGGGGCCCAGCAGCGCATTTAACGCGGCGATCATGGGGAAAGGGAGGATTATTGAGCGCGTGTGATTTCAGGCATTTCTATTGCCTCTAACGCGCGAGAATGTTTTCGGACAAACTCGGACACTCGGACTGCGTAATTCTGCGCGAATCGTGCAAAAGCGCTTTTTGGGCTGGACGCAGTTCACGCGCTGATTGTCGCAAGTTCCATCGAGATCGCGCTGATTTGCGAAATGTTGAAAGCGGTTTCGAATCCCGTTAGAGTCACGGCTACTTTAGACCGCTAAACTCGAGTAAATGAAATTTTCCGCTCCCGGTGAAACACGGGACGAGGCATGAATCCATCCATTACCGGACTCCATCACGTGACTGCGATTGCGAGCGATCCGCAGCGCACTCTGGACTTTTATGTCGGGCTTCTCGGACTGCGTTTCGTTAAGCGCACGGTCAACTTCGATGATCCAACTTCTTATCACTTCTACTTTGGCGACGCGCGCGGCACCCCGGGAACAATCCTGACCTTTTTCGCGTGGCCTGGGGCGCGCCGCGGGATTCGTGGCATCGGTCAAATCGAAGCGCCGGCTTTCGCCATTCCACCAAATTCGGTCGGCTACTGGCTTGACCGTTTCAAAGAACACCATGTTCCCACTGAAAAACCACCGGCTCGTTTCGGGGAGGAAGTTATCCGGTTCGCGGATCCTGACGGACTCGTGATTGAATTAATCGCTTCGATTTCCAGCGCCGGCTTCGAACCATGGGCCGATAACACTGTGCCGATCGAGCATTCACTTCGCGGGTTTCATGGCGTGTCAATCGCATTGGAAGGCTATGACCAGACAGCCAAGCTACTGACCGAAACGTTTGGTTACCGGTTGGTGGAGCAATTGAATAATCGTTTTCGATTGGCGGCACCGAGCGAAGCAGGCGCCGGAAGGATTGTCGATCTGCTGTGCACGCCCGATGGTTCGCCCGGTCGCGTAGCGGTCGGTTCTGTCCATCACATCGCATTTCGCGCCCGCGATGACGCCGAGCAGTTCGTGTGGCGCGAACGTCTCGTCGATCTCGGTTACAACGTAACTCCGGTGATCGATCGAACTTACTTTCACTCGATTTACTTCCGCGAGCCGGGCGGCGTGCTGTTTGAGATCGCGACCGATCCGCCAGGTTTCACATTGGACGAAAGCCTCGATGAATTGGGCAACCAATTGCGCCTTCCGCTATGGCTGGAGCCGACGCGTTCGCAGATCGAAGAAGTTCTGCCGGCCATTAAAGTTCCAGCCAAGCAATGAGACCAGGGCTTGACTTCGTTCACGAATTCGTGCCTGGCAGTTCGAAGCGAACCCTGTTGCTTTTACACGGCACTGGTGGAAACGAGCGTGATCTTCTTCCGCTCGGACGCGAGATTGATCCGACCGCCGCGTTTCTCAGTCCGCGCGGCAAGGTCCTCGAAAACGGAATGCCGCGATTCTTCCGCAGATTCACCGAGGGGGTTTTTGATGAAGAAGATTTGAAGAAGCGCACGCATGAGTTAGCGGACTTCGTCGGCGCGGCAGCGGAGCAATACGAATTGGCAGCCGATCAGATCGTTGCCGTCGGCTATTCCAACGGCGCGAACATCGCCGCAAGCTTGTTGTTACTTCGGCCGGGAACACTTCGCGCCGCCATTCTATTTCGGGCAATGGTGCCCCTTGTGCCTGAAAAACTGCCCGACCTTTCCCTTCTGCGCGTTTGGATTGGGGCGGGAAACCAAGACCCGATTATTCCCACATCCGAGACTCAGCGCCTGGTAGAACTGCTTCGCGGGGCAGGAGCCGATGTCACAATTCGTTTTTTCGACGCCGGCCATAATTTGGCGAACAATGAAATTGAAATTGCGCGCGACTGGCTGATGAGTTGCGCATGATTAAAGGAAGCGAAATTCGGAAGGCAGATTTTCCTATCGAACCGCCGCTCCTCGACCGCTGGTCGCCACGAGCCATGTCCGGCGACGAAATCTCACGGGAGGAATTGATGCAGCTCTTCGAAGCGGCTCGATGGGCCCCATCGTCGTTCAACGCCCAACAGTGGCGAGCTCTTTACGGGCGCCGCGGCACCGAGCATTGGACAACATTCTTCGAGCTGCTGGTCGAAGCGAACAAGTCATGGGCGAAGAATGCCGCCGTCCTCGTCCTGTTCATTTCGCGAAAGACATTCGAACACAATAACGAACCATCAATCACCCATTCCTACGACACTGGCGCGGCGTGGGAAAATTTCGCTCTGCAAGGTTTCCGGCAAAATCTCGTGGTGCACGGAATGGAAGGTTTCGATTATGAACGCGCGCGAGTCGAGCTGCGCATTCCGGATGAATTTCAAGTGGAGGCGATGGCGGCAGTCGGCAGACCCGGCGCAAAGGAGCTGCTCTCGGAGAAACTCCAAAAGCGCGAGAGCCCAAATGGTCGCCGCAAAGTAAACGAGAGCATCTTCGAAGGACCGTTCGTCTCTCGATCGAAGTGAAGAATTCGCGGGTCGAATCACGAAGATCGACAAATACCTCTTGCTTCGCTCAATATTCCGCAAAGGCGTCATCAGGATAGCAATAGAGCCAGCGCTCACCCCCCTGCGCTGACGCAATCACGGGATGCCCGCTCGTGTGCGCGTGTTTGCTCGCATGCCGGTTTGGCGAACTGTCGCAACACAAGGTGACGCCACATGTCTGACAGGTCCGCAGATGAACCCACTCGTCGCCGATCTTCACGCACTCTTCGCATTCGCGGCGTTGCGGCTGTTTAATTGACGCGATCGCACCGATGTGAACACAGGAAGGCATATATGCTATTCGCGCAGCACCTGATGAACGGAAGCCACGGCGATCGATCCTTCCCCGACTGCCGAGGCAACGCGTTTCACATTGCCGGAACGAACGTCGCCAACCGCGAACACTCCGGGCAAACTCGTTTCGAGAAGATACGGAGATCGAGTAAGCGGCCAATGAGCAGTCATCAGATCGTCGCGCGACAGGTCCGTACCAGTTTTGATGAATCCTTTCGCGTCGAGCAAAACGCAACCACCGAGCCAGGCTGTATTCGGAACAGCCCCGGTCATGACGAAAATGTGACGGATGTTGCGCATGTCGATCTTTCCGGTGCGATTGTCGCGCCAAGCGACACGCTCAAGATATTCGTTCCCTTCGAGGGAGACAATCTCTGTGCACGTTCGCAAATTGATCGCCGGATTTTCTTCGATCCGTCGAATTAAATAGCGGGACATGCTCGCGGCCAATCCTTCCGAACGCACAAGCATGTGCACGCATTTGGATGTCTGCGCGAGAAACACAGCCGCTTGACCTGCGGAATTTCCACCGCCCACGACAATCACTTCTTCAGCGCGGCACAGCTGCGATTCAACAAAAGTCGCGCCGTAATAAACGCCGGCGCCTTCGAATTGCGCTGCGTTGTCGAGCGACAGCCGGCGATAGACCGCACCGGTCGCGATGATGACGGCGCGTGCCGGCGCACGTTCGCAGTCGTCCAGTTCAACCGCATATGGCTTGCGGTCGCAGGCGAGGCGTTTGGCACATTTGGCAATCAAGATTTGGGCGCCGAATTTTTGCGCCTGCGTATAGGCGCGACCTGCAAGCTCCTGACCGGAGATCCCTGTCGGAAAACCGAGATAATTCTCGATCTTCGAACTCGAGCCAGCCTGTCCGCCTGGCGCATTCGATTCCAACACCAACACGTCCAGTCCTTCCGACGAACCGTAAACAGCGGCCGCCAGGCCCGATGGCCCAGCGCCGATGACTACGAGGTCGCGCACGTGCGTTCGATCGATCGCCTCATTGAAGCCGAGACAGTCAGCGATTTGCCGATTGGTCGGATTGCGAAGAACGGATTCGCCACGACAGATCACGACCGGGATGTCGGCGAGACTCACGTGAAGCCGATCGAGTAACTGCTGAACATCTGAATCACGGTCAAGATCGACATATGCATGCGGATAACCGTTGCGCGTCAGAAATTCTTTAATGCGCAATGTATCGGCGGAATGATTCGAACCGACAAGCACGGCGTCTCCAATTTCATGCGCGATCAGCTCCACTCGTCGGAGGATAAATGCGCGCATCAAGATCTCGCCTAGTTCGCTGTCAGTTTGCACGAGAGAGAGCAATTGCTCGCGCTCGACTTCGATCACTTCGCCGTCCGCGCCTGCGCGGATGCGCGTGAATCCGCGCCGGCCGGAGAGCATGTTCGCCTCGCCCGTGAATTGACCAGGCTGCAGCGTGACGATAGGCGCTTCGGTCAAGCTTGAGACGCTGACGATGTCGATCTGCCCCGCGGCTACGACAAAGAACCGCAGTTGATCTCCAACTTCCAGCAAAACCTCGCCGTGTTGAATTCGACGCGTGTGCCCATGCGCAGCAATGCGCGCAATTTGTGCGGCGGTTAATGTCGGAAATACCTGATCGACACGCGCGGCGACCTTCAACGGCATCGCCAATATAGGATCGGTCATCGCAGTGGCCCTTTCTTCCAAGCGGTTGCTAAGTCTCGATGACTGCGATCTGATCAGTCAAGCAGTAGGAGCCTGTTCGAGCCGGAACCGGATCGCCGCGATAATTGTAAGCACGGCGAAAAGCGCCAGGACAACGAGCTGTGTGAATTTAAACGGCGGCTCGGTCTGCGTTGGCGCAAACGCATGCAGGGCCGGGATTTTTTCAAACGACTGCACGACGCTAACGAAGACGTTGAAGTAAAGAGCGACCACAGCTGTGACGACGTAGATCCAGCGCCAGTGCCCGGCGAGCTGACGCGGATAACGCGCATAGATCGCGACTGCCAGAACTAACAATGATATGATGCCGAGACCAATGGCCGGCGTAAAACCATGGAACGGAAAAAAGAACCCCGTCACGCTCGTCAGAACAGTGGTAGCTAGAAACCATTTGGTCCAACCGTCGAGCCGCTTACCGGCGAGCATGCCGAACAGAACGATTAAGCCGGTAAAAATTCCAACCACGCTGATTAGCACATGAACGATTGTGTAGATGGGCAATATCATTATCTTCCTCGAATGTATGGTGCTTTAAGTTTTGATGAATGCCAGCAGATCCGCGTTGATTTCGTCCTTCAGGGTCGAGGGCATCGAGACCGGGGAGCACTTCGCTGTTTGAGAACTTAAAGCCCCAGAATCAAGCCGATTCCTCCGCTTTGGACGCACTTTCTTTGCCGGATCATTTCAGGACATCCGCGACGAGCTTGATGGTGGCGGTTGGGTTTTCTTCCATCACCCAATGGCCCGAATGCAGAACGACGGCCTCAGTCACGTTGGTCGCCGCCGCCCGCATGACGGTTGCCATCATCGGGCCGAAGGACTTCTCGCCGCCGGAATCGTGCTAGTTTTCGCATTCTTGTTGCCCAATTGAATGGCACTGTAACTTTCTCCGCTGTTACTGGTTCATTGCCGACCGCGCCTTATCTCCGCATCACCCTTATTCATCGCTGACGTTCGCTGTTGCATCCAAATTGCAAAGAAATCGGTTTCAGGCAATTCCACGCCTTCACGTTGTCTTTGTCACGTGACATTTTCGTTAATTTGATCGTTGAGGTCCGGACGCATACGACGCAGCCGTTATTTATTTTTGCGGCTGGCCAGGGCGGGATCGGGAAATTAGTCTCTGAGTGTACGCCTCTTAAGGGAATCGTAGATGCGCGTCACTTTTTCAAAAACTTGGTCAACGGTGATTGCCTGCATGCAGAGATTGTTGCGACAAATCGACTGTCGGTTGTTGTGAGCGTTCACGCACGGGCTGCACGCGATACGAGCCCACAGCACATTCGCGTTTGGCGAACGCGCCGCAAACAGGTCGGGTGTCTCCGGTCCGAACAAGGTCACGACCTGAATCGGCGTCATAGAGGCGAAATGGGCCGGTCCGCTGTCGTTGGTCACCAGAATCTCACTTCGCGTGTAGAGTACAAGCACTTGCCGCAGAGTCGTTTTTCCGGCAAGCGGAATGACGCGGCTGGAACCGACGTTGCTCGCGAGTTGGTTAATCGCAGCGGCTTCCGCGGGCGCGCCGGTAAATCCGATGAACAGGTCCAGGTAATGTTCGAGCAAGCGCCGCGCAAGTTCGATATAACGCACTGTCGGCCAACGGCGCAGTGGCAGCAAATCGCCTGCATTTGGGTTGAGCAGGATGAGCCGCGCTGAACCGACCTGAGGATTTTCGCGCTGCAATAGCGCATCGATTTCGGCTGTCTCCTTTGGGTGCGGTCGAAATTTTGCAAATGCTTGATTCGCGGGAGGGATAAAGTCGAACGTCGGGAGTATTGACGGATCGCGCGTGAGCGCTTCAACCATTGCGTAGAACATCTCGCTTGTGTGGATATGGGGATTGTACAAAAGCCGATGGGTCATCAAGTCGCCGCGATACGGCCCATCGCCGAAAAAACTATGAAACCCAACGCGCGATTTCGCGCCGGTCATGAACGTCAGCATCGCGGAAAAGCGCGTGAGAAATTCCATGTCAACAGCCGCATCGATGTCGAGCTTTCGAGCCCGAACTACAGCGCGCAATGCGCCGACCGCGAGCGCCCAGGGGCTATTGGTCGGGATCGTGATCACATTTTCCTCGGGAATGATTTCCATTACGTCGAGGATGAACCGGTTGTCTTCAAACACGACAAAATAGACGTTTTCGCGTCCGACCATTTCCGTGGCGCGGCGGATTGCAGGATAAGCGAGAACCGTGGAGCCCTGCTCGGCGAACTTCACGAAAAGAATCCGGCGGGGTTGGCGCGGTCCCGTCGGACCCCCGGGATCAAGGATTTTCTTAACGAATGTCAAAATTGCGCAAAGCGGAACACCGATCCACCGATCGGTGTTCTGCAAGGTTGAAATGCCTACAGGAAGATCCATTGTCGAAGTTAAATGCTATTCGCCTCCGCCGAAGTCTACCGCATCCGATAAATCACGCCTTCGTCGGTTCGCGCCACCTGGCGGTATTGTTTCGCCAGCAGTCTGGCCAGAATCGGAAAGTCCCGCACTGGATACTGCGCACCGGGATCAGACTGCACGTCCACGATGTAAATGGGCGGGTGCTTCCTGAAATCTTGTTCGAGGTTCGTCCAGGCGCCCGGCACAATGCGCTTGCGAGTGTCGACGCCGGGGAGCGGCCCGCCGAACACATAACCGGTAAGTGGAAACGTCGTGATGTAACGCGAAGCAGGACGACGTCGAGCGTCGAGATAGATTCTCGGCATGTGGCCCCAGACGAAAATTCTGTCCGTAGGAGTTGAATGCGCGAATAGATACTCTCCTGCCTCAGCCGGTTCGCGTCGCGAAGCCAGCCCTCGCCAGTGAGAGATCGAGAACGCGACAGCTGTCAAGGCCAGCCACGTGTATGTAACCGCTCGTCGCAGCAGCCGATGACGCGGTTGTGTTCTTCCGGACCAAAGCCACGCGTAGTGCGGTGCCGCGAGTAGCGCGAGGGGCAGGATCAACTGGATGTAGTAGTGTGGGTAAAAGCGAGTCCCCGCCGCTGTGCCAATAGCCGATGCCGCGAGCAGTCCGAAAAGCGCCGTCCGCTCAGCGCACTTGCTCGCCCAGATACCGCCCTTGTCTCGATACGCCATCGCCGCGCCGATGAGCAACGGCAAGCAGGCCCCGATGAACGCCAGCGTGAGCAAGATTCCTTTCTCCCAAAACACGTGCGGAATCGAATGGTTGGTAAACGTCCAATAGAACGTTTCGCCGAGTATGCCTTGGCGCAGGAGCACCATGGTCGCAAGCCCGAGCGTTCCAAGAAATCCCGCCACGAGCATGGCGGGATGAATTAAGGACGCTATCCACGCCAGGCCGCGATTGGTGCGATAGCTGGGGAGAAGTAAATAGATTCCAAGTGGCACTGCCGCGATCGCCGCGGGCTGTTTGAGCAGAAATCCCGCGCCTAGAAGCGCGCCCGCCGCGAGGAGCTCGGCTCGCACTCGTGACGAGCTCCGGTCGAACGCGATTGCCCACGCCCACACGATAGGCAGATTCATTAGCAACTCGCCGTTAAATGCCAGGTTCCTAAACTCTGCCCATGGTTGGAATACACTGTAGAAAAGCGCGGCGATCAATCCCGTCCCGCGATCAAACAAACGTGCGCCGATCACATATAAGCCAGCCATCGTGCCCAGCGTCCAGACGAGGGCGATTACATGCAGCGCCTTCCAGTTGAACTTTCCTGCCGACCCGAACACCGCTGCATATGTCCAGTAGAGGAGCGGCGGCTTGCGGTCCACCGCGTCAACGTACAGCCGGCCTCCGTCGACAATTTCGTTCGCCACGACGGAATACACGATTTCATCGTCGATTGGCTGTGGGTGCAGAAGTGACGGAAGGCGGGTCGCGACCGTGAGCACGACGATCCCGAGCACGGCGAACTGAAACTGCCAAGAGCTGTGGTTTAGCATTCTGCCCTATGCGGCTGGCGCGTTGAGTCTGTCCGAATCTTACTCGTTGTCGATCTTGCTTGCCGGACAACGCGGGCAAAAACTACGAGCAACCAGTGGCAAAAACATCGCAGCGCGATTCTGAAAGACATTTTCGATCGGCCGCGCGCGATGGGATAATGACTACGACACAGGTTTCTCTTGACGTCGCCCGAGGTGTCATATTCTCTAGAGAACATCAGGAAGGGCCTCGGAAACGGGGATCTGGCAACTTGCAGCGGAGAAGCTAAGATGCCTTGATTGGAAGCGCGAGTTTCTGGTCGATGTGCGGCATGAGACAGTGTTTTCGTGCTTTTTTGCGCGGGCGCTGAATCCTGCTGCTCGAAATTTGCGCAGATCGATCTTTTTTCAGTCGCTAACAGCGAGTGTTTCAACTGGCGACTATTCGTCCACGGACTATAAATCCTCACCTTATTTCATGCACCCGATGAGATGGCGCCCTGAAAACAGCCGGGTGACGGAGTTCGTTTGTGCTAATATCGTTTATGCTAATAGTTTAAAAATTGATGCACACCGATTTTTATCATTCGGCGTTTGATCAGCCACATCCGAGCCGGGCGAAGGCAATCATTAAAGCGCATCCGGAGGTTCGTCAGTTGATGGTGCGCAACCCGTACACCGCTCTCATCGCGTTATCCATCGTGACTATGCAAACAGCGATCGCGTATTGGATGGGCACGCTTGGGTTCGGTTATTGGTGGCTTAGTCTGGTCATCGCTTATTGCATCGGCGCGTTCGCGAATCATGCCAACTACGTGATTATTCACGATGCGACTCATAATCTGATTTTGCGGAACAAAAGCTTGAACAAGATGGTGGCTATCATCGCTGATCTGCCGAACCTTACACCCGGCGCGATGGGTTTTCGGGTTTATCATTTGAAGCATCATTCACATCAGGGCGATTACGAATACGATGCTGACCTCGCAAATCATTGGGAGGCACGTCTAGTCGGCAACAAATGGCATCGAAAAGCTCTGTGGCTCATGCTTTTTCCATTTTTTCAGCTGACCCGGCCGCCCAGACTGAAGGCGATCACCATGTGGGACCGATGGTTCTTTGTGAATTTCATGTGTGCGGCAGCATACGACGCAGCCGTCGTTTATTTTTGTGGTTGGCCCGGACTCCTTTATCTCGGGTTCGCGTTTTTCTTCTCGGTTGGACTGCATCCGGTGGGCGCTCGCTGGATCCAGGAGCATTACACTTATGATTTCGACCAGGAGACGTTCAGCTATTACGGACCGATCAACCTCGTCGCGCTGAACATGGGCTACCACAATGAGCACCACGACTTGCCGTCGATCCCGTGGAATAATCTGCCAAAGCTCCGCGCAATGGCCCCGGAGTTTTACGACAATCTGAAGTATCACTCGTCCTGGACCCGGCTCCTTTTGCAGTTCATTTTCGACGAACGTTACACTCTGTATTCGCGGATCGAACGAATGAAACAAAGGGCCAGTTCTCCAGCGATTCCAAGCGTGACAACCGGTCGAATGAGCGGCGTTGATCTGAGCGCGAGGTCAATTACTTTTTAATTATGGCAGAGCGGCATTACGTCTCGAAGAAAAACGAAACGGTCCGGATGTTCGAGAGCGATTTCATCGAATTCTTTTCGCGTGTGCATCCGGCGACGCCACTGCTGCTGTACATGCCGGTTGTCGGCTACATGCTTTACCTGTCATTGTGGCAGCGAAAACTGTCGATCCTGGCTGTGGGCGGATTATTTTTGCTTGGTATTCTGCTCTGGACCCTGCTCGAGTACCTCATCCATCGGTACATATTTCATTATGAACCGAAGAGCCATTTGGGAAAACGATTGCACTACATCGTCCACGGTGTTCATCACGATTATCCAAATGATGCCCGACGGCTCGTCATGCCGCCGAGCGTAAGCGTGCCGCTTGCGGTTCTGTTTTACATTCTGTTCCTTTTAATTTTCGGCCATCTGGCGTCGGGTGTGTTTGCCGGTCTGGTCTTCGGTTACGTCTGTTACGACATGCTTCATTACGCGACGCACCATTTCCCGATGAAGCGCGGTTTCTGGCTCTGGTTGAAGCAGTATCATCTGCGCCATCATTACAAGGACGATGAGGCCGGATTTGGTATCAGCTCGCCGCTTTGGGACTACGTTTTTCGGACAACGCGAAAGTAGGCGCGCCCTGCCGATCTCACTAAAATCTTGTCTCCAATCCGAAAATTGGTAGAATAGCTGCCCCGACACGGAACTTCATGGCGGGCGGATGCCGCCGAGAACTTCGTAAGGTTTGATGAACGAGGATCCAGCAAAACTTAGTCTGAGCGATTTTCTTGTGGGCGAGAGCAATGACCCACTGGAAGCTCCAGCGAGCTTTACGAATTGGGTGCGCGCTTGTGCGTGGGAAGCCGAGCTGTACGAGCCTGAGCTCCTCGCCCCGGCAGCCGCGCGCACGATGATTATCTACGGCGGCAAACCGCATCCCGTAATTAATCTCTGCTCCTATAATTATCTCGGCCTCGCCAATCATCCCGAGGTGCTCGTCGCTGCACATGAAGCGCTCAGGACACACGGATTGGGCTCCTGCGGTTCACCCATGCTCTCCGGAATGACCGATCTGCACCGGGAACTCGAACGACGTGTCGCGAAGTTTCTGGGGCGCGAGGACGCGATGCTTTTTAACAGCGGGTTTGGCGGCGCGCTTGGCACAATTTCCGGTCTGCTTCGTAAAACGGACGTGGCGATCCTGGACAACCGCTCGCACCTCAGTCTTCGCGATGGCGCGGTGCTTTCCCGATGCCGCACGGAGAAATTCGAGCATAATGATCCAGTCTCGCTCGATAGGGCATTAAGCCGTCAAAAAGGGCGGCGCCAACTCGTCATAGTCGAAGGCATTTATTCCATGGATGGCGATTTCGGCAACCTGAAGGAATTAATTGACGTCGCGGAATCGCATGGCGCGAGCGTTTTTATTGACGAGGCCCACTCCATGTTGGCTTGTGGCGAACATGGTCGCGGCGCTGCTGAGACGTTTGGCGTGGAGGACCGCGTTCCGCTCGTTTACGGAACATTCTCCAAAGCTTTCGGAGCGCTGGGAGGATTTGTTGCCGGCTCGAAGGAGACGCTGCAATATCTGCGTTTCTATGCGCACCCGTATGTTTACTCCTGTGCGCTGCCGCCGGTTGTGATCGCGGCTATTCTCAAAGCGCTTGAGCTTGGCACAAGTCAGCCAGAACTGCGTGCGCAGCTTTGGGAGAACGCGGAATACTTTCACGCGCAACTTCGCGGCCTTGGAATTGATACCGGAGCATCGACAACCTACGTGATGCCGATTGTCATCGGCGATCGGGAGCGGATGTATCGGCTCGGTCACGAGCTGCGGCGACGCGGCCTCTGGGTCGCGCCGGTGGATTATCCGGCGGTGCCGCAAAATCGAATTTGCTTCCGGGCATGCGTGACGGCCAAACATACCCGCGCGGATCTGGACGAGGCTCTCAACATTCTCGCGGACACACTTGTTCCAGCAGCGTTGCAGCACGCCTGAGTTTGGACCGCGTCTGAGTGTGATGCCGCAACAGATCGAGCCGCCGGTTTCTACCCTCGAAGCCACTTATAAGGCGCGCGAAACCGAAGGAGTTCTTGATCTTTATTTCTACCGGCCAATCGGATTTCGTCTCGCACGGTTTTTCGCGAAGATGAACATGTCGCCAGCAGGCGTGACTTTGCTCGCGTGTCTCTTCGGGATTATCGCGGGGCATCTTTTCTTTTATCGTGATCTACGCACGAATGTGGCCGGCATGGCGTTGCTGGTTTGCGCGAACGCGCTCGATAATGCGGATGGCCAGCTCGCGCGCTTGACGCACCGGGAAAGCCGGGAAGGCCGAATAATTGACAGCGTTGCCGACCACCTCGTGTTCGTAAGTATCTACATTCATTTGGCCCTCCGTTATCTGGTTGCGGGCGCTTCGCCTGCCATTTTGCTTCTCGCGCTGGCGGCCGGGATCAGTCACGCATTGCAGGGGGCCGCGGCGGATTACTACCGCACGACTTATCTTTATTTTGCGACGAACCGATCGCGGATGGAATTGGATTCTTCTTTTGTGCTGCGATCGAATTTTCGGAAGCTCAGGTGGTGTCGTCAGCCGTGGCATAAATTTTTGCTCGCGCTTTATTTGAATTTCACCCGGCAACAGGAAATGCTCTCGCCTAATTTAAGAAAGGTGCGCGAGGCAGGCGGTCAGCTGTTCGACGGCCAAATCCCGATCTGGTTGAAGTCGCGATATCAAAGTTTGGCCGGCCCAGCGCTCAAATGGTGGAGACTGTTGATGACCAACACACGCATGCTGGTTTTGTTTGCCGTCTTGTTCATCGGCCAGCCGATTTGGTACTTCTGGTTCGAACTCACCCTGCTTAATTTGCTGCTCGTTTATCTGATTATCTGCGAGGAAGACATGGCCGAATCGCTGCTGGAAGTCGCGGTGAGGTGGCAAAATTCGGCCTAGATGGCCGTCTGCACTCGTGCCGGAGATCGAAATTTCACAGGTCAGCTCGCGTCGGGACCGCGACGCGTTTATCAAATTTCAATGGCGAATTTACACCAATGACCCGGCGTGGGTCCCTCCGTTAATCATCGAGCGGAAAACATTCCTCAATCGCGAGCGGCATCCGTTTTACAAACACGGTGACGCCGCATTATTTCTCGCCCGACACAACGGTGAAGTCGTCGGCCGCATCATGGCGAGCGACGATCCGAACTATAATTCGCTGCATCAGTCCAATGTTGGCTGTTTCGGTCTGTTCGAGTCCATCGACAATCCTGATGTCGCGACCGCGCTCTTTAAGACAGCGGCTGGCTGGCTGCGCAAAAAAGGCCGCACCGAAATGATGGGGCCGATCGATTATTCGACTAACTACGTCTGCGGCCTCTTGATCGACGGATTCCAGTTCGCGCCCACGATCTTGACCGCGCATAATCCGCCGTATTACCGGGAGCTGATCGAGAGCTGCGGCTTCGCAAAAGAAAAAGATTGGTACGCGTGGTGGTTTGCCGATCCCGCAAAGGCCGCGAAGCGTTTGCGGCGGCTCGCAGAACGCTTTCGCAAACGCCGGCCGGTCACTCTCCGGCCTGGAAATCTCAAGAATATTCGCGAAGAAAGCAGGCGGCTTCGGCAGATTTTTAATCAGGCCTGGCAAAAGAACTGGGGCTTTGTGCCGTTCACCGAACCGGAGTTCGAATTTATGGCGAAGGAGATGAAGCCCTTACTTGTGCCGGAGTTCGCCTGGATCGCCGAGATCGGGGACGAGCCGATTGGATTTACTCTCTGCTTGCCGGACATCAACGTCGCGCTTCGCCACGTTAATGGGAGGTTGACTCGATTCGGGCTTCCGATCGGCCTCATCAAATTGCTGTACTACAAGAGACTTATTAGAAAGGGACGGTTGATCGCTCTTGGAGTAGTTGAAAAATATCGTCATGCCGGAGTCGCAGAGATGCTCGTGTTACGCATCATGGAGGAAACAATGATCAAACGTGGGATCACCGGCGAGCTGAGCATGACGCTCGAAGATAATGTTATGATCAATCGTTTTGTCGAAGCAATCGGGGCGCAGCGATACAAAACGTATCGAATCTTCAAAAGGACACTGGCGCAGTGAGCAAGCCTCAGGACGGTTTCGTTTCGCGGTTCTTGAATCGGCCGATTTCGCGCCGCATAACGCGCTTTCTGCTCAAGTTTCCAATCCATCCCAGCGTCTGGACGATATCGATCTTTGTTTTGCCGCTAATTGCCTGCGTATTTTTTGTGCGCGGCGATTACCTCAGCGTCGTCATCGGCGCCGCCATCTTTCAAGCGTTCAGTATTCTTGACGGTTGCGACGGCGAAATTGCGCGCGCGAAAAATTTGGAATCGAAATTCGGGGAACGTTTGGATCAATTCTCTGATTTTTTAGCAAGCCTTCTCTATGTTCTCGCTCTGGGGTTGGGGCTTCATCGTTCGAGTGAAGGAATTGTCTGTGCCGTTCTGATTACGGCCAACGAATGGCTCCTACGAGCTGGCAAGAGCGAGATGTCCGTTCCCTCGTCCACATTGCATGAATCGCTTTACGCAAGACACCGCGGAATGATCGGGCATTCTGGTTTGCTCAATCTCGGCGAACGATTTGTGTGGTGGCTCTTTCAGCTGACCAAACGCGACATGGCTGTCTTCGTTTTTCTCATCCTTGCGGCACTCGGCCTGGCTGACTGGATCCTTCATCTTTGGATGATTGTTGCCGGCGGCAGCTTAGTTCTCAGCGCGATTGCCGCGATCAGATCCGGCACTGGCCATGGCGATGTCGCGACGCGCGAGCCGCGATCGTAATCGCGTCTCGGCACACGCCAGCATTTCCGGTGTGTCGATGTCCTGCCACCAGGCGGCACCAATATCAATGCCGCGCACCTGGTTATCTGTGGCCATTAATCGGACTCCGTCGGCCAGGCTGCAGTCGCTCCCGCGGCTGCGGGACTTCGCTCGCTCGAGGTAATCGAAGATTTTGCATGGACAAACGAACAGGCCAGTATCGATCGCGTCGTAGTCGCGCAGATGTTTTCCGATGGCGACGAGCCGATCGCCTTGCACCCGGACTTTCATCGCATCATTTAAATCGAAAATCGAATCGACCTTCTTGTCGATTGCCAGATTGAGCTGTTCCGGCTCAGCCTCGCGCAACAGAAGATCGACGATCGATTCGTCAAACAAATGGTCGCTCATTGTCAAAAGAAACGGCGACGCCATGTGATTGGCCGCGGCGAGGACTGAGACGCCGTTTTGTTTTTGCCAATCGCGATTTTCGATGAAACGGGACTCGAGCTCGGATGGAATCAACTGTTTGACCGCCGCGGTAATCGGACCGCTCTGGTAGCCAACGATAAAGTTGGCCTTTTTGATTCCCGCGTGGACCAGCGCATCAATCGTGTAACAAATCAACGGGCGACCAAGCACCGGAACCAACGGCTTCAAGAAAGTTTGGTCGGAGCCGCGCAGACGCGAGCCCTCGCCGGCTATCAAGATCACTGCTTCGGACACAGCAATCATATGTCGTAGTATTTCTTAAGACCCCAGAGCCTGACACGCTGGGGAAGAAATCTGAAAATCAACGGCGCGATTTTTGTTTGAAATGCATCGCCGATGGTCACGCGCGGCGGTGGATCGGCGTCATTGATCAACTTCAGAACGTGGCGCGCGACCAAGTCGGGTTTTGGCGCTACTTGCATGTTCCGCTCGACGGCCTGCCAGGTCTTCGCCACTTTTCGCTCATAGCGCGGATCGCTGTTCGTGCTCTTACTTACCCCTTCGTTAAACTGCGTGCAGATATCGCCGGGTTGAAGATCGATAATGTGCACACGGGAATCGGTTAACTCGAGTTGCATGGACATGGTGAATGACGCCAGGGCTGCTTTGGCGGCGTTGTAAGCCGCCATGAATGGAACTGGAAGACGGGAAGCTAACGAAGTGACATTAATGATCAAACCTTCTCCGCGCTCTTGCATCATACGCAAAGCGAGTCCCATCAACTGCACCTGCCCAAAGACGAGGATTTGAAACTGGTTCACGATGTCCTCCTGGGAAAGGAGCTCCGCTGGCCCAAAGTGGCCGCTGCCAGCGTTGTTGATTAAAACATCAGTATGACCAGCTTCAGCAGTCGCGCGCTTGAACGCTTCCTCAATTGAGTGCGCGTCTGTCAAATCAAGCCGGAGCGGATGCAGCCCCGGCATCTCGGGAATGCGTTTCGGATCGCGGGATGTTCCCCAGACTTCGTGACCTTGAGCAATGAGCGATTGCGCAAGAGCGAGGCCAATGCCCGAGCTGGCGCCGGTCAGAAAAATGCGTTTCATGGACGCGCGTGCTTTCGCTGGAAGTTGAAATGAACGACCCACGGCTCGGTCAAGAGCATCTCGCGTGTGCGTTCCGCGGTTAGCAGCTCATCCGTCTCCAACAGGATCCCTTTTGGTATTTCGAAGGCCAACCAACCGAACACGCAAACTATCACGAGACCGGTTGCAACAATCGCCCGGGCGCGCTGGTTCCGAATATTTTGAATCGGCGTGTCGATCTTCGCGCTAATCTGAACTGGATTGTCAGTTGCAATCATAACCGAGAGGGCGGGACTCGCCATTTGATCATTTCTTCCACATCTGGGCAACGGGCGTGCAAGGTCTTGCGCGGATATATTCGGATCGGCTTGGCAAACTCAGCCGACTTGTCAATTTACGCAATCTGCCGGCATGGATCCCGGAATGCGTTATAATCAGCGCTCTTGACTCCAACCTTACGCCGCTGGGCCAGTTTCACTTTGAGCCGTAGTTCGCCGCGAGATCATCGCGAGCGTCGCTCTCGTGGTGTCTTTCAAGGAACCGCCTCTGCCCTCGCCGGACGGGTTCTCACAATTCTTGTCAGTGTCGTCTCGGTTCCGCTCACGGTTGGATATCTGGGCGGCGAGCGCTACGGCGCATGGGTGACGATTGCCAGCGTCCTCACGTTTTTGAGTATTACCGATCTGGGCTTGGCCGCCAGTCTTACAAATGCGCTCGGCAAAGCTCAAGCCGAAGACGCGCACGATCGTGGCCAGCGTTATGTCTCCTCCGCTTTCCTCATGTTGTCCTTAATCGCTTTTGTGATTCTTATTCTAGCGAGCACGCTCGCGCCGAGGATCGCGGCATTCTTATTTCCAAATCTGCAATCGTCTCTTGCCCGGATCGAGATCGTCCCTGCGGTGATGATTGCATTGTCGATCTTCGCGCTCAATCTCCCGTTTCTCGTGAACGCTCGCGTGCTGGCCGCGTACCAAGAAAGCGCCCTGGCCAACCTTTGGAATATTGCAGGAAGTCTCGGCAATCTCGCCGCGCTCCTCGCTGTAATTTGGTTTCGAGGTGGACTTCCGTGGCTCGTGTTCGGTTGTTTCGGACTCGGATTGGCCGCGAACATTACTTGTGCCATCTGGTTGTTCGGTTTTCACAAGCCG
>Ga0193729_1000687_pt1 | contig 17705 bp, 17 predicted proteins | sample U1c2metaG_FD_143036 | JGI IMG/M metagenome (GOLD analysis project Ga0193729, IMG submission 143036) | Soil microbial communities from a riparian zone of the East river system, Colorado, United States - U1c2 | ecosystem: Environmental > Terrestrial > Soil > Riparian zone | place: USA: East River...
CAGAGGAGCCGGGATGTACCCTTTCAAAACCACTTGGATGATAAGCAGTTTGAATGCCCAAATGCTCGCGATCGGAGATGCCGTTCGCCTCAGCGTCACCGGTCCTTGCGCCCGTCGTGTGATGACAACCTCGCTCAGAGCGATCTCCCGAAGGATACGAGTATCCTGCGCACAGCAGCTCAGCACAACCGTGCCAACGTTGGGGTCTATGCCTCCGTGTTGCGGGGTGGCAAGGTCCGCCGCGGTGATTCCCTCAGGGTGGAGCAAGCCCACACCTAACGCGCGCGGGTCGCAGTCAGCAAGCGTTCGAACGGCACGGCAGTTCTGTTTTAATCAGTTGACGAGCCATCTGCGCATAGAAGTCGCCTTGTTCGCCACCGATCATGACGCTCTCGGGATTACGCCTGGATCACGGGCAACTCTGACGTAACGCGATCAGGTAAGGGTTGCCGGCCATACACGAACTGGTTTGGCTTCGCGGACACAAGAGGATTCGAAGTGGTCCGGACAATACCGGGCCGAATCAGTACTGCTAAGCGCCTGCTCCTAGCCCCACAGGGCAGTGTGCTAGGCGGCGAGCTCATTTCTTCAGTTCAGCCGGCCAGTTCGTCAACAAGGTAATGGTTGTTGTCTTGGAACGGTCGCCAGTGAGCACGGCGAAACGCTGGCCATCGGCAACCAGCCGCGACCGGCACTTGTCGATTCCGCTCTCCCTTTGGATGGCCTCCTGCACTTCCAGCCATTTTTTCAAATGGGCTTGCTTCCCGAGAACCGACCGCAGCATCCAGGCCATCTTTTCGTGTTCCTGCATGGCCCCGGTGAGAAAGTCGGTTGTGCCAAAATCGAAACGGAGGCTTGCATTGCCTGCCAGTGCCCCCCGCAAGGAACGAAGCAAGACTTCGTGGTCATCGCACAAATCTTCGACCATCGCCAACTCGGTCGGCATTCCCGGACGCTCCTGGAGGCGGGTGCATCTCGGGAACTCCGTCATCGTGCCGAACGCGTGGGCGCCAAGCGCGCGGATGCGTTCCCCGATCCGGTCAATCAATTGATCGAGCTTGGTGTACTGGTCTCCGAATAGCCCATGCAGGACATGGAAATGCGGCCCGGTGACATTCCAGTGGTAATTCTTCGTCTTCGTCGAGAGGAGATATTCATCCGAGACCAAGTTGTTGAGAACCTGGGTGACCTCCCGCCGATTGCTATCTTCTAGTCCGATGTTGATCATGTGTCTGTTCCTTCCTCACTGTGATATGACTGCAAATGAATTCTCTTCCGCTGGATCGGGGCATGCTCGACGGCGGATCCCAGTCCGACCTCATTTCTTCAATGAGGTTCCGACGTAATTTTGGATAATCCAATTCATTTCCGCAGTGGGAACGGGTTTCCCCAAATAGTTGATCGCTCCGAGTCCGAGTGCTCGCCGGTAACACAGCATGTCCTCACACCGCGCCACCACGACGAAGGGCGTACGTAAGTTGTAACGGACTAGATGTCTTATTACCCGAAGCCCCTCAAAAGCCGGAGAGCCTTGATCCACCAGAGCAAAATCGAACTCCTCTCTTTCGATACAGCGCATCGCTGTTTCGACTGACATACATTTGTAAACCTCGCACCCATGAGCCTCGAAAGGTTCGGCGTGCCGAGCCAAGTCTTCGATGTCTTCATCGAAAATCAGGACTTTGCGCGCGGCGCGGAGCATTTTGGCCTCCTCTATATCCTGTTGCAGTCCTCGTCTCATGATTGAGCTCTCAGGTGGAACCTTCTACGGCCATCGTGAGCCATTCAAACTCTGAACTGCGATCCAGAATCACCGGGATTGTTCCTAAAGCGGCTGTCCCAACTCTCGCCACAAGCAGCGAACCGCCCAAAGGCGCGTCCTAGAACTGGAAACCGCACTCGACATTCCTCTAGTGCTCGCCGCAGCCACGCACGTTGAGGCCTCAGCATGAGGGAGCCGGCAACTATAAGAACGGCTCCCGGGACGAACGGGAGAAACAACCCGACGATGCCTCCAATCATGAGAATCCACCCAAGAGCGACGCCGGCGATGCGTTGGAGTGGTTTCTGCGCCCTGGCGATTCCAATCTCTTGCATAGCGAATCTCCCATCCTTCAACTGCTTACCAGCCTGTGCATCGGTATCGTTTCAACTTTCAGTGGTGAGCATAGAAGGGAAGGTGAGGGGGGGCTATCCCAACGGGAGGGTATTTTGAGGCTCAAATTTAGCTACACGATGTATGTAAAAAGCGCGGCATCGTCACGTTCTAACTTAGATTTCGCCCTCCGTGTTTCACACCGGCGCGATTGAACAAAAGGAGTAATCGAACGATGAAGCCCGACACCATATTCCGCAAGATCTCCCTAGCGATCCGGCCGGTTAATCAGCAGGTCTTTCGGCGTGCGGGAAGTGGGAAAAACAAGCGACAGACCGATGGACACTGCGAGAATTCCAACGATCACACCGAGGGATATCGAGGTTGGGAAATGTCCCTCCCAAGCCGCGTTGAGCCAGGACATCTTGAGCCCGACGAAAATCAGAATGAGCGCTAAGCCGTAACGCAACAAGTGGAAGCTCGCAAGGGCACCGGCCAGCAGAAAATACATTGCGCGCAGGCCTAGAATGGCGAACACATTCGACGTGTAGACGACCAATGGCTCGCGGGTGATGCCGAAGATGGCGGGAACGGAGTCGAGAGCGAAAAGAACATCGCTCGCCTCGATGAGTGCAAGCGCCAGCAGAATGGGCGTGGCGCACAGTTTTCCGTTCCGCCGCACAAAGAACCGCGACTCTTCAGATTCCGTCGCCACGGGCAGCAGTCTTCGCAATCCCCTAACGATAAGGCTTTGTTCGGGTTGGACCTCGCGCTCCGACGAAAAGATCATCCGGATGCCGGTGAGAATCAGGAAAACGCCGAACAGGATCACAACCCAACCGTACTGGAGCAGCGCGGCGCCGAGAACGATGAAGACCCCGCGGAAGATTAGCGCGCCCAGGATGCCGAAAAACAAAATACGGTACTGCAACAGTGCGGAAATTCCGAAATACCGGAACACCAGCACGAAGACGAACATGTTGTCGAGCGAAAGCGACCACTCGACGACATATCCGGTGAGAAACTCCACCCCGATTTGATTCCCAGTTGTCGGGTCGAACTTCCAGACCGCATATTTGTACAGGCAGAGGCAGAACAACAAAGCCAACGCCGCCCAGACCGCAGTCCAGGCCGACGCCTCACGAAATCCAATCACGTGCGGTTTGCGATGAAACAGACCGAGATCGAGTGCCAGGAACACGACGATCAAGCCAGTGAAGGCCGCGTAGAACCACCAGTAGTCAAGGAAGGGAAACAGATGCTCGGTCATTTACCAATTCCCAATCGATCTGTCGACGGGCACTAGCGTGATAGATTTTTGGGTGATCGCTCATTCAGTTCGGAGAGTAGTTCCTCCGCTGCCGACAGCGGAGCGACCTTACCATCCAGGACAATTTCCTTGGCGGTGATATTGCGGTTGTAGAGCCGCTGGTTAGCGTCGTTATCCGGTCGTAGCGTAGAGCCATCGAGGAAAGCGCCCGCAAACAAACCGCGTGACCCCGAGTAAGTCAGGACTTCTGCCCGCAACGCTACGTCGGTCGCCGCGATGGCCTCGCGGCCCTTTGGCCCGGCTGCCCATTGAATCCTCTTCATGGCGAATTTGTCCATCAAGCGAGAATGCGTGTCTCGCCAAAATACATGGCCGCTGTTTCACGGGTCCCTGGGCCGCTGGCAACTCCCGATAGCTTGGCGGATAACCAGTAGTTGTGATGATCGCGAAGTGGGGGAACCGTGACGACCTTCTCGGAAGGGCGCAGGTCGCTCTCTCCTGGTCCCAGGAAATGGTCGATTCCCCACTCACCTCATCAACAGTTCCTCGGCATCAGTCACCCGCAAGCTCCAACTCGTTTTGCAACTGTTGGAACTTCTGCTGAGCCTTCTCGTATTCGAGAAACTTGTCGACCGTCTGCTTCATGTCCGCCGAGCTGTCCGCAATCGTCGTCAGGTGGTCTCTGTATTCAGAGACGAACAGCCAGCGTTTATTTTCGCTAAGGTAAAGGATGGCCGCCTGGGTGCTTGCCGCCACTTGCGTCGCGTGAGAAGTCACCTCGGTGATGGCTTGCTGCTGCCAAGGAAGTACGGCGTGCTGTATCCGTTGCAGCTCGGCAGTGCGTTCTCCCACCGCGTTGATGTGGCTCTTAACTCTGTCCAGGTAGTCAGCATGGCTTTGCCAGCTATATTGGGGGTTCGAGGCGAAGGTCCCCAAGGTCCCCGCATTGCGCCTGAGCCCCGCGCCTTCCGCTTGGATTTGGGCGAGGAGTGTTGAAGCCCGCCCTGACAAGTAAGCCGGTGATTCATGTGAGGGAGCCGGCGGAGAAGCAAAGACCGATCCGGTCCCAAGAATTGCAATTGCTGCAAGAGCTACAATCGTCCGTTTCAAGTTAATTCGCATTTTCGATTCCTCCAGTTTTGATTTTCTCTAAAGTGCAAGCTGGCCGACAACTTCCTTACGACTGCCGACCAGCCCGCACTTCAGCGTTGTTGCAACTTTCAGCAGCGAGCATAGAAGGCAAGGCGAGTGACGCCTATCGCAACGGGAGGGTAGCTTGAGGTTCAAATTTAGCTATGTCCGCATGGGAAAAGAAGGTGACATCAATCCTATCGTTTGGAACGCGAAGATGGTGGGGCTTTGCGACTTTCTGAGTATCCAATGGGCTCTTGTTCTTCACCCTTACGATCCAAGAAGCTTTTGCATCCTGGCAGACGCGAATCATCAGAAATCTGATTTCTTACTGGGCCCTCATACCTACAGAAACGCCTGTGGAGGAAGAGTTCGAGTCAACTCCTGGAGCATCTTCCATTTGGGGAGACTGGACCGCAGAATCCAGCACTGTGTCGAGTGCTTCAATCAATTCATCCGACCGCAGTAGAGGTGTACCGACACAGCGATTGCCTCGATCGAGCATCTTTAACCATAAAGAGCCACCCTCGACGCGTGCAGAGAAAAACAGGGTCGCGGGAGATCCTACAAGCCGGTCCAACAGCGGAAAGGCTGTTCGGTGCGTCAGCTGGTACTGGCTAAGCACGAGGTCGAACTGCGTGCACGACACGAGATCGCAAGCATCGCGATAGGACTGCGCCAATTCGCAACGGCAGCCTCGGCTGTCCAACCATCGCAATAGTTGAGGGAAGTTCTCCAGGGCCTCGCCCACCAGAAGAACCGATATTAGCCTGGTACTCATGGTCGTTATGCTTTTCTGCAACGAAAGTTAGAGAGCAGTTCCTTCGAGGCGGCGCTGCCGTCCGCACTCCCGAACGGCGTTTTGGATGATCCGCTGAAGTTCCCCAGGAATAGGGGGATAAGCCAAGTAATCAAATGCCCCGGCACCGATGGCTTTCAGATATTCCGGCCACTCGCCGGTCCGAGAGACAACGATTACCAGAACTTTTGTGTCAGACTGGCCCACCAATTTCACGATATCCACGTACTTGCCATCGGGCAGGTAGTCATCGCAGAGCACCATGAAAACTTCGTGCCCGGCAAGAGCCATTCCACTCTCGGTCACAGTAGAAGCAAAAACGGGTGCAAGCCCGCACTGCCCAAGGATTTCGCCAAGCTTTCGACGAACTTGCTCATCTGAACTCACCACCAATCCGTTAGGGAGTTCCAAAATCGCCTCCTTGTTACGCTGACCGAGGGCATACGCAAATTCGACCTTCTCGTCATTCGCTTTCCGAGTTGCAGGGTCATACGGGATGGTTGTTCCATTGAGCTGACTCATTTGTTTTGTACCCCCTTTAGAGATCTTGCTGCCGTAGCAGAGGCTCGTTACAAGTTTGTTGCGTTGAGATAGAGCACAAAGAGGAGAAGAAATAGAAGCTAGACACGGCCATAAGCACCTCGTGCGGCATGCCCAGATTGGGGGTGGGAGCGGTCACGGTCTATCCCAACGGGAGGGTATTTGGGGGCTGAAATTTAGCTATGCTGTCAGCGAACAAACAGAGGCAGCCTACAACAGCTTTCAACTAATGATTCCTTTGCGTACTGCATAGAGGATGAGCTCGGCGGGGTTGTGCAGATTTAGTTTCTCCAGAATATGTCTGCGATGAGTCTCGACGGTGTAGGGGCTAATGTTGAGAGCTGTTGCTACTTCTTTGTTCGCCTTCCCTTCAGCCACGAGTTGCAGGATCTCTCGCTCACGGTTCGTGAGCAAATCATAGCTATCGACCGCACCTTTTTGCTTAAGAACGCGGACATAGTCCTCAGCCAGGATGCGGCTCACCTTAGGGCTAAAAAACGACTTATTTTGCGAAACCGCATGGATGGCACTGATCAGATCGGCTGCAGCTGAATCCTTAAGCAAATAGCCACGGGCTCCGGCCTTCAAAGCACGCATCACGTACGATTCGTCGGCGTGCATACTGAGGATAACCACGGCCGTAGCCGGACGCTGAGTGACGATCGTTTTGGTAGCCTCGATACCGTTCAGAATGGGCATCCCCACGTCCATCACAACAACATCAGGTCCGAGCGAGGCGGCGAGTTCAACAGTTTCACGTCCGTTCTCACTTTCGCCTACAACCTCCAGGTTGGGCTGGCGCTCAAGCAAAGCGCGCAACCCTGTCCGCACAACAATGTGGTCGTCGGCCAACAATATCCGCAGCTTCTTCATGCGGTCAATTCTCCCGAATCGCTGGATGCGCTTGGGAGCGGCAGATCGACCCGGAGGCATGTGCCTCGCGTTGGATCTGAATCCACTTTCAACGCACCGCCCAACTGACTCACGCGCTCGTTCATGCCGACTAATCCCAAACCTCGCACACGGCTTGGATCAAAACCCTTCCCGTCATCTTCGATGCTAACGCGGAGGTGATTCGGCTCCTGGCGCACCACGACCCGTACGTTCTTGGCATATGCGTGTTTCGAGCAATTATTCAAAGCTTCTTGCACGATTCTGTACACGCACGTCTTATGCTCTTCCGGCAAGTTGTCCGAAACATTCTCTTCCAGCGTATCGACGAGCATACCCGTGCGTTTCGAAACTTCGCGCGCCTGCCATTCAAGCGCCGGGACGAGACCCAGGTCATCTAGCATCGAGGGGCGCAGCAGCAGGGCCATATTGCGCACCTCGTTGACGCAGTTTTCCGCAAGCGTCTTAATTTTCTGAAGGCCTTTCCGAAAGACACCATCGTCAATGGACATCTCTGTGAGATTTTCAACATCCAGAAGTAGGGCGCTCAAAGATTGGCCGACTTCATCATGAAGTTCCCGGGAAATGGCGCGCCGTTCCCGCTCCTCGGTGTCGACGAGACGCTTTGATAGTTCCTTCAACTCACGCTGTGCCTGCAGGCTCTCTTTATACTTCTTTTCAAGACTGTTCTCGAGTCGCCCAACGTACATGATGGAGCTTGCGGCCAGAATCAATCCAGAGCTGAAAGCAATCGTGGCTACCATCAGCAAACGCCGTCGAAACTGGGCAAACACTTCTGTGGTCTTTCGTTCCGCTTCGTTCAGCTCGTCATTATTCACTGCTCGAACTTCTTTGGTAATCGCCAGGATCTTCGCGTGCTGCGAGAGAACGTCGCCACGCAGCACGGAATTGCCTAGTTCCTTCTTCTCCTTCGCACTTAATGCGAAAATGGGCCCAATCGTCGACCAGTAATTTTCCAGTTCTACAGCGAGATGTTGAAATGGTTCCCTTTTGACTGTAGGCAGAGACTGAATACATGCATTCAACGTTGCAGTGGTCTCATTGTGAATAGTTTGAAATTCAGTCCGAAGCATTGCCTGTGCGTCCGCGTCTGATTCGATCAGGATGTAGTCGCGCACAATGTTACCCGACTCGTAGAGGCCGGCTCGAACCTGTTCGAGCGTACGTTCCCGATACAGAAAATCCTGCCGAATCTGAGTATTGGCTGTCTGAAATTCTCCTAGAGTGTGCAGCGAATCGATGCATATGATCGCCATCAGAATTAGCAATGCTCCGAAACCGGCAAACAATGCCGCGCGAGACCCCAATCGCCTTCGGTTTTGTACCTGGGAGGTTACCGTATTGGGCTTTTTCTCAGTCATTTGCTCGCACTCCTGTCCGGTAGTTTACTCAGCGTTGCCGTTGCCGGAAAGCTTCTTCGCTCAGAGTGCTCCTAGCTAGCTGCTCCTTAGAATGCTCCGCAACAAGAGGTAGATAGACTGCCATCCCCAAGTCCTCTAGCGCCAAGATAGACAACACTGCCGGAGTTTCAGGGTTTTCAAGTCGTCGGAGGTCAGCCAACACCTTAGCAATCACACCTGACGAAGAGACGTAAGTCACCCCGCCCAATAGGACCGCTGCTAACGGTTGCCACTGTAGAAGGAGTCCCGCGATGAGACCAGGCGTGAAGTTCAGCGCCAGATCCACCATGGCTGCGGGAAATCCACCCCGGAGGTTCTCCACCAATTCTCCTCCAGTGTACTCAAGCCCTAACATAAACAAGAGCAAGAGCACGCCGATCTCGGCGCCGACGTGGATAAAACCTTCACTGACGTTCAATGGCGCCAGTCCTCCGTTGCCAAAAGCGAGACCAGCCAGAAGGTAAAGAGGGATGGCAGAGAAACTCCAACGACTCGCGATGCGCGCCAGCACAGCAAGACCAACGACGACAAGACCCAGTTCGATCAAGATACGGGATACGTCGTGAGTAGTTGAGTCCATGCTCTACGATATCGCATTCCGGCTCAAGCAACGCTAAGTGAGACGTTCGGGCGATAGCAACTAACTCCCTGGCCCTGCAAAGTCGCCAAGGGTTTACCGATGGGGCGGGCGCGATTGCTCATTGATCCCGAGTCACGGGCAACCCTGAAGTAATCCCAAGGTAAGGGTTGCCGACACTCAGGAGCAACTCAAAGTTGTTAACGTCTTAAGCATAACTAGTGTCGGGACTTTCCAGGGATGTGTCGTTCCAGGAAGTAAGGATCAAGAACGCGTTGTTCCCAAAACGTTGTACGGATGGCTACAAGTGGCAACGTAGCTGAAAGATGCTAAACTCCGGCCACTAGGAAGCTTTCCATGCCGGCCAATTCTTCATCCCGAATCATCCGTTTCAGCACCTTCGAGGTGAATCTCCAAACAGGAGAACTGCGGCAGCGTGGGCAGAAGTTAAAGCTTCAGGAACAACCTTTTCAAGTGTTGGCCGCGTTGCTGGAACGACCGGGAGAGTTAGTCAGCCGAGAGGAATTGCGCAGTAAGCTCTGGCCAGCGGATACCTTCGTTGACTTCGACCACAGCCTGAATGCGGCAATCAAGAGATTGCGAGACGCGCTAGGCGAATCGGCGGACGCGCCAGTGTTCATCGAAACAATGGCTCGCCGGGGATATCGCTTCATTGCTCCGGTCGACGGATGCTCCGGCAGTGTTCAGATATCGGCCGCGACCCCATTAGCCCGTCCCAGGGCGTGGCAGTGGCTTTTCACTACGAGGAACGTTGTTTTAGGCGGATTAATGGCGTGTGCTCTTGCGCTGTCTTTTCTGCACTACCGCCATTCGCTGAGGTCCAAGGCGGGTCAGCCGTCTGTAACTCCTGCCGTCACTAACGTTGGCGAAAAATTTACCCCAAGTCTTTCGCCAGACGGCCAGCATTTGGCCTTCGCCTGGAACGGAGGAGTCGGGGCTCCCTTCAGCTTATATGTGAAGGTCGTCGGGGCTGAGGAATCGCTGCGCCTGACGAAGCAGGCGTCAATCGACTTCAATCCGGTTTGGTCGCCCGATGGCCGCCACATCGCATTCTGTCGCATTCAAAAAGGTGAAACCGGGATCTACGTCATCCCTGCATTGGGTGGCACGGAGCGCAGAGTGCGCAGGACTCTTTGGGAGGAACAAGACTCCTACGAAGCCTTTTGGGCCGCAGGCCGGCTCTCGTGGTCACCCGATGGGAAGTCACTCGCGTTTTCTGACCGTGCATCCTCTGACGAACCTGCTTTTTCTATCTTTCTGCTATCGTTTGATTCGCGGGAAGTTCGCAAGCTCAGTTCGCCCCTGAGTTCGAAGAGAAATCTCAACCGGGCGTCCTCTTCCGACGGTCAAACCTTGGCTTTCGTCAGTCTGCGTTCGAGGGGTGATTTCAATCCTGCATTCTCCCCCGATGGTCAAACATTGGCCTTTGCCAGAATTTCGCACGGAGTCCAGTCAATCTACACAGTGCCGGTTTCGGGAGGAGAGGAGCAGCGTCTTATCTCGGGCGGTACATACAACTGGGGTCTGGCGTGGACGCCGGACGGTCGTGACATCGTTTTCGCAAAGGCTGGTTGGCTCGCAGAGGACAGTTGGCTTTGGAAAATATCCCTGCGCGGGGGTGAGCCAGAACGACTGCAGTTCGGTCAAGGGGGTGTCCAACCTGTGATTCGCGGGAACCGGTTAGTGTATTTGCGGCAGGTGGCGAATCTCAACATCTGGAGGAGGAATCTTGATTCATTGCATTCAACGGGTTCCCCCGAAAGGTTAATATCTTCCACCAGGTTCGAGAGTGGTCCTCAGTTCTCGCCTGATGGACGTAAGATTGCCTTCGAATCTACCCGTACTGGCGTTTATGAAGTCTGGATGTGCCGGGAGGACGGCAGTGGCCTCGTTCAGCTAACCCACTTCAACTCTCATACTGGAACTCCGCGTTGGTCGCCCGACGGACAACAGATTGCTTTCGATTCTCGCGCTGCCGGGAATGCAGACATTTATGTAATCGATTCCGAGGGGGGCTCGCCTCGCAGGCTTACCAGTGAACCATCAGGCGAAGTCGTGGCAAGTTGGTCGCGAGACGGGCGTTGGCTGTATTTCGCGTCAGACCGCACTGGCGATTGGGAAGTGTGGAAGATGCCGTCGGCAGGTGGACCCGCCGTGCAAGTGACACGCCACGGTGGGTTTGCAGCGTTCGAGTCGCCTGACGGCAGATTCCTTTACTATGCAAAGGGTCTGGCGGTTCCCGGATTGTGGCGCATTCCGACTAACGGCGGCGAAGAGATCGAACTCATACGCTCTCTGGAAGCAGGTTACTATGGCTATTGGGCCGTGGTCGAGAACGGCATTTATTACCTCGACACGATGGCAAAGCCCGGAATCGCTTTCTTCAACACTACGACCCATCGCACTACGCGAGTATTCGATCTGGAGAATCGTCCGGCCAGGCAGGCACCAGGATTGGCCGTCTCCCCGGACAAAAGGACGATCCTTTACACACAACTGGACGCGCTAAATAGTGACGTCATTCTTGTGGATAACTTCCGATAAGACTGAACCGCTCTGGCATCCTCGGGTCGTGGATAACCGCAATGCCGCAGCAGGCATTTTCCCGCCAGGCAGCCTGTCCGTATCGGCTTGACGCCTGACGAAATTCGACCGGTTGTTCCTGCCCGGCGCTACCCTGCTGGAAGCCTTGCCGGTCGATTGCTGGTGGATGACGAGCAAGCGGGAAGTAATCCCAAGGTAAGGTTAGCCGACCATCCACCCAGCGAGAAGCCCGATTGTGAGGTTCTAAGCGCTATCGCGATTTTACGCCAACTGCGTCCGTGGGTTAGCGTAGGGGAGCTTCTCCCCGTCGCAGGGCCTCAATAATGCTGCGCAGTTCCTCTCGCTGGTCGGGCGTATTCAGTAGGTCGAAAAAATCGGATAGACCCTGCCACAAGATTTCTAGACGTTCATCCGCCACTGTCACGGACACAGTGTCATCCCATTTGTCCGGTGAAGCGGCACGGAAACACAGCCTAAATCAAAAAGACTTTAAATCAGCCACCACCCAGGCAGCCCCTGTAACAAGGAAAGTCAGGACGCATTCGGACCAGTTGAAATGCGCCTTCGGGTGAGCGATCAGGCGCGGAACCCAAACCATTACGCCAAAGAGTGCCAGCATGAGCGTCATCAGGCGCATCGCAAGCCGCGCCTGGCGATTAATGAGAATGGCAATTGCTGTGAGTGCGAACGCGATCGTCGTAAGGATCGCCCAAAACATCTGGTTGGGCGGAATCCACTTTGGAACCAGGTGAGCTGTTTCGCGAGGTAAGAGTATCTGACCCAGCGTAAAGGAAATCGCACAGATTCCAAGTCCAAGGCGTGCCAGTCGGCCGAACACTACCGCCCTTGCTCCATTTGCCTCAGTCGCAGCGTACAGCGCAATCGCGCCGCAGAGTAAGGAAAAGAACAGGAAGAAGCTCCCACCGTATCGCTCATAGAGGTTCGATGCGGCAATGATGTCAGGGACGCAGGCCAGCGAGAAACACAAATAGACGACGCAAAGTATGATCGTAGCCCAGCGCCCAGCGCGCGGGTACTGTATCCCAATCCCACCCGCAATTTGAGCGGTCATGAGACACCCGCCAATGATGGTGCCGAAAGGCAGGCTCCAGATATGTTGCAAGTTTTGCCAGGTATCAGCGTCGTGCCACATCAATGCGATGACGCCGAACAACACCGCCGCCGCGCCAAAGACGATCCGTCCGCACAACGCCGTTTTCATACACAAAAGGTAACAGACATCTCGGAAAGCGGGGCGGTCAACCTGATGCTGATATTTACTCGCAAAAGGAAGCCAAGACGGAATACGCAAAGCTGCAGTAGCCAGAAAACGTCTCGTCCCTTGCTGTTTTCCACTGGTTTACGTAACCAGGCGTCAGGACTCACAACATCGTCCGGCCGGATTCTTGTCGGATGACGGCTATCCTGAAATAATCCCAAGGTAAGGTTTGCCGACAATACACCCAGTGCGCGGTGGCCGGATCTAATGGAAAAATGATGATTGCGAACCGTCGGGCCGGGAGTACTATCTAACCCAACTGGAAAAGAATAACGCATCTCGCCTACAGCTCTTTTCGAGATGTGGTAAGAAGATTGACCGGTAATAATCGACGATACGGAAGTTATCGCCTGGTCCTCAAATCGAAATGCGGAATACCGCCACTTCTGTGTGCAGCTTCTTATAGGCCCGCTTGAGTGCTATTGTTGGGCCGCGCCGTCCCGCAATCTATGCGAGCTAGCCTAAGCGCACTTAGGCCGCGAACCTGAACCAAAAACACGCGCAGTCCCGCTCGGCTAGCTCACAAATGCTGACGTTGGCCAGCCTGCCTTCCGTGCGCGATTATGAAAGGTCTGACCCTATTGGTATGATGCATATGAAATCGCTCGGATATCTCCGAACTCGGCGTGAGCAAGCGGGGGTGAATTATTCTAATTCGTTGGCCTTCTGACCATCCGGAGTAGCTATGAATGGATTCTGGGAACGAGTAGCTATTGCTTTTCGGTGTTTCTTTTCAATTTTGTTCCACGGTGACATTCCGAACGACATAGTACAGAAGCGGGTCAAGCCTGGCGGCCAGGTTCCGCAGACTCCAGCAGCTCAAGCTTCGGTCTCTCGTCCGAAGGAGATGGAGCGGCCAGCCTCGGAAGCATTTGATCGCGCCGTGCAGATGCTCGCGCTGCTACAACGAGACGGGCGGCTCATCGATTTCCTGGCAGAGAACATCTCCCCCTATCCCGACGCGCAGCTTGGAGCCGCTGTGCGTACGATCCACGAAGCTTGCCGCAAGGTGCTCGAACGTTATGTAAAGCTGGAGCCGATTCTGAACTCCGAAGAGGATCAACCGGTGACCGTGCAAGGCGGTTTCGATCCGGCAGCCATCAAATTGCTAGGCAATGTGACGGGAGAGCCGCCAATTCGGGGTGTGTTACGACACAAGGGCTGGCACGTGAAGGAGGTGAATCTGCCGCCGTTGCCGCAGGGTTCCGGCCGGATGGTGATTGCGCCGGCTGAGGTGGAACTTTCATAGCGGCTGAGGCACATCTGCCACGCGGATGTGGATTTGAAGAGGAGATTTTCGTTGGTGGCCAAATACATTATCGGTATCGACCTAGGGACTACAAATTCGGCGCTGGCGTGCTGCGACGCCACTGCTGCCGAAGGGAAAAGTCAAATCGAAGTCCGCAGCATTCCGCAGCTTGTGGATCCGAACGAAGTCGCGGAACGCACGTTACTGCCATCGTTTCTCTACATCCCGGGCGAATTTGATTTTCCCAAAGGCAGCCTAGCCTTGCCATGGGAACCCGAACCGAAGCTTGTGATAGGCGAACTGGCGCGCAAACGTGGCGCGGAGAGTCCCAATCGCCTCGTCGCCTCCGCCAAATCTTGGCTCTCTTACGCTGCTGTGAACCGCACTTCGCCGATCTTGCCTTGGCAAGCGCCCGAGGAGGTGCCCAAGCTATCGCCGGTCGAAGCGTCATCGCAGTTCTTGCAGTACTTGCGCACTGTGTGGGATAGCGGCGAGGCGGGGGAGCAAAGGCAACTCGCTCTTGCGGAACAGGACGTGCTCCTCACTGTGCCCGCTTCCTTCGACGAAGAAGCACGCGAACTGACCCGGCGCGCTGCCGAACAAGCCGGTTATGACCATGTCACGCTGCTCGAAGAACCTCAGGCCGCCTTTTACGCATGGCTGGAAAGCCAGGGTGATGCCTGGCGCCACCGCATCAAAGTCGGCGACCTCGTTCTCGTGTGCGACATCGGCGGTGGCACGACTGATTTCAGCCTCATTATGGTTTCCGAAGAGAATGGCGAACTGACGCTGAAACGCGTCGCCGTTGGTGACCACATCCTGCTGGGCGGCGACAACATGGACTTGGCGCTGGCGCGCTTTCTGCAGCAGCGCCTGGAAGCCTCGGGCGATCGCATCGATATCTGGCAGTTGCAGGGCCTGTGGCATCGGTGCCGAATGGCCAAGGAAAAGCTGTTCGAATCGCCCAAGGCGCAGACTCGCCCAATCACATTGTTGGGCAAGGGGACGAAACTCGTCGGTGGCACCATTAAGACGGAACTGGCGCGCGAAGACCTCAATCAGATCCTGGTAGAAGGATTTTTTCCAAAAGTTGCAAGCGACGAACTACCTGCCCGCCAGCGCCGTGTTGGCTTTCAGGAGTTGGGCCTGCCGTACGCGGCCGATCCCGCCATCACCAAGCACCTGGCGCGCTTTCTCTCGGAGCAAGTTCGCAACAGTCCCGAGGCAGCGGGCATCCGCCGCGGCGGCAGCGGGCTTGCCTGTCCCACGCACATCCTGTTCAACGGCGGAGTGATGAAAGCGGCGGTGCTGCGCGACCGCGTAGTCGAAGTGCTGAATAGCTGGTTGCGACAAGAGGGGTTCGAGGCGCTCGGGATGGAGCAGATCCTGGAAGCTCCCGACTTGGAGCACGCCGTTGCGCGCGGCGCGGCCTATTACGGGAAGGCGCGGCGCGGGCGCGGCGTGCGTATCCGGAGTGGCGCCTCGCGCGCATATTACATCGGAATTGAAAGCTCAATGCCAGCAGTGCCCGGAATGGAAGCCCCAATTAAGGCGCTCTGTGTCGTCCCCTTTGGCATGGAGGAGGGCACGGAAGCCACGATTCCCGACAGAGAGTTTGGACTGGTGGTCGGCGAACCAGCCGAGTTTCGTTTCCTAAGTTCCAGCGTCCGTAAGCAGGACCAAGTCGGCCGCCTGTTGGAAGACTGGGGTGACGATATCGAGGAACGCAGCCCCCTGCAGGTCACTCTCAATCTCGATGGCCAGCTGGGAAAGATTGTACCGGTGCGACTCGAGACTCGCGTCACCGAACTCGGCACCCTCGAAGTCTGGTGCGTATCCCGCGACAGCCACCGCTGGAAGCTCGAGTTGAATATTCGCGAAAAGACCAAGCGGTGAGTCGTCGATGTCTTCTCGTTATCTGATCGGAATCGATCTGGGCACGACAAATTCTGTCGTGGCGTACCTCGATACTCAGAACACCGCTGATGCGGCTTCCGTTGTTCGTGTGTTCCCCGTGCCGCAGTTGGTGGGACCGGGCGAAGTCCGCACGCTTCCCGCACTTCCTTCGTTTCTTTACTTCCCCACCGAAGATGAGTTGTCTGCCGGCGGCGTGAGCGCTACCTGGAATGAACATCCGGCAATGATCACCGGTGTGCTCGCGCGGGAACAGGGAGCGCTTGTGCCGAGCCGCCAGGTGTCATCAGCCAAGTCGTGGCTTTCCTATCCTGGCGTGCATCGTCGCGCCAAGATCCTGCCGGCGCAAGCGGAACCGCCGCAGCCGATGATTTCCCCTGTCGAAGCATCCGCACGCTACCTCATGCATCTGCGTGACGCGTGGAACGGCACAATTGGTAGTGATGAAGAAGCGCGTTTTGAGCATCAGGAAATCGTCCTCACCGTGCCGGGTTCGTTCGATGAGGAAGCGCGTGAGCTGACGGTCGAGGCCGCCCGCAGTGCCGGGCTCGAGAAGCTCACTCTGCTCGAAGAACCATTGGCCGCGTTTTATGCGTGGATCGCGGCGAATCGACACGCGCAGGCCGGGAATAATGAACACCTCCGCGATGGCGAACTGATTTTGATCTGCGACATCGGCGGTGGCACGACTGATTTCAGCCTGATTCGCGGTCGCCTCGTCGATGGCGAGTTGCAGTTTGAGCGAATCGCGATCGGCGAGCACCTTTTACTGGGCGGTGACAATCTCGATTTTGCGCTCGCTCGCTATGTGGAGAAGAAGCTCAAAGGCGTCAAACTCACGCTGCGACAGCGTTATGCATTACGCCGGACCTGCTGCGCGTCGAAAGAGCGCCTGCTGAATGACCCGTCCTTGGAGCGAGTGCCAGTCACGATCTTGGGTAGCGGCCGTGCAGTCATCGGAGACGCGCTCAGCACTAACCTGACCCGCGAGGAAGTCCTGCAGGTTCTGACGGAAGGGTTCTTACCCATCACGGCACGTCATGAGATGCCGGCAACTGGCACGCCAACAGGATTGCGCGAACTCGGCCTACCCTACGCCAGCGATCCTGCCATCACCAGGCACCTTGCTGCATTTCTGACCCAAGTCCCTGACGCCATGGACGGTTCGTGTGCAAACCAGCGCATGGCTCGACCCGATGCCGTGCTCTTCAATGGCGGCTTCTGTGCGCCAGCCGTGACTCGCGACAGGATTGTCGAGGCCATTTCCGCCTGGTTGGGAGGAACGCAAAGCGGCTGGTCGCCCAAGCTCCTCAACAACGACGAGGTAGATAGTGCTGTTGCTCGTGGTGCTGCTTACTACGGCCGCGTACGACGCGGCACCGGTTTGCGCATCAGAGCCGACAACGCGCGTACCTACTACATCGGGTTGCCCTCGGACCACGGTCTGCAGGGCATCTGTGTTTTGCCTGCCGGGGTGGAAGAGGGCACCACACTTCCTCTGCTCGATCGCGAATTCTCTGTGCTGGCTAACCGCCCGGTGTCGTTCACGCTTTACAGTTCGCGTACACAGCACGATGCACACGGCGAAGTCGCTGCACTGGAGGAAGTGAGCGTACATCGTCATCCTCCGCTAGTGACCTTGCTGCGGTTCGGCAAGAGGCGCGACGTGTACCTGACAATACGCCTCAGAGCCAGTTTCACCGAGGTTGGTACGCTCGAACTCTGGTGTGAATCGCGGAAGACGCCGCATCGCTGGCGCTTGCAATTCGAACTGCGCGGCGAAGAGGCACAAATGCAGCAACTCGATGCGGTGAAACCACAACCTGTGCCGGCACCTTCTTCGGGTGTCACGACTTCCGATGCAAATGTCGAATCTGCTGCGCAACTGATCAAAAATGTTTTTGGCGGCTCGGCGCACGACGCTTCCCTGGCGCCCGACGCTCTTGTCGGTCAAATGGAAGCGGTGCTCGGCGC
>Ga0193729_1000688_pt1 | contig 17696 bp, 8 predicted proteins | sample U1c2metaG_FD_143036 | JGI IMG/M metagenome (GOLD analysis project Ga0193729, IMG submission 143036) | Soil microbial communities from a riparian zone of the East river system, Colorado, United States - U1c2 | ecosystem: Environmental > Terrestrial > Soil > Riparian zone | place: USA: East River...
CAAGCCGGCGCTGCAGATGGGGAGAATTCTGGCCAGGCACGGCGGGATTTTCTCACACGTTTGCATAAGCTCGCAAGGTAAGATGAACGGTCATGCTCGGGCTGCGCGTCTTCAAGTTTTCGTCAATCATTCTGGTGCTGGTCGGCTCTGCCATGGGCCAACAGCCGCCGCAAACCGACTCGAATCTGGCGATAAGACAGGCCGTCCGGTTGACCCGCGAGCACCGTTATGCGGAGGCAGAAGCAACACTGAAAGGCGTCAATGCTCCCGCCGATCCTGCCCAAAAGATCGCATTTTACCGATTGAGAGCCGCCATTGCGTCAGGACTTGGCCATTTCGCGGCGGCAGCAGAAAATATGGACATCGCAGCAAGGCTGGCACCGGAAAATCAAGATTTGCGTATCGCGGCAGGCATCGCGCGTCTCCAGGAGCAGGTCGAAAATCACGTCAATCCTGTTCAAACACTCAAGCGGTTGCGCACTGAAACGCTGCCGGCGCAACAAGCCGTCGATATCCGTTTGCGTTTGGCGGAAATTCTCAGCCGCGCCAATCTGTTTTCCGAGGCAGTTGTTGATTTTGCTGCAGCGAGTGCTCTGGCACCAGACCGCGGTGATTTACTTTACGATCTTGCCTTGGCGAATTTTCGCGCCGGCCGTCTCGACGACGCGTTGGCTAGCGCCGAACGCTCCAAAAGCGTGGCAGAGACCGGCTCTATTGAAAGCCTCATTGGTGATATTCAGGAAAAGCGAGGAGATCCACTTGCTGCTGTTCACAGTTATCAGGCTGCTGTCACGCTGGAACCGTCTGAAGAACGTTATCATCTTGCGCTTGGTCTGGAATTATTGCGCCACCAGACATTCGATGCTGCGCTGGTGGTCTTTAAGCAGGCATCCGCACTTTTCCCGCAATCCCTTCGTGTAAAAATCCTTTTAGGTCTGGCGTATTACTTCGTTGACCGCTCGGCGGACGCCATGCAAGTGCTGCTGGACGCAGCTAGAATGGATCCGCGAGACGAAACTGTCGCGCGTTACCTGGGTGAGATTACGTTGCAGGATACTTCCACGCCTGACCCGGCAGCGATTGCGCAAGTGTGTAGCTTCGCTGATGAACACCCTGAAAACAGAACAGCCGACGCCTTCTGCGGAGGTATTTTATTGAAGGTCGCCCGTGACAACGGGGATATTTCGCGTCGCCCCGAAATTCTTCGCCGTCTGCAGCACGCCGCTCATATTGCGCCCAGGGAGCCAATGGCTCGATGTCAGTTAGGTAAAGCCTTCGAATGGGTCGAACTGTGGAGTCAGGCCAGACCCGAAACGGAAGTGTGTGTACAGTTAGATCCCGGCTCTCCTGATGGTCATTATCAACTCTCGCGCGTTTACCGTCGTCTGGGCTTGACGGCCTTAGCTAACCAACAGACCTCCCTGCAACAAGCTGCCGCCCTGAAGCAAAGCGAAGAAAGCATTCGTCGGACAGAAACCGTAACCAAATTTCTCGTATTGCTCGAACACTAACTTCGCCTCGGTGCGAAGTACCCGCAGACGCCAAATACAGCTCACTCGGAAAAAACACGATAATGATCGCGGATTTAGAAGGGGTTTGCCCGACGGGCTCACCCCCCTAGTTTCGTTACAAGGCCGCTGCGTTAGAAACTAACCTTGACGCCGAATTCCATCGAGCGTGGTGCGCCGATGGCGAAGACCCCCGATCCGAGTCCACTCTCAAACGTGCGACGGGTGGACGCGGTCGTGCCGACGCCCGCGACTGATCCAGCGCTACCGTCAAGAACTCCGCTGATCAGATTGTCTGGGCCGTTGTAATTCTTATGGTTGAACAGGTTGTAGAAAGCCGCCTGCGGTTCAATTCGGAAGCGTTCCCACCTACGTATGGCTTTGATAGACCAGCCGAGGCGAAGGTCGAAAGTGAAGAAGTTTCCGTTATTTACCTGGCCTGCCGGCGCGGTGGGTAGTTGTAGGTTGTCGTAGTTAGCACAACCAGCGCCCGGATTCAGAGACGGTGTAATCGCGCACAACGCGTGCAACTGGTCGGAAGTGAATAACCCAGCATTTACCAGTGTCTGGCCGGCGGGGGTCAGCTGGTTGCCGGATTTGTCGCTGTAACTCTGCAGAAACGCGTTCAGGTTACCGGCATTTATACCGCGGCCAAACGAACCGATATTCGATCCAGGAACCGGCGCAAACCCTGCTTGCCCATCACCATTCGTGTCGTACTGGAAGATATCTTCCAGGTTGCCGGGGGCAAAGAAAGTGAGCGTCTGCGGAAGAGCCGTGTAGTAGTGGGTAATAAAGTTGGCGCGAATGCCCGCCGGAAAACTCATGACCACGCCGGCCGAGAATTGGTGTGTGCGGTCAAGACCGGTCGGCCCAATGTATTTTCCAGGATTCCTGTAGTCCACGGAGCTGTTGACGAAGTCGCCGTCGGCCGCTTGGCCCACATATCGGGAAAATGAGTAGGAGATCTGGGCGTTCACGCGATGGACAAATGATACCGGGCTCCTTATATCCGACCGCAGAACAACATCGAGTCCGTTATAAACGGAGCGCCCAATGGGTTCCAGGAGGAGTATCTGTCCATAGTTGGGATTCTTGCCCGGGAATGCAGCTACTCCCGGGCCGATCGGGAAATTGCCGGTAAAGTTGGGACCTCCAGTGAGGCCGTTACCCGCGTAATCGCCAATTTTAGCGCCAGCAGCGATGGCACAATTGATAGAAGCAGCGTCCGTTGCTGTGCCACAGCCGAAAGCACTGTTGGTGGCCGAAATTGCGTTAGTGGCAGCGACCGGATCCAGGATACTCGCGTCGCCCTGGTGGTTCTGGTCAACACCGAGAAGGGTGTGCAGACCCACGTTGCGAATGTAGTCTACGCTGAGCACGGTCCCAGGGTGAAGTTCGCGTTGAACGCCAGCATTCATCTGGATGGAATAGGGCGTTCGGAAATTAGGAGCAAACATGGACCCAGTGTTGGCGCTCGTGTTGCTTGAGCCGAAGTAGGCACCATTCGCTTGCGGCCCCGCAGCAAGGGTGGCCGCCTGATACTGCTTCTGCAGGTCTGAGATGGCGGTTTGCACGTTGCCGACAGCGTTATTGTCGCCGCAAATTTGCGTCGGAATATCCAAGCCGTCAACGGTGGTTACGAAGGAGCCGTCAGGCATGGTCACGCCACCTTGAGTGCAGACTTCCTGGACCTGGTTAAATAAGCCCTTGGTCAAACGGCCGGGACGATCGAAAAGTACGTTGTTGAAAACGCCGTTCTCGTAATAGATTCCCGAGCCCAACCGGATGACCGTTTTGCCGTTTTTCCTGGGATCCCACGCTAATCCAAGCGTGCCACCAAAGTTTTTGTTTGGTTGGTGAACTGGATTGCCCAAGCCGGACTGAAAGGCGTTCAACTGAGGAACCGCTGGCAAATCGGAATCGGTCCGGCCGGTGTCGCGGTTGTAACGAAGACCAAAGAGGAAAGTAATATTCGGCCGGACTTTCCAAGTATCCCCGATGTACGCGTTGACGCGAGTGTCAAATTGTCCACCACACTGTTGACCGAAACTGGCTATTTCGGTGAAGCAACCTTCTCCGTTGCCGACATCAATCCGGTGCACCGGCCAATTGAGTGGGTTGGTATCCCCGCCCGGGCCAAACGGGTCCGCATTCGCAAAGGCATCGTTCGCAGGACTAACGCTGGCCCTAACTGCTGGCGCAATACCGAAGAAGCTGGCAAAACCGCCACCCAGGATCCGATTTACACCGGCGCCGTAGCGGATAATGTGGGTGCTAAAGCTCTTGGTGCCATCGTATTTAAATTGTTTGTTGCTCTGGTAGGTTTTTTGCGGCGCAAGAATATTCGGCCCTGAACAAAACAGATCGCCGCCCGCGGTGCAAGAAGTAGAAACATTGCCGACGGCTAAAGCGAGAAGCGGAGCCGGGTTGAAGATGCTCGATCCGGTTACCGCATCGGTGATGCCGTTGCGAAACTTCAGATAACCCACTCGGAAGCTGTGAGTCCACGTGCCGTGGGTAATATCTACACCAGCACCATACGTCGGTGTGAAGTCTACGTTTGCGAATTCCTGATAGGTCCCAGGCACAAAGGTTGCAGCGTTGAGATTTTGCTCATAGCCAAACTTGAAGAACGCATGGATATTATTTCTCACCGCATAGTCAAGACGGCCGAGGTACTCCTGATCGCGGAATGGGGAGTTGAAGGTAGTGGTAAGCGCGTCAAACGGAGCGATCGGCGCGCCAGCGGCGATCAAGTCCTGCGTGGTACGTTCCCACGAGCCGAATGCGAAAAGCTTATCTTTCCAGAGGGGCCCCCCCAGGTTAACGCCATATTGTTTACGGTTGAATTGCGCGGCTGGATTGCCAATCGCAGCAGACGTACCGTCGCTTCGGTAATTGAAAAAGCCTTCGCCATGAACGGTGTTCGTTCCGGAAATTGTAGTGATATTAACAGTGCCGGAAGAAGTGAGCTCCGTGGAGAGGTCGAGGCTGGACTGACTAACCTGAAATTCCTTGATGGAATTTACGGGCACGTTCTGGGTCGTGGTACCTACCGTCTCGTCCGATATGTCGAGGCCATCGACTTCTATGCGAGCGGTGCGGCCAAAGCGGCCGCCAAACGAAATGGAAGAAAATCCTTTTTTGGTGGGGTCAAAATTGCCACCGTCCTGAATTTGGACGCCGGGTTCGAGCTGCGCGAGATCGAGGAAGTTACGTCCATTTATAGGCAGGTTTTCAATCTGAGCCGTGGTGACGACCCCCTGAATGGTCGTCTGTTCGGTGTCAACGCTGACGGCCGAACCCTCAACAGTGATAACGGTGCTTTCCGAGCCTATTTCCATCGTCACATTACCCGGTGTGATATTTCCTACCTGGACCGTCATGGTTTCTTCGATAGCCTTGAACCCTGAGCTTTCGACACGAACGACGTATTGGCCAGGTACCAGCGGCCCAGAGTTGTAGGTTCCACTCGCCGTAACCTCGGGGGTGACAACTGCACCCGTGCCTTTGCTGGTGATCGTCACCTTAGCATTCGAAACTGAAGCACCGTTGGGGTCGAGAATTGTTCCTTGAATTGTGCCTGTCGAGAGCCCGGCTTGGGCGTGAGCGCAGGGAACAAACAACATGTTCCCCCCGACGCTGACAATAGTTACAGCAATTAACAAGGAGAGGTAAAACAGTTTGCGAGCTGGACTCATTATTCCCCCATCGTTGCTTTCGCAAGATTTAGATTTAAGATCTTAAAGTGTGAAGTTGGATCAGATACCCATCACCATCAATGGTTCGCGACCCCAGCGTCCTTAAAGCGTGTAATCTTTTAAAGCAAGTAAGTGTCCAAGTTTATGTAAAGGTTAGATCGAATAAATATAATGGAATCTTAATTTACAACAGCGAAACAAGGGTCTGACGTCGGTCGTCTCCGATAAAACGCATAAATATACATATTTTTGTATTGGCACTCCGAGAACATACTCCGCAGATCCAGGATCCCACTGATGTTGGTTACTGTGGCCAAACCTACCTACACCCATACCGCCGGTCCCGCCACGGGGGAGTTCGGCAGTCACGGCTTGCTCTCCACGACGCGCAGGTCCTTGGCGTGCTGGACAGAGTTCTCATGCTCTGCCGGAGAGTGTTGTTCGGGAGCCGCAGAATTCACTGCTTAACGGGTTCTGGCCCGAGCATATTCTGTGTCCCGAGCTAGTCGCAACGAAACGTAATTTATTTCACACTCGATTGGCAGTCGCACATCAGGCCGACGCGAATATTGCAGCAACCTGCCCCCCGAAGACCGCTCGCATCGCTGTTGGACATTCCAATAACTTGGCTTTCTGTTTCATAAATTATATGAATTTACAAAACTTTAACTTTAATCTTGACAAAATTCTTCGCGAGTAATAAGCAAGAGGCAATATTTGGCACTGTGGTGGTGTCCAAAATCAAAAATGGCGAGGAAGTTCTGCGCTTGCCGCGGAGGGTCTATGTGTGTCTTCGCACGAAAAACCCTGGGTTACTTTTGTCTTGTTTTTGCTTTGATTAGTGTTTTCGTCCCTGTTCGCGCATGGGGACAAGCAATTTCGACGGGCACCATACAAGGGGCAGTCACCGATCCGGCTGGCGCAGTTGTCGCGGGCGCCACGGTCACACTCACTGAAGCCGCTACCAACACCTCACGAAGCGACACTACGAATGACGCTGGACGCTACATCTTCGCAAACGCGGCACCAGGAATCTATGATCTGGCGATCAGTAAACAGGGATTCCGCGTCACGAAGTTTGTAAAACAAGAAGTGACCGTCGGCGCGACCATCCAGTTGGATGCCCAACTGGAGCTCGGCTCGAACGTCGAAACTGTGGAAGTAACTGCTACGGGCGTCACCCTCGACACCGGGAGCGCCACGGTGGGTAACACACTGACTGGCCTGCCCCTGGATAACCTCCCCGGGCTGGGGCGCGATGTCAGCACGTTCGTAACTTTGCAGCCCGGAGTCGCTCCGGACGGCAGCGCGGGGGGCGCGAACCAGGATCAGAACTCCTTTATGCTTGATGGCGGTAATAACTCCAGCGACATGGACGGCACCCAAAACACCTACACTCCCAGCTTTGCGGGCGACCCATCCGGCGGCTTGGTAAACTCCCAAGTCACCGGCACGGCCCCAAGCGGTAGCCCAGGAGGCGGCGGCCCGACCGGAGTTATGCCTACCCCTGCGGACAGTATCGAAGAATTCAAGGTGGGAACGAACAACCAAACGGCCGACTTTAACAGTTCCGCAGGCGCTCAAGTTCAGATGGTGACAAAGCGCGGCACGAACCAGTGGCATGGTACCGCGTATGAGTATTATCTGGACAACACCTGGGGTGCCAACACCTTCAACAACAACGTCTCGGGAACGCCCAAGCCCAGCTACCACTACAATCGTTTCGGAGCATCCGGCGGCGGTCCATTGGTTTCAAAGGACGTGCTTGGCGGCAAGTGGTACATTTTTGCGAATTACGAAGGCTTCCGTTGGAACCAGTCGACCACCATTACAAGGGCTGTTCCGTCCCCCGCCTTGGAGCAGGGAATTCTCCAGTTCGGGGGAGTGGCCTACAATCTGAACCCGACCCCGGTCACTTACAATGGTCCGGCTACCTCCGTACTAACGCCCGGACAAGTTGTAGCACCGGCGGTATGCCCTGCGGGACCCTGCGACCCGCGTGGATTGGGAATTAGCCCCACCGTTCAGAGCATGTGGACTCAATTCATGCCTGCGTCAAACACATCGACGTGCTCAGGTCTTAGCAGATGCGATCATTTGAACGTGCTGGCGTTTCGCGGCAATATGATCATTCCATGGAAAGATAATTTTGGCGTAGTTCGCCTCGACCACGACTTTGGCGCCAAGTGGCACTTCTACAGTTCCTACCGGTACTACAAAATGCAGCGAGCCACCGGGAACCAAATCGACATTGGCGGTCTTTATTCGGGGGACAAGCTCGGAACGCCGGCATCGGTTTCCGCTCGTCCCCAAGTGCCTTGGTACCTCACTGCCGGTGTAACCACCAACATAACCAACTCCCTGACGAACGACCTGCACTACAGCTTTTTGCGTAATTTCTGGGCCCGCAGTTCCGCCGGTCAGACTCCACAAATCTCCGGACTGGCTGGGGCCCTGGAACCCTTTGGCGAATCGGCCACCAATGTACTTGCGCCAGTCAATCTGGATACCCAGGATGTGCGCACACGATTCTGGGACGGCCAAGACCATATGATCCGCGATGATGTTTCCTGGGCCAAGGGTAGGCATTTCTTTCAGTTTGGCGGAACATATCAACGCAATTGGGACTATCACCAACGTACCGACAACGGCGGCGGAATCAACTACCAGACCGTGTATTGGCTGGGCGCGGGCGTCGGAACTACGAATGGTATGGACATGACTGGCTTCGTGCCGACGGCGATTACCTCTTCTCAAACCTCAAACTGGGCGAGAGACTACGGCGCGGTGCTGGGAGTTCCTGGCGTTACACAGATTGCTTACACTCGCACCGGCTCAAATCTGACCCTGAATCCGCCGAACACCCCGGCGTTTGACCAAAGCACTATCCCCTTCTACAACTTGTATGTCAGCGATTCGTGGCGCATGAAGCCCAGCTTCACCCTCAGCTATGGCTTAGGCTGGACGCTGGAGATGCCACCCACCGAGGCGCAGGGGAAGCAAATTGTCATGGTGGACGCAAACAACAAGCCCCTTGACACCGAAGTTTTTCTCAAAAACCGCGAAACGGCAGCGCTGGCTGGCCAAGTCTATAATCCGGAAATCGGATTTTCATTAGTACACAACGTGGCTGGAAACCCTAAGTATCCTTACAATCCGTTCTACAAAGGCTTCAGCCCGCGCATTGCCGGCGCTTGGAATCCCAGATTTGACAACGGGCTGCTCGGCTCTGTTTTTGGGAACAATAAGACGGTGTTGCGCGGTGGCTATGGCATTCTCTACGGCCGATTGAACGGCGTAGGTTTAGTGCTGATCCCTCTTTTGGGGGACGGCCTCATTCAAGCCGTTCAGTGCGTCAGTCCGCTGGCATCTGGCGCCTGCGCCGGCACAAGTGGATCGACTCCAAACACATCCTTCCGAATCGGCCCTACGGGCAATGGCTTCGATGGCTTGACCGCGCCACTGCCGTCGGCCACCAATACCTTGCCGCAACCGGCTTTTCCGGGCTTCAATGCCGTCGCAGCTGGTCCCGGTACGGGAATCGATCCGAATTTCCGTCCCAGCATGAGCCATCAATTCGACTTCACCGTCCAGCGGCAGCTTAATAACAAATTCACCATGGAAGTGGGCTACATCGGCCGCATCCTGCGGCACGAATTCATGCCCCTTCAAATCAACTCCGTCCCCTACATGATGACGCTCGGCGGGCAACGATTCGACAAGGCTTATGGCCAAATGGTTTGGCAATACTGCGGAGGTAACGCAGGTATGGCCGGTGGCAACTGCGCTGCAAATCTAGCGGCGGTTACCCCACAACCCTTCTTCGAGAATGCCTTGAACCCGGCGTACTGCGCTGGATTCGCGAGCTGCACCCAGGCCGTCGCAGCCAAGGAAGGAGCCGGCGTTCCCGGCAACACTGCGATCAAGGGCGCCGGCAACATCCAGGTGGCAAACGTGTGGAGCCTTTGGAGTGATCTCGACGGCGGTGCATTTAACTTTCCCCGATCAATGCTGAGTACTCCCATAGCTGGCTCGCCCAATGGCGACAGTGGGCAGTTGAGCTCTGACTTTGTCAATAACACCAGTTTAGGCACTGGAAACTACAACGGCATGTTCGTGTCGATAAAGATGAGTCAATGGCACGGTCTCTCCATGCAATCAAATTTCACTTTTTCGAAAGCGTTGGGCACCGGGTCGCAAGTGCAGGCTACCAGCCAGTACACCAATTCCGATCCCTTCTTTATAGACAGAAACTATGGTTTGCAACCCTGGGATCGCAAGTTCCTGTTCAACACCTGGATCGTCTATCAACCGCCCTTCTTCGAACACCAACACGGCTTCCTTGGTCACGTTTTGGGCGGTTGGACTCTGGCGCCGATTGTTGACATCGGCAGCGGCTTACCTTTGGCTGTCTATCCCGGCAGCGCCTTCGCAAACGGATCACCTTACGGCGGCGGCCAAAGCTTCGGGGAGACGGACGCCAGCAACGTCGGCGCGTTGGAAAACTCCATCAACATTTGCGGCGGCCAAACTGGCGGCAGCCAGCGAAACAATAATCCGGTCGCCTCTTCCCAATACCCCGACATAGGATCGTCCGGCTTCGGTCCGTCGTTGTATCAGAATCCAGGAGTTGTTTATAACTGTTTCCGGAACCCGATTCTGGGAATTGACAATGGTCACAACGGCGGTGCTGGCACTCTCCGCGGACAGCCCTTCTGGAACGTGGACTTCAGTATTAAGAAGACTGTCATGTTCACCGAACGTTTCAGCGCGGATTTCGGAGCCATCTTCACAAATATCTTCAACCACACCCAACTATTTGATCCCTACAATGCTCTCGGTGACACCGGTGACTTTGGGGCTTTGGAAGGGCAGGTCAACAATCCTCGGCACATCGAAATTGGCGTGCGCGTGCGCTTCTAACTACTTGAGGGATCTCTAACTTGAACTTGCGCGACGGTGCCCAGACCTTGACGGCCAGGGCACCATCGCCCTTTCGATGTGTGCTGAGGACTTACTTTTACATCGCGCGAATCTTCATATATCGGACAATGTCCGGTAACATGGCGACTGCAACGACGATGCTCAGGGTAAGCAGAACACTTCCGACAATCGTATTTCTTCGCATCATAGTTGTGTTCCCACTCGCATAATCACACTATTGCAATCCCGCACGGTTGGTCCGCCTTGATTTTTATTTTTGGGTAGTGGGCAGGCCGAGGATGGTTTTGATGCGCGAGCGCTTGGAAATTTCACGCGGCGCGCCAGTACTGCGTTCCAGCCAGTCGTGGAAGTCCTGAATTTTTACGGAATGCTCGATGGGGATGTCCACGACGGAGACTTGCACGGTGTTCAGACCTTGACCGATGCCCATTACCCAATCATTTCCGCGCAGGGCCACAAGTCCTAAGGCAACAGCTTCGTAGAGGGTTTCCGCGGTGACTTCGACGGTGTGTTTTACGCCGTCCATGTCTTTTATAGTGACGCGGCAGGAGCGGACTGGCATGACGAGGACGAAGCTATCATATTCGCTTTTTATTCGCCACTGTAAATGCATCATACAAATCACGGTTGAACGCCGGACCACAGCACAACGGGATTGCAAGAAACTAGGGCTTGAAGGAGTTTTGCGCTTGTATTTCCCGGCCGCTGCGACTCAATTGCGGGCCAGTAGCAGAGCGGAATTCGACGGTGATGTTTACTTCCGACTCTACCGGCTTGCCATCGATCAAGGTTTGGTCAAATTGCCATTCCCGCACGTCGTGCATCACTCGGGGCATCAAGGCGAAACGGCCGCTCACGGGTTTCAGATCTTCTACGCTTCCATTTTTGTCAACGAAGGCACGCACGGTCACTGCGTCTCCAGGGCGGGCATTGCCTGCCATTTCCACTTGGTTCGGCGCGACTCGCGTGAGCAGTTCGCCGACGGCCAACTTCGCGATGGGCCCGTGATGATGCCAGCGACTCTCAGCCGGCATCATGACAAATCTCTGCATTTCGATGGAAACGGAGCGTCCACTGGCTACCGACTCTACCGGCAGTCTGAGCAAAAATGATTCGTTGTTTTTTCTCGCTACGAGCATTATCCCGTGAAGCGGGGGCCGCGCATTTACTGGCGCCAAATTCGCGACGGCGCTAGGTCCTGCCGATCGCGAGGAGTTGGGCGCGTATGCGCTGGACGCCATGTTGGGTCGCACATTCGGCGCCATGCGCGGCGTTGCGTCGGACGCGCTGCGCGGCTCCGGGTTCCGCGAAGTAGAACCGTACGTTGCCCCGACGGGAGAAGATGCCGATGTGGGTTGAGTTTTCGAAGCAGTCAAAACCGTATTGTTATTGCGGCTGGCATCGCTAGGCGAGGAAGCCACGGAATTCCCTGCGGCCCCAGAAGTTATCGTGACCGAATGATTGACTGATTGCGTCGCTGCGGTCGATGCATTGTTGCCGACTGACTGGATCGACCCAGAAGCGTTTTGATGAGTGGTCGAATTTCCAGTGGCAGGCGCGGGGGAGATTGATGCTGCAGAGCTCGAAGCAATAAGTGGGACTGCTGGCGGCATAACTGGCGCAGGGCGGGATGCTGGAACAATTGAGGCGCCGACATAGGGGTGGCTTGTAGAGGCAGCATTCGCACCGGAATCGACCGAGACCGTTCGTGCGACCGGAGCACCGGAACTCTGTTTCGAGAAACCCTGATCGCGCGGACCTTGATTCTTGACCGCGACACTGTGAGTGGCCCGGCCAGCAGTTGGCGCCACGGCGGATTTGTCGTTCGAATCGACACGTCGCGCTGACGCATTGCCGGTATTGGTAAGCGCGTTTGTGGACGCAGCTAGATTGCTAGGTCGTGTAACCGGTTTGACAACCGCTCCAGCAGAAGAAAAGGAATCTTTTGCAACGGCGGCATTCGGTTCAGTCTTCGAATCCACTTTGGCTTCATTTGCGTCTGGATTTTCCGTCGGTGCGGCGGAAGCTGGCGCCTTAATGGCGTGAAGCTCTTGCGTGGACATGGAGTTCAGCAGTTTGGTGTCTGCTAACGCGGGAGTAGATACGAAAGATTTAGTAGCGGCAGAGGCTTTAACATCCTGCGAGTTCGTGATCGGTTGAGTCTCGCCACTGCGCCCCGGATTTGACTGAGGACCGGTCGCGTCGACGTCGCTGCCGGTAACGGCCGGGGATTCTTCACGTGCACTGGCAATTTGAGATTCAGGCGCGTCAACGTGGGAAATATTTCTGCGCACTGCAAACCCACGCGCGAGCCACTGTTGCAAAGGACGACGGCCGACCATAATTCCGATACCAAAACTAGGAATGGCGATCCATAACAACAGCAAGCCTAACGCCGATAATCCCTCTGGCTTCGACCTCTTCCGTGGAACCATGGTCACCGACGCCAAATCCCATTCATTCTCGCGGAATCCAGCAAAATTGGGGTTGGAGCCTTGATAAGTTTGCGTTTCGGCACCGGTGTTTTCACTAAAAGGGGGCTCATCCTCACTGGGCTCATCTTGCGCGGGGCCGAGGAATTCTGGCGCGGTGCCTCCCAATCCAACCAGCAAAGAAGCCTGTGGCTCCGCTAAAATTGGGGGATTAAGCAGGGCCGAAGCAGCGACCGGCGACATATCACGAGGCTTTTCAAGCAGCGCGGGAGTAATTGCAGCGTCGGCAAGAGCCGGCAAGACCGCACCGGCAGTTTCCGGAACACGCGGAAGGAGATTGACGTCTCGCACGCCTTCCTGAGCGAGCCATTCCCGAATACGTCCGCGCTGTTCGTCGGAAATATCTACCAATTGAATGCCGGCACGTTTCTTGGATTTGGTGGTCCAAGCCATGCGTCCATGAACTTCAATGCTCTGCGCCAATCCATTCATGCGGACTTGCAGGTTCGAATATGCTTCGTCACCTACAGGAATGGCCATGGAGATAGCCATCCCGTCATCGCTGACGTTCAGGACCATTCCGCCATTGGATTCTCCACACGCAGCATATATTAAGGTTCTGGGGAGAACCCGTGGATGCAAGCGTCTTTCAGGGATTTGCGTGTGACCAGTGAACTGCGGTGCGGAGGTGCTCACGATATCCTCACTGCGCGAATGCGCTTCTGCGCGTCGCGATTCGGCGACATACGGTCGGGGAGGAAAGCCCGGCTTAGGAAAGAAGGCGCGTCACGTTCCTGGGCGGAAACGCGAGTTAACACGAATGCTAATTATAGTAGTCTTTCTGATTGGATATTTTAAACGCTGGCTTTTGCCAAAAACGCGCCGACAACATCATTCCCCACCGCCAGGTAATAGAACCCTATATCTACCGGTAAGTTTCGAATCATTTATCTAGTCGCGTTCCCAATGACTTCCAGATGGTGCCACGGCAGCACTAGTCTCTGATTCACTGTTCGCCGCATCCCATGCCTTTCGCGAGATTGGCTCAATGGAGGGTAACTTTCTCTGTTTCAAGGATTTGTTGACGACCGGGAGATCCTTGGCTAGCAGGCTTTCAAACTCTGTCCTGACATCATCGAGTTCCTTCTTCAATGAATCGATACGCGCCATCTGATAATCGCCAGGACGGCCCTCGTAATTCAAAATCGCTCCGTACAGTGCAGTGGTCTTCTCGCGGATGCGTTCTTCTCCGGTGATCGCTCCACCTTCTTTGGTAGCGACAATTTTCGCGCGGAGTGCTTCGACCTTTTGCGCCGTTTCGTTAAGCCGTTTGGCGAGGGAGGGGTCACCCTTTAAGGCTGCCGCGCGGGCCAACAGAGCGTCGTGAACGCCGTTGATGCGATCCACGTCAAAGCTCATGTCACCCAGCAAATTATAAACGCGCATGGCGGCTTCAAATTCCTGGCGGCGGTCTTCGGCGCTGAATTTTGCTCGCGGATCCAGAACAACGTTAAGTTGTGTAGAAAAGGTGTCTTTCCCGCGTGTCATTTTGACGGTGTATGTACCGGGTAAAACGCGGGGACCTTGACTGGCTTCGAACGCGGCACTCGCTGCGGGTGGAACACGCGGCGCCTTTAATCTCATCGGCCAATCGACCCTGCTGATGCCTCGGCGGTTGTTCGGCGGCAGTGTATCCACCAATTTGCCCTGCGCGTCGAGGATTTCGATCTTCATTCTGCCGAAAATGTGGCGCTTCTTTTGATAGTAGGTGATGACCGCCGCGTCGGGGGGATTCGGTCCGGAGTACATTGCGCTTCCTTCAGCCCACCCGCCGTTGGCGTTCAACCGCTGTTGGGGTGGCTTGCCGGGGAGAAACCCGGCATCCTTGGCCATGACTTCCGGAGTTAATTTGCGCAGTGGAGAGATGTCATCAATGATCCAAATGCCGCGGCCGTGCGTGGCGATTACGAGATCCGACTCGCGGGTATGCACAACAATGTCGCAAACCGGGACTTGCGGAAAATCGCGCCCACGATACTGCGCCCACTGCTTGCCGCTATCCAACGATATCCAGAGACCGAATTCGGTGCCGAGAAAAAGCATGTTGGGCGAAACCGTATCCTCTTTAATAACGTGGGCAAAGCCGCGCACACCGTTATCGGCGCTGACAATCGGTGTCCAGGTTTTGCCGTAATCCGTGGTTTTGTAGACGTGCGGGGTCATGTCGCCGAAAGTGTGCCGGTCAAATGTGGCATAGGCGGTGCCGGGATCGTACAAGCTGGCCTCCACCCAGGAAACCCATGAGGCTTTAGGCAAGTCGGGGACGTTAGCCACTACGTTTGTCCAGGACTTGCCGGCGTCGCGCGTGATCTGCAAGTTCCCGTCGTCGGTGCCAACCCAAATCGTCTGCGCTTCTCGCGGAGATTCGCTGATGGAATAAATGGTGGTGTGCATCTCAGCATAAGAATTGTCAACAGTTACGCCCCCGGACTGTTCCTGCTTCTGTTTTTCAGGATCGTTAGTCGTCAAATCCGGCGAAATGCGATCCCAGGTTTGGCCGTGATCGCGAGAGCGGAATAAAAATTGCGCGCCAATGTAAATGGTGCCTTTCTCGTTGGGGCTCAAATGAATCGGCGTGTTCCAATTGAACCGTAACTTCCCTTCTCCATAATTCGGTTCGGGCTTAATGAAGCGCGCTTCCAGCGTGCTGTGGTTCACACGCCCAACGAATCCGCCCTGCGATTCGGCGTATACATAATTGGGATCCGAAGGATCGGCAAAAGCCCAGAAACCATCCCCACCCAAAAGATTTTCCCAGCGGCTATTGGTAATTCCTCCCGGGTATTGTGAGTCGCCGGTCCAGACGCTGTTGTCCTGCAGGCCGCCGTAAACATGGTAGGGGTCGGCCTGATCGACGCTGACGTGATAAAACTGGGAAATCGGCAGATTGTAGCCTTTCCACCACGTGTTTCCGCCGTCGTAGGAATACCAGATGCCGCCATCGTCCCCGGCGATCAAATGATCGGTATTATCGGGATCGCTCCACACGTCGTGGAAGTCGCCGTGAGCGCTCTGGGAAATGGTGCTGAAACTTTTGCCGCCATCTTCACTCATGATCAGTACAAGGTCGGGCTTGTAAATTTTATTTTCATTCTTGGGATCGACAATCAGGTTGCCGAAATAGAAAGGCCGCCACACCATCCAGTTGCTGCGGTCGCGCTCCTGCCAGGTCCTTCCTCCGTCGTCGGAGCGAAATAACGCGCTGCGATTAGATTCGATGAGCGCGTACACAACCTCCGGCTTGGAGGGAGCGACCGTTACTGCAACGCGTCCCCAGGGCTTCGCGGGCAAACCTTGCGAACTCCTTTCATCTAGATCCTTCCAGGTGGCGCCTCCATCGGAAGAAACGAATAATCCGCTGCCGCTGGGTGCGGTCGAATTTTCACCTCCCGAACGAAACGTCCATCCCTTACGCCGGAAATCCCACATACCTGCGTAAATGGTCTTCGGATTCGCCGGGTCCATGGAAATCATTGAACAGCCTGTGGAAAGATTCGAGCCCTTCAAAATTTTGTTCCAAGTCGTACCGCCATCCATGGTCTTGTAAAGGCCACGGTCTTCGCTGTCACTCCACAATTTTCCGGGGACGCAGACGTAGACGATGTTCCCGTCATTGGGGTCGATCAAAATCTTCGCGATGCGCTCGGATTCCTTCAAACCCATGTTGGTCCAGTTTTCGCCGCCGTCCGTGGACTTATAAATTCCGTCCCCGATGGAAACACTATTGCGAGTCCAGGACTCGCCGCTGCCGGCCCAGACGGTCTTAGGTGCTTTCGGATCGATGGCAATGGCACCGATGGATTGTGCGGTTTGCTTATCAAACATGGGCTTGAAAGTGGTGCCACCGTTTACGGACTTCCACACTCCACCGCTGGCCGCTCCCACGTACACCGTGATCCGGCCGTTCTCTTTGACGGCGGTAAGCGCGGCGATGCGTCCACTCATCGTTGCGGACCCGATGTTCCGCGCGCCGAGGCCAGAGATCGAGTCGGAATCGTATTTCACATCCTGTGCGCGTAGAAGCGGCGCGGAAAACGCGCCGCTCACAATAGATACAGCCAGGACCAAACCGCGAGTCACATTCAACATTTCGATGGCGTCCTTAAGAGTAATTTTGCAAAAGTGCGTCGACACAAGAATTCCTAAAGCGAGAACTTCTTCGGATCACTTCGGGTTTGGTTTAGGTTCCGCTTTAATGACCGGCATGGAGAACAGCGAGTCGTCCAGAGGGACATTAAGTTCGACTTTGTCCACCGTAAATTTTGCGCGCTCCTGACTTCCTTTTTGCCCGCTTTCGAAGGCAAAAGGAAAATACAACCCGTTCACCTGTTCATAGTCTCCGTAGAAGTTTTCGGTAAAGACCACCGCCCCGCGAATATTACTTTGATTCTCCATTTTGATTTCGAGGAAGGAGTCGGCGTCGAGAAAGTAATAACGCAAGTCGCCGTTTTTCAGCGTGAGTTTCACTTTATAACAGTCCGTGCCTTCCACCGAGTCGTGTCCCACCAATTCCGCTTGGTGACCTTTCTCTTGGTAGTTCACCATCGGGCCATCGATGTCGGCGTCGATCTGCAAACTTTTAACATCGTCCTGCGACATCAGTTCGGGATCCTTACGACCGCCAAAAGGTGAAATCTGCCAGCCAGTCTTTCCGTCATAAGCCTGAATTTGCGCCAGTCCTTGAACTACAAATTCCTCGCGCACCTTATCGGGACGCTTGTTTTCTTGAAGAAATCCGGCGCGAAAGGAGCCCTGATTGAATTTCCCGCTGATGCGGATGCTCTGAACGGCTTTCAGCTTCTCCATGCCACCGTGCGCCTGAATGTTCTTGGCGATTATTTCATCCACGGTCTGCGCGAGGACCGATAATGGCGACAGCAACACGAAAACCGACAACAGGATTACGGGACAGAGTAGTCGCCGCAACGCCATTACTTGACCTTCAATTTTCATGAATTTCTCCGAAGATGACTGCGCTAGACCTTATAACAAACACAGAGCTACACAAAGGATGAATTCTTTTCCAGTAAGACGAAAATGAGGGTCCT
>Ga0193729_1000689_pt1 | contig 17678 bp, 15 predicted proteins | sample U1c2metaG_FD_143036 | JGI IMG/M metagenome (GOLD analysis project Ga0193729, IMG submission 143036) | Soil microbial communities from a riparian zone of the East river system, Colorado, United States - U1c2 | ecosystem: Environmental > Terrestrial > Soil > Riparian zone | place: USA: East River...
CAAAGCAATGTCTTCGATTCCCGGAATGCTGGTCAGATCGCCGACCAAATCCGCCAAATTGCCACGCAGCAGAGGCTCACCGCCTGTCAGCCGCACTTTGCGCACGCCTAATCCTGCAAACAATCTTGTCAGGCGCGTGATCTCGTCAAATGACAATCGCTCCCGTGACTTGAGGAATTGGTAATTCTCGTGAAACTGCTCCTTGGGCATGCAGTAGGGACAGCGGAAATTGCATCGGTCCATCACCGAGATGCGCAGGTCGTGCAGCGGACGGCCCAGCCGGTCGAGCGGATTCTGTGCGCCGCGAATATCGTGAATGGTCGAGGTCATGGAGCTAAATTACCAACGATAGACGCTGGCCACGAAACCCTTGGGATAGGTGTTGGGCCCCGGCGGCAGTTCCACGAATCCATCGGTGCCCGCGAGACTGAGGAAATCTCCGGAACCATTCGGCGGCTTCGGAGTTGCCCACGGGCGGCCCCAGTCGTCGTGGTCAATGACGACCGGCAAGAAATACGCGAGCGTGTGTTTGAAGGTCACTGGGGATGCCAAGGCCAGCCGTTCGGGCGCCGCGCGCTTGGTGCCCATGGCCTCGGCGATCGCGGGAATGACGTAGCGGATCAGGCAAACCAGCGTGGAGACGGGATTGCCGGGCAAGCCAAATACTGACTGACCGTGTGGACCGATGCCGAACCACATGGGTCTGCCGGGCCGCTGTGCGACGTTGTGAAACACTTCCTGCACGCCCAGCTGCATCAGCGCTTTCGGCACGAGATCGAACTTGCCCATGGAAACGCCGCCGCTCAATACCAACACTTCATGAGTGGTCAAATGCATGGACAGCCGCTCGCGCAGAAGATTCTCGTCATCCAGCACGTGATCGTTGCCCACGCGGCTGAAGCCGCGCCTGCGAAATGTCGCTGCGACCGCGTAAGCGTTCGAGCGTCGCACCTGAAATTCCTCGATGGGATCGCCGGGCTCTATCAGCTCATCCCCGGTCGACACCACCATAATGGCCGGCTGGCTGCTCACGCGCACCCGTGCCATGCCGGCGGAGGCGGCCACCGCGACTTCCGGCGCCCGCAATAATGTGCCGGATTCCAGCAAGAGCTGGCCTTGCCGGCTATCGGCGCCGCGCCGGTGAATATTGTGGTAGGGCGAGCTGACGACCACCGTGTTGAGTGACGCGAAGCCATCGGCGACATCCACCTGCTCAATGGGAATCACGTTATCGCAGCCAATGGGCAGTATCGCGCCCGTCATGACTTCGATCGCGTGATCGGTGGTCTTGAGCTTCGTCGCCGGCGCGCCGGCGGCTTGGATGCCCTGGATATGGAAGCGCCGTTGGCCTCTTCGCAACGCCTCGCTGTCAACCGCCATGCCGTCCATGGAGATCCGGTCAAACGGCGGCGCGTCACGCTCTGCGTAAATATTCTCGCGCAGAGTTCCGCCGACACACTGCGTCAACGGCAGTGATTCGATGGGCAAACACGTCAGCCGAGAGTAGATCGCCTCTTCGGCCAGACGCGGGGTAATGAGCGTAGCGGCCTGCATAGTTCAATGTCGGCGGCGGGGAGAAATCCGCCGCCATGAAAATTATTGAACGTTCCTCGCCTTGTAGATCTTCAGCTGTTCATTGAATCGCCCAACAACGGCCTGTAGCTCATCGACCGCCGCATCGTTCTTCTTCACATACATTTTGTGCTGCTGGTCTGCCTTTTTCTTCTCATCGGCCGTGAGCTTCGAAGGGTCCGCAGGCGCGGGCGCGTCCATTTCCAGCTTCAGGCAATCCAAATACATGTTCATCTCGCCGTTGTAGCGTTTGAAATCCTGCGCTGCGGCAACCATTTGCTCCTTGGTCGCCGTTTTACCATCGGGAGGGGTGGCCGGTGAGGCCGGGTAGGAGCATGTTGCTTGCGCGTGGGCAGCCAATCCAAGTGCGGAAACAAGCGTGAGCGGTATCCAAGCCTTCATCGGAAATCCTCTAGTTATCGAGACAATGGGGTGACACAAAGCCAGCATGATCTTACGGCCAAGGGCCCAAGGCCGCCAGCGCAGCGACATTATGCTGTAAGCGTCTGATTTGGCAGATTTATTTGAGCAGCGGCGAGCCATATGGTTCCCGCTATAGTGGGAAGCCAATTCCAAATGTCGAATTTGCCGGGTGCGGTTCGACTAGGTAACGGCGAATCACGCCTCAATCGTCAGGAAACTACGCATGAACTACCTTTTGCTCATTTACAGCAACGAAGCGGAAACCAAGGCCCTCGGAGAAGCCGGACTCAAGAAAATGTCGGATGAATACATGGAATTCACCAAGTCAATTGTGCAAGCCGGGCAGTTCAAGGCCGGAGACCGGCTGAAACCCGTCTCCACTGCCTCGACCGTGCGAGTGCGCAACGGCAAGGCGGCCATCACCGATGGACCGTTTGCGGAGACGCGCGAGCAGCTGGGCGGCTACTATTTGATCGAGGCAAAGAATCTCGATGAAGCGACCGCCATCGCGGCCCGCATTCCGGGCGCCAGGATCGGAAGCATCGAAGTGCGGCCTGTTTGGCCGCTGACGGGCTGAAGACGCCGAACATTCGCTGCATGAGCGCAAGTGCGATCGGCAAGATCGAAGACGTTTTTCGCCGGGAGGCGGGCCGGGTTCTCGCAACCTTGATCCGCCTGCTCGGCGATTTCGATTTGGCCGAAGAAGCGCAGCAAGACGCCTTTGCGGCCGCAATGGAGCAATGGCCGGCGCAGGGAATGCCGGAAAATCCGCGGGCCTGGCTGATCAGTGTCGGGCGCAACAAGGCGATCGACCGTATACGCCGCGATGTTTTTTTCCGGGAAAGAATCTTCGATCGAGAGCTCGCTGCCGCACGAGTCGATGTTGCCGCAGAGATTGACGAGTCGGATGAGGCGATTTTCGGCGACGATCGCCTGCGCCTCATATTCACCTGCTGCCACCCAGCACTGAATCAGGAGGCGCAAATTGCGCTCACGTTGCGCGAAGTGTGCGGACTATCCACGCAAGCCGTGGCCCGTGCTTTTCTCGTCGGTGAAGAGACGATGGCGCAACGCCTGGTGCGAGCCAAGCGAAAAATCCGGGACGCGGGAATTCCTTACGAGACGCCGGACCCCACCGTACTCGAGCAACGAATCGACGGCGTGCTTGCCGTCGTGTATGGCGTGTTCACCGAGGGCTATGCCGCGACGGCAGGCACTCGGCTGATTGACGTGGAGTTGTGCGCGGAAGCCATTCGCTTGGGAAGGCTTCTCGACACTTTGCTGCCTGACAACGCCGGTGTCATGGGTCTTCTCGCTCTCATGCTTCTGCATGACGCGCGGCGCTCTTCGCGGGTCTCCGATGCCGGCGACGTCGTTTTGCTCGATGACCAGGACCGTTCGAAATGGGACCAGAACGAGATTTCAGAAGGGCTCGCCCTGGTGGATCGGTCCCTTGCGGCTCCTGGGCAGGTGAGTCCGTACGCCGTGCAGGCGGCGATCGCGGCGCTGCATGTCCGGGCACGGGATAAGCGGGCTACGGATTGGCCGCAGATCGTCGGGCTTTACGAAGTTCTGCTGAGATTGCAGCCGACGCCCGTGATCGAATTGAATCATGCGGTGGCCGTGTCGATGGTTGATGGCGCCGCACGCGCGCTCAATCTCGTCGACTCACTGGCGGCGCGCGGCAGGGTCACGCAATACCATTTGCTGCATGCGGCGCGAGGCCGCTTTCTTCAGCAGCTCGGCCGTATCGAGGAAGCTCGAGAGGCTTATGGCACGGCCTTGAAGACCGCCACGCTGGAGCCTGAACGGCGCTTTCTCGCGGCCCGGATTGCCGCTATTTAAGGAATCTGCGGTGCGCCGTTCTCCGGCATGTGCTCAGCGGACGCCGCAGAATTGCGTGCGCCCGCGCGTGCCGCTTCTTCGGGGGTAGCGGGAATCTCCTGCGCTGCGAGCGAGGTCGTGTTGACCACCGATGGGTTGTCACGCAACTTCACGTACAACGATCCGGATTTCGGGTGCGGCACCGGAAGCGCGGATCCTAGAAAACCATTCGGCACCTTCACCGATTGAGCGAACTGAGGCTCATTGGAGACTGAGTCGATCAAAAAAAGATTCGAGCCCGATAATTTGCAGGCGAGCTCCGGCGTGGCGGGGCACCTCAATTCCTTGAGCATAGGCAGGCGCACGAGGTTGGCCAGCGGTTGCCAATCGCCCACTACGCCTTTGAAGTTGATTCGGAACTGCAGTGGACCGAATGCGGCCCCGCCGAAAGCTTTCGCCGGATTGAGCGTGGCTACCGCAACCTGCGAATTCTCCAGCATCACGCCGCCGTTGCTGAAGCTCAAGGTAGCCAAGGAGGATTCATCGCTGGTGGCGACTTCGACAGTCTCATCGTGGGCAAATACCGCGGGCGATTGCGTGCGCAGTGAAAATGTCAGTGTCGCGTCCTGAGGCAATTCGCTCGGCTCAGCCAATTGGATGTTGCTGTCATGGCTCGATGGAGATGATTGTACGTTCATTCCCAGCAAGGTCACGGCCGGCCGCGGTGTATCGACGCTGCCGAGCAGCGGCGTCACGCGGCCGTCGCGCAATGAAATTTTCACCGCAACACCGCGCTCAGGCTTCAGCCCGATCACTGACTGAGGATCCTGAGCAACCATCAACAATTCATCGATGCCTTGCTTTGAGGTGAGTTCACCCGGCAAGAATACGCTGCCTTTGAATGTCAGACTGGCGACCTGATCGAGGCGATTGCCCTTGAGGGTGCCGACGATATCGCCGGAATGAATGACAAAACCGTCGATCCGCCCGGCATCAGCGAAGGTATGAATAGGGATGGGTTGGGGTTGATTGTTGCCGTACTGGGTCACCAAGAGGGTCATCGTGCCGGGCGTTGCGTCTTGAAGCGGCAGCTTTATCTCCACTTCGTCAGGCCTTGTGGTTTTCCAATCCACCTTCAGTTGTTTGCCGCCCGGATCCTTCAGCATGATGCCATCGACACAGCTCACGCTGTCGGCTTGGAGATGAATCGTGTCCTGGCGTCCGACGATCAGTGCGGCCTCATCGCCCGCGGCCAATTCCCACGATTTTGCGTGAACATTGATGAGGCGAAAGGTCGGACCCTCGTACGGCTCGAATCCCCAATATCCCTTCAGCGATGCATGAATGCTGTCGCCAAGAACTGCACTTCCCAACGGGGTGGTGTCGACCACATAACCGCCTTGTATCGGATCGGCCTTTGCGGGCAGGGCTATGGTTTTGCCGTCTTTGCCGGTCACGTCGAGCGTGAGGCCGTGCGCATAGCCTGTGGAAAACGCCAACGGTGCACCGTCAACGGGCAGCACCAGCGTCGAACGTCGAAGACAGAAAATCTCCTTGGGATCGACGGCGTGCAGCGGAGGCAACTGCGCCGACTCGACCGCCGGCAGCGCGATCACCAATACCGACTTGGGATTGTGGAAGGAAGGCGCCGTATTGAGCGTCAAAGCCAGCTTATCTTCGCGCTGTGAGGCCAACGCAGGAATATATTGATATTGGGCAGTCCGAAACGAATCCAGGATGCGCGCTATGTCCAGCACCGAAGCGATGTAAGGACTGTAGAAGCCATAGCTCAACTGCGGGGTATAGCTGGCCTCCATGGCCAAATCGCTGCCGGGACCCGTGGTCAACGCTTCGACTATCGACGTGCTGTGGCCGTCGTTCAAAATCAGCGATTCTTGTCCCTGCATGAGACAGGGCGCCTGCAACTCGGGAATCCTATCCAGGCACTTCTCCTCGACTCTGATCGCGAGGCTGCGGGCCAACAGCGGTGCTGCTTCCTTCAGTTTCGCAGGATCGCCGTCGTTGAGAAGGTGAACAGCCGCGAGAAATCGCTCCAGCCGTGAGCGGTCGAGCGCGGCTTGGTTCAGGTCCTGCGAGGTGCGAACGAACGCGCCGGGACGTCCGCGCACGGCGCCTATCAAAGTTCGCAGGTCGCCGCCGGTGTGCGGCGCCATGAATAGGAGAACTTGCTGCGCCCCCTGCGGCACCGTGACGGTCATGCCTTCCTTGCCGCATTTCGCCGACCAAATCTTACAGGCGAAGAACCACTTTTCAGGGGGCGGGTTGGTCGATCCGCTCAAGAATGCCGCCACCATTAAGTATTCGACAGACTGCGACTCCGGCAGGTCGGCTTTGATCCACACCTGGTCGCCCGGCGCAAGATTTGGCACCTGGGAAGCCGGAAGCGTCGTGCTGCCCCGCGTCACCTTGACCTCCAACGTAGGCCCGGCAAGGTCGAATGGTGCAGGGATCGCCCTCGCGAGGGACGCGAAGGCAATAGCCCCGAGCAGAAAAGCACATCGATTGACCATTATCGTTGGAACCTGTTGGGTCGGTGGAGCGGTCATTAGAGTGTACTGCGTTGCAAGAGTTCGCCCCGGCGTGCAGTTAGCTGCCGGGGTATCAAGTGTCCTACATGCGTATTGGGTTCTTGCATATGCGCGAATGTAATTTGAAGTCTCTACGCCTGCCCTCATGTCGCTTCTAGACAGGGTCAATTGCGGAGGTCTCGTGAGCAATTCTGAAGTTATTCATACGAGCGATGCAGGATTCGAGAACGAGGTGCTGAACTCAGAGGTGCCGGTGCTCGTGGACTTCTGGGCTGACTGGTGCGGCCCCTGCAAGATGATCGCGCCTATCCTTGAAGAAGTGGCTCGTTCCCGCCAGGGCAAAGTTCGAGTTGCAAAGCTGAATGTCGATGATAATTCCGCGACGGCAGCCAAATTCAACATTCGCAGCATTCCGACACTTCTTTTATTCAAGAAGGGAGCGCTCATCGCCCAAAAAGTCGGGGCTGTGTCCCAATCCCATCTGCTCGCATTTTTGGACGGCCACTTGCGAGACACCGCGGCGTGACAAGCGCAGGACGCCATGCTCACCACGCGACGATCTGCTCAATGCTGCTGACGGCTGGCTCCATCAACGCTAAACTGCGCGCGGGCGCCCGTAGCTCAGCTGGATAGAGCACCTGGCTTCGAACCAGGTGGTCGGCGGTTCGAATCCGTCCGGGCGCGCCAAAATTTTTTTAGGCCGGAATACCGCCGATAGTCAGGGTAAGTCTATCGGTGGTAATTCGAACCGCCGACAGACAACGAGCCGGTTCGACAACTTGGCCGTAGGCCAAGTTGATCGCCCGCAGGGCGAGCCGAGCGTCAGCGAGGCCGAGGGGCCGAAGGCCCCGAAGTAATCCGTCCGGGCGCGCCACCTTATAAAACAATAGCTTACGCGCGATTTTTGTCTGCGAGTACCTGGCAAAAGACCAGGTGGTTGCGTGACTTTGTGTAAATCCTAACCAGGCGCGTTCGGCGCGTGAACGTGCGCGCGCCCTGTCGCATCTCGATAAATATATTGCCGATACAGGAGTGCGCGCGCTCTAGCGAGATGCTCAAGGATTTGTCATTTAGCCGCTGGCGGCACGGAATAGCGGCCACGCCTCACGCCTCACGCTGATAGCCGATCTCAAAAATATGCAGGCAATAACGCCGCCGACAACAATGTCCGGCCATGTGGAATGAAACAGAGCGACGCCGCCGGCCGCCAAGAGCACGCCGCAATTGGCAGTCACGTCGTTGCGCGAGCATTCAAACGTGCTGCGCATATTGATATTGAGCTTTCGAAAACGCCACAGTAATGCAAAGCACGTGACGTTCGCCGCCAACGCCAGCGCACCAAAAATCATCATGAGAGGACTCGACGGCGGAACGCCGTGAAGCGCTTTGGCAATAATCTCCCCGACGATTAACAAGAAGAAGCCTAGGATGACAACACTTTTGACAAGGGCTGCACCGGCCTGCCACTTGGCACCTCGACTCATGGCAAAGATACTCAAACCATAGACAAGCGCGTCACCCAACATGTCCACGGCATCCGCCTGCAGCGAGGATGACTGGGCGAAAAGGCCGGCGGTAAACTCAACGACGAACATGACGGCGTTAATGGTGAGCACCATCAGCAGCACGCGACGCTGCGCGGCATTGGCAGCGAGCTGAACGAGCTCAGTTTGCTTGTTGGAGCAACAGTCATCCATAGCTTCTCCTCCTTTCGCAAGGAGCCCTTGAAGACTCGCGATCTAGGAGAGATGGTTGATCTCTGCGCATCACAAACACGACGGTGCGACCGGGGAGTCACTCGCTAATTTCGCGGACTCGCCGCGGAGTCTGTAAGCCATCCGATACAGTGCCGGCAGCACCAGCAACGTCAAAAAGGTGGAAGACACGATGCCGCCAATGACGACGGTGGCAAGCGGACGCTGCACCTCGGCGCCAGCGCCCACATTCAGGGCCATGGGCAAAAAACCGAGGGAGGCGACCAGCGCCGTCATGAGAACGGGTCGGAGGCGACCGAGGGCGCCCTCGGTGATCGCCTGTTCCAGTGAGCCGCTCTTTTTGAGCCTTTCAATGAACGTGATCATGACCAAGCCATTGAGAACGGCCACGCCCGACAGCGCGATAAACCCCACGGCGGCAGAGATCGAGAAGGGAATGTCTCGCAGCGCCAAGGCGACCACACCGCCGGTGAGCGCGAGCGGTACGCCACTGAAGACGATCAGCGCGTCGCGAACCGAGCCAAACGCCATATAAAGCAGCCCAAAAATCAGGAGGAGCGTGATGGGCACCACGATGGCGAGGCGCTGACTCGCAGAGATGAGTTGTTCAAAGGTCCCGCCATAGCCGATCCAGTACCCGGGCGGCGTTTTGACGTCGGCATCGATTCGCTGCCGCAGTTCGGTGACGAAGCCGCCTAAATCGCGCCCGCGCACATTGGCCGTCACCACGACGCGCCGTTTGCCATTTTCGCGATTGACTTGATTCGGGCCCACCTGCTCATCGATCGTCGCGACTTCGCGCAAGGGCACGAACGCCGGAACACCGCTGCTCCAGTTGGCTCCACGACTGGTTTCATCATGGTTGCTTGCGTCGGGCCGGGGGATGGGTAAATCCCCGAGCGCCATACGATTCTGACGCAGGCTCTCGGGCAGCCGCACCACAATGTCAAAACGTCGATCGCCTTCCAAGAGCCGACCGGCCACTGTCCCACCGATCGCAGTACCCACCGCAGTCTGCACATCCCCGGCGTTGAGACCATATCGGGCGAGCGCCGCGCGATCCGGCACAATCGAGATCGTCGGTAAGCCGCTGACCTGCTCTAATTTGACATCCGCTGCTCCGGCGACACTCTTCGCGGTCCTCTCGATACGTCGACCGATCTCCTGCAGCGTTTCAATATCATCGCCGTAGACTTTGATCGCTACGTCAGCCCGGACACCGGAGATGAGCTCGTTCGTGCGCATTTGGATCGGCTGCGTAAACTCGTAGTTGTTTCCCGGCAGTTTGTCCACGGCTTCTTCGATCTCCGCGACCAATGTGGCTTTGGGCTTGCGCGGATTCGGCCACGCCTCGCGCGGCTTCAGCATCACATAGGTATCGGCCATCGACGGCGGCATCGGATCGCTCGCGATTTCGGCGGTGCCGATTTTGCTAAATACCCGTTCAACCTCGGGGAATGCTTGCAGGTGCTTCTCGAGCAGCATCTGCATCCCGAGCGATTGCTTCAAACTCGTGCCGGGAATGCGGATGGGCTGCAACAGCACATCGCCCTCATCCAAGCTCGGAATGAATTCGGATCCAAGCCGCAGCGCGAGAAAGCCGCTGCCCATGACCAGCGCCACCGCACCGGCAACGACGAGGACCCGCAGCCGTAATGCCCAACGCAACGCAGGCTCGTACAGACGGCGCAGCGCTCGGACCAGTCCGTTTTCGTGCTCCCGCACCGAACCCCTAAGCGTCACGGCAATGGCCGCGGGGACAAACGTGAGCGATAAGACCATGGCGCTGGTGAGAGCCAGCACGACGGTGATCGCCATCGGGTGGAACATCTTCGCCTCAACACCGGTGAGCGCGAAAATCGGCAGGTACACCGCGGTGATGATTCCTACACCGAACAGGCTCGGTCGGATGACCTCGGCGGTAGCTACCGCAGTCATATTGAAGCGTTCTTGGCGCGAGAGTGTCCGCCCGGCGGCCGCCTGCGCCTCGCCGAAGCGTCGCAGGGTATTCTCGATGATGATGACCGCCCCATCGATGATGAGGCCGAAATCGAGCGCGCCCAAGCTCATTAGATTGCCCGAAACGCCCCCGCGCACCATGCCGGTGACGGTCATGAGCATCGCAATGGGGATCACGGCCGCAGTGAGCAAAGCTGCGCGGAAGTTGCCCAGCATCACGAATAGCACTGCGATCACTAACAGGGCACCTTCCAGCAGGTTCTTTGAGACGGTGTGGATGGTGCGATCCACCAGCACCGTGCGGTCGTACACCGGCTTGATCACGACGCCAGCGGGCAGGCTCTTTTGCACCTCAGTGATGCGTTCCGCAGTACGTCGGGAGACGGCCCGACTGTTCTCCCCAATCAGCATGAACGCCGTACCCAAAACAACTTCCTTACCGTTTTCAGTGGCCGCGCCGGTGCGCAGCTCCTCGCCTTCCCCGACAGCGGCGATGTCTCGCACCCGGATGGGCACGCCGTCGCGGCGGTCCAAAACGATATTGCCGAGCGCCGCCAGATCGGCGATTTGCCCAGGTACCCGTACTAGGTATTGCGCACCATTGCGTTCAATGTATCCCGCGCCTAAGTTTTGATTGTTGCTCTCGATGGCATGGACCAGATCGCGCAACGTGAAGCCGTACGCCAACAGCTTCGCGGGATCCGGCGTGACGTGAATTTGTCGCGCATAGCCGCCAATCGTATTGACGTCGGTCACACCGCGCACGGTGCGTAGTTGCGGACGCACGACCCAATCCTGCAACGTGCGTAAGTCCGTCGCGGTCCACTCGCTGCCATCCGGCTTACGGGCGTCGGCCTTCGCTTCCACCGAGTAGGTGAAGATTTCGCCGAGGCCGGTTGAGATGGGCCCCAACTCGGGGTCTAATCCGTCGCCCAATTGGCTTCGCACCTGCAGCAGTCGTTCAGCGACCTGCTGTCGTGCGAAATAGATATCGGTACCGTCATCGAAGACTACCGTGACTTGCGACAAGCCATACCGCGACAGCGAGCGGGTACTGTCCAAGTGAGGCAACCCGGAAAGCGCGGTCTCGATCGGAAATGTGACCCGCTGTTCCGCCTCAAGCGCCGAATAACCGTTCGCTCGCGTGTTGACCTGCACCTGGACATTGGTGATGTCGGGAGTCGCGTCAATGGGGAGCCGGGTAAAACTCCACACCCCGAGCGCTGCGAGGCCGAGGGTGATGAGCAGCGTCAACCACCGCTGCGCAATCGCAAACCGAATGGTGCGTTCGAGAATCATGGCTAGTCCGAGTCCTCGGCGCTCGCCTTCTCGATGTCCGCCTTGATGAGGTAACTCTGCGCCACGACGATGTTATCGCCAACCTCGATTCCGTCGAGGACCTCGGCGTTGTGGCCATCGCGGCGTCCCAATTTCACGGGCCGCGCCTCGTAGTCCTCTCCCGCATGGATGAACACCACGTCTTGTCCACGCAGCGACTGAATTGCCGTAAGCGGAATCATGCGTGCTACCGAGTCCTGAGAGACGCTGACCCGCACTCGTACTGAAGCACCGGGGCGCCAGTTGCCGTCGCTGTTGGCGACGACCGCGCGCGCGACTGTGCTCTGGCTGGCGGTCGCCATACCCGGCAGCACGCGCTCGAGGGTTGTAGCCGCGCGCACGCCGTCCGACAGGCGGATGACCTCCACCGGTAGCCCCGCTCGAATGTGCTCGGCGTCCGCACCAAAAAGATGAACATCGACCCACAACGTCGATAAATCGGCGATTTCGAATAGCGGCGTGCCCGCCGCAAGATCCCCGACCGCAACGTTGCGCGATAGCACCGTGCCACGAAGCGGCGAAGTCACGGAGTAATCCGACAAACTGACATTGCTTTCGATCGTCGCGAGGGTCTGTCCGGCTTTTACCGTATCGCCGACCGAGACGCTGACACTGCGGACCGGACCCGGAAAACGCGCCACGATACGCGCGTCGCGACCTTCGATCGGCACGATGAGTCCCTGCACTTCGTGTTCATCGCGGATCACACCCGGTCCCACGGCCGCGGTTTGCACACCGGACTGCGCCGCGATCGTCGCGTCAATCCGCACTCGATCACTCGGCGCCTGCTCCTTTGTCTCTGCTGCTGCCGCAGGTTTGCCGGCAGAGCCGGACTGGCTGCAAGCGGTCAGCGCAATCGCAAGGGCAAGCAGCGCGATCACACGCGGTCGGTCGGTCATGGCGTGGAATCCTTGATGCTAGAAGGCTGAATGAAGGCGTCGCCTGTCAGGCGCTGAATTTCGATGAGTGCACGCTGTGCGTCGATAGCGGCGGTGAGCTGCTGCCGGCGCACGGAGGTGATTTCGCTTTGCACTTGCGCCCATTCGAGATAGCTCAATGCGCCGGTGCGGTAAGCGCGCTCGGCGGAGGCCTCCGCCCGGGTCAACAGCGGCAGCAGATGATCGCGGCAGCCTTCGACTTCGGCCTTGCGTGAGACGTATTGGCCATAGGCTTGGACGAGGGTCGTCTGCAGGGTGAGTTCGCTCGACTCGCGCTCGAGTGAGAGCGCTTCAATCTCATTTTGAGACGTCCGAACCTCGGGCTCTGCGCGCCGACTCGCGCCCAGTGGCATGGTAAAGCCGGCCTTGATTCCCCAAGATCCGAAGTCATTGAGCCGCTGGACGCCCACTTCCCAACTAAAATCCGGCGTGCGTGCGCTGCGTGCGAGCTGCAACCGCGCCTCTCTCACCCGTGCCTCCCCCGCAAAACGCTTGAGCTCCGGTGTCTCCTCCAGCAGCGCCGTCAATGCTGAGAACTGCGGCACCTGCGGCAATTGGAGAGGATCCCCTGCGACACGGGTGGCGGACGGCGCGCGATCGTTCCACAGGATCGCGAGGCGTTGATAGGCCGCCTCAGCTTCGCGGTTGACGCGATCGCGATCGAGAAGCGCACGTGCATGCATGGCTTCAGCTGTTAAACGTACGGACTCCGGCGAGGCGCCGGCGCGGACGCGCTTGTCCGCGGCATCGACCATGCGGGCACGCTGGGCTACATCAATGGCGGCGATGTTGGCGGCTGACTGCGCCGCCACTGCGTCGAGATAGCGACGAGCGACTTCGGCGAGTAGATCGAGCCGTTTGGCCTCACGCGCGGCACCTAGGGCACCCAACTGATTCTCGGCCAACGCGCGGCGAGCCTCTCGTTTACCTCCGCGCTCGAGAATCGATGCGAGACTTAATGTGATCTGGGCATCGTTGAACCCCGTCGTCGGGGCGGTGCCGAGTGCGTTTTCGATCAGAAGACCCGCCACGAGTGGGGGGCGCTGAGCGGCGATGGCGGCGGAGGCCTGCAGGCCTCTTTCCGCGTAGTCAGAGAGCCTAAGGTCGGGATGGGTCTCCAGCGTTCGACGCATCGCTTGGCCTAGGGTGAGCGTGAACACGCCCGCTGACGTGGCCTCGACCGCCAGAGAGTTTCCGCTCGGCCCTTGCCACGGCGACTCGACCGCGAGGGTCGGCATTCCGCAGATGGCCGCCACGCCTAGCGTCATCAATACCAAGGCATCCCGAGGCCGTTTGCTCATGGATCTTGTTCGATCCCCAAAAGTAGGTGATCCTAAAGCCTGTAGTCACTACAGGGTCAAGCCATGAAGAGCGGTGAAGCAGCGGCGGCCAGCGGCTGTCATTTGGAGACGATCCGCTACTACGAGCGCGTTGGCCTTTTGCCAAAAACCGTGCGCGCCGGTAACGGATACCGCAACTACACGCGAGAGGATGTGGATCGCATACGTTTCGTCACGCGAGGCCGGGAGCTTGGATTCAGCCTCGATGAAATTCGTAGCCTGTTACGCCTGGAAGCAGACTCAACCGTCTCCTGCGCCGAAGCCTGTCAAATGGCACAGCAACATTTGGTGAGTGTGCGCGCGCGCATCGCGGAGCTGCGTCGTATGGCCAAGGAACTCGAGAGAACCATCAAGAGTTGTTCAGGAGGGTCTACCGGTGATTGCAAAATCATAGGCGCGTTGAGAGGCGACAATCGCGTCAACTGTTGTGCCTAATCTGCCTTTCACAACCGACGAGTAGCGCCACGGATGAGAGAGTAACTTTGCTGATTCGAACCGAACCGGCACCTACAGCAGTTACTGATGGACAAGCGTAAGTGACTAAGGGAAGAGATAGCGGCATGCCGGCGGTCGAGCAATGGGAATCCTACTTCGATGTTGTTGGGATTCTAGAGTGCTTGGGCTGTCGCGACTTAAGTGGTGATGCCATCGAGTTCGGCTGCGGCTACGGCACCTTCACCGTCCCGCTCGCGCGAATGATCCTGGGCACCGTCTTCGCGCTCGACATTGATCCGCTCATGGTCGCTGCAACGGCAGCGCGCACCTCACAGATCGGTTTGAAGAACATCATCATTGAGCAACGGGACTTCGTCGCCCAAGGCTGCGGGCGAGAATCCGGATCTGCGGGTCTGGTCCTGCTATTCAATATTTTGCATATTGAGGGCCCTGTCGATCTTTTGAAGGAGGCTCACCGAGTCCTTCATTCCGGAGGAAGTGTTGGAGTCATTCACTGGAACTACGATGTGCGCACACCGCGAGGTCCGCCGCTCGATATCCGGCCGAAGCCGGAGCAATGTCGAGCCTGGGGCGAGCAAGCTGGATTGCGGTGGGTTCGCGACCAATCCCTGCCTGGATCAGAGTGGCATTGGGGTATGGTACTGGCCAAACGCTAACGGATCGCGGGGTGAATCGTTGCGATAAGACCACGATCGTTCAAGGCGCGCTTTGCGGTCATCACCCTGCGCGGAGCGGTGTCGCCGCGTCTCGATACAACCAAGCGACAATCGTCCCGAGTATCACCATCAGAACGCCTTCGCAGAGGATCTGCTTAATAACCACATCCCCAGGCATCGGCTGCACCACAAAGTAAATCATGTAGTTCGGCACGACCGCAAGCAGCGCGACAGCGACTCCAAAGCGTACGCCCTGTGCCATCCACGGCTTCGCTTCTGCGCCGCGCGCATAGATCCAAGCGAGCGCGCCGGACAGGATCACATGCGCCAGTATCATCAGCGGAAGGTATTTCTGCTCCTCTCCCTCTGTTCGGAAAAGATTCGTCAGTTGCATGTAGTCGGAACGTAGCAATACGCCGTGTACGACAAAGTCGCCCAGTAACCACACGACGAAAAGCACGATCCAAGCGATGATGAATTTTTTGCTCATGGTCTCTCCCTTCGGCTGCAGGGGCGGCGGAACACACCGGCTTGACGAAAGCATACGCTGGCGTCCCTGCAGCGCAACCTAGGCCCGCTTACCGGCGTTCTATCTATAGCCCATCGCAGCGACGATGGCGGCATCGCGGCTGCGATACCGGCCCTCGAGTACTTGCGAAGCAACGAACTTTTCGAGGGCGGCTGGGAGTCTTATGGTAGTGATTGGCATCGCCACCCCAGTATAGAAGACACGCATGAGCCGGCAACCAAATGATCGGCGCCAAGAGAGAGCGCGGCGTTGTCGGGCGTTTCGTGCCGCCCGTCGCCTACTTCTGAGTATCATTTGGCGTGGCGAAACGTTGACATTTATTAGTAAATGTCTACACTTTGCCACATGCCCATCGCTACCTCGTCGACTCGGCTGCTTCGCCTCGCTCGCCGGCACGGTTCGGTGTCTAGGCAGGAAGTCCGCGATGCGAAGATCCATACTCAGACTCTGAGTCGGCTCGTTCGTGCCGGAACTCTCGAACGGGTTGCACGGGGACGCTACCGCCTGCCCAATGCCCCAGTGACGGAGCATCACGGTCTCGCACTCGTTGCCGCAGCGGCGCCGAAGGCAGTGATCTGTCTGCTGTCCGCGCTGAGCTTTCATCAAATCGGCACTCAACTTCCGCACGAGGTTTGGATCGCGCTCGACCGTCGCAGCCGCCGCCCCTCGCTGCGGTATCCGCACCTGCACGTTGTGCGCTTCGGTGGCGATGCGTTGACTGAGGGCGTCGAGACTCACCGCATCGAGGGCGAGACGGTGCGTGTGTACAGCGTCGCCAAGACCATCGCCGATACATTTAAGTACCGCAACAAAATAGGTCTGGACGTGGCTCTCGAGGCGCTGCGCGAGGCATGGCGGGCGCGGCGCTTCACCATGGATAAGATGTACCGTTACGCGCGAATCTGCCGAGTAGAGCGTGTGATGCGGCCCTACCTCGAGGCGCTCGTCGCGTGACGGTTGCGCCAAAGGGGCTGCCGGTATCGGTTCAGGTGCGTCTCGTTCAGCACGCGAAGGCGACTGGTATCGATCCGAATGTCGTGCTCGCGCGATATGCAGCCGAGCGGTTCCTCTATCGACTTTCCCGCTCGAAGTATGCCGACCGCTTCGTGCTCAAGGGCGCATTGCTGATGCTGGTTTGGCTCGGCGAGACGATCCGACCGACGCGGGATGCCGATCTGCTGGGATTCGGCGAAGTCTCGCAGGAATCGCTGGCGAGAATTTTCACGGATGTCTGCAGCATTGACGTTGAACCCGACGGATTGGAGTATCTGCCGTCATCGATACGAATCGCACCGATCCGTCAGGAAGACGCATATGGTGGGTTGCGCGCGACGATCCAGGCGCGGTTGGGCAGCGCCCGCCTTCACGTACAGGTTGATGTCGGGATCGGTGACGCCGTGGTTCCAGAACCCGAATGGCTGGAATATCCAAGTCTGCTCGGATTTCCGCGGGCTCTGTTGAAGGCCTATCGCCCGGAGACTGCAATCGCCGAGAAACTGCACGCAATGGTCATGCTGGGTGAAGCGAACAGCCGCATGAGGGATTTCTTCGACATTCATGCTCTCTCGGAAAGTCTCCACTTTGACGGAGATATCCTTACTCGCGCCGTGCGCGCAACCTTTGAACGCCGGCGCACACCGATCCCCGAATCTCTTCCACTGGCGATGACGCCGGCATTTGCCGCGATACTCGCGAAACAGATGCAGTGGCAGGGCTTCTTGGGGAAGAGTGGGCTGAGCGCGGCTCCCGCACAGCTGAGCGATGTCGTGGCTCGAATCGCGACGTTCCTCGAGCCGATCATCACCGCTGCGCAGGGCAGCGCGACACTCAAGCTCGCATGGATACCGGGAGGGCCTTGGGAGAATTCGTCGCACTAGCTTGGAAGCGGATGCGCTGAAACGATACACGCCATGTCGATTTCAAAATACAGATGAGATTGCCCACGCGCTCGCCGAGGTGCACGTGGAACTCGTTCTGATTCACCCATTCCGGGACGGTAACGGTCGTATTGCCCGTTTGGTTTCGACGCTGATGGCACTGCAGGCCGGACTCCCGCTGCTTGATTTCAGTTCAATTGCAGGCGCCGAACGGACAAACTACTTTGCGGCAGTGCAGGCCGGCATTGACCGCAATTACGCCCCGATGTGCGCCATATTTGCTCAGATTATTTCGGCGACACCGGCTGCGGGAAAATGACCTTCTCGTCTGCCAAGTCCTTGGCAAGGTTCCTTGAGATGTCTGCAACGCGATCACCGGTCTCGATCGCGGTAGAACTGGAAACATTAGTTAGTAGCGCCTTGCGATATGCCGCGGTGTTGCGAAGGTGACGGTTGGTGTTCGCGAGCGGCTTCTTGTCCATAAAAACGATTCTAACTGACA
>Ga0193729_1000690_pt1 | contig 17676 bp, 15 predicted proteins | sample U1c2metaG_FD_143036 | JGI IMG/M metagenome (GOLD analysis project Ga0193729, IMG submission 143036) | Soil microbial communities from a riparian zone of the East river system, Colorado, United States - U1c2 | ecosystem: Environmental > Terrestrial > Soil > Riparian zone | place: USA: East River...
GCAACGAGGCGGAATTGCGCGGTCACGTCCTCAGCCATCGCGACGGCGGGCAGCAGGACAACGAGGGCAATGCAGGCGATACGCGGGGCGGCGATCATGGCGGTTTCCTCCAGTGGCCGGCCGAGGCCAGCACCGCCCAGTCTACCGCTCCGTCCTGGGCGCGTCGCGTCAGTCCTCGGGGGCGAGCAGCCGGTAGGCGAGGCCCGCGATGGCGCCGCCGACGATGGGCGCCACCCAGAACAGCCAGAGCTGCTCCAGCGCCGCGCCGCCCACGAACAGTGCCGGCGCCGTGCTGCGCGCAGGGTTCACCGAGGTATTGGTGACCGGAATGCTGACGAGGTGGATCAGCGTGAGGCAGAGCCCGATCGCCAGACCCGCCGCCACCGCATGGGCGCGCCGGTCGGTGGCGGCCACGATCACCGTCACGAAGCCGAAGGTCATGACGACCTCGATGACCGCCGCCGCAAGCAGGCCGTACTTGCCCGGCGAATGCTCGCCATAGCCGTTGGTGGCGAAGCTGCCGATGTCGGCGCCGGCCTTGCCGGTGGCCACGACATAGAGGATCGCCGCCCCGGCGATGCCGCCCAGCACCTGGGCGATCACGTACTGCACGACGTCGCTCCACGGGAAGCGCCGGCCGAACGCCAGGCCCACCGTCACCGCCGGATTGAAGTGGCCCCCCGACACCGGACCCAGCGCATAGACCATGGTCAGCACCGTGAGGCCGAAGGCCAAGGCCACGCCGGCAAACCCGATCCCGAGTTGGGGAAAGCCCGCCGCGAGCACCGCGCTGCCGCAGCCGCCCAGGACGAGCCACGCCGTTCCCAAAAACTCGGCATAGAGACGATTGGCAATCGGCATGATTGTTCCTCCCCTGGGTTTCTCGCGCTTATTTTACAGTAATTTGAGCCGCAACGCCCGCCGGCTTTTCCACCGCGCCGCACAAGCGAAGCGTCATCAAACAGACACCGCGCGTTCATGTGCGGCCCCTAGCGTGCGGCCCTCGCCAAGGGGAGTTCGCACCATGTTCCTGCGTCGCCGCCGTCTGATCGCCGCTACCGGCCTCGCCGCCGCCAGCGCCGCCCTGCCGCGCGTGGCCATCGGCCAGGCCGACCGCCGCCCCAGCATCACCATCGCGGTCCAGCAGATCTCCAACAGCGCCTCGCTGGAGCCCTTGCGCGAGCAATCCAACGTCGGCTCGCGCACCTTCTCGTTCATCTTCGAGACGCTGATCATGCAGAACCTCATGGGCCAGCTCGAGCCTGTGCCGGGCCTGGCCGAGAGCTGGAAGCGTATCGACGAACGCACCGTCGAGCTGGCGCTGCGCAGGGGCGTGAAATTCCACAACGGCGACGAGATGACGGCCGACGACGTGGTCTTCACCTTCAGCCGCGAGCGCATGTTCGGGCCGGACTACGACATCAGCAGCACCAAGACGCTGTTCACCTCGGTGCTGGTCCGCGATTCGGTCGAAGGCAAGAAGCTGCCGCCGGAAGTGCCGGCGGTCGCCAAGCGGAGCTTCCCGGCGCTCGAGAAGGTCGAGGCGATCGACAAATACACCGTGCGCTTCACCAACCGCACGCCCGACGTCACCCTGGAGGGCCGCATCGGCCGCCTGGGCAGCGACATCATCAGCCGCCGCGCCTACGAGGAAGCCAGAACCTGGATGGACTGGGCGCGCGCGCCGGTGGCGACCGGCCCCTACAAGGTGCGCGAGTTCCTGGTCGACCAGTCGCTGCTGCTCGACGCCCACGACGACTACTGGGGCGGCCAGCCGCCGCTCAAGAGCGTCAGACTGGTCGTGGTTCCCGAAGTGGCGAGCCGCATCAACGGGCTTTTAGCCGGCCAGTTCGACTTCATCTGCGACGTGCCGCCCGACCAGATTCCGGGCATCGAGAAGAACGCCAAGTTCGAGGTGCTCGGCAGCCCGATCGTCAATCACCGCCTCACGGTGTTCGACAACCACCATCCCACCCTGGTCGATCCGCGGGTGCGCCAGGCCTTCAGCCATGCGATCGACCGCCAGGCCATCGTCGACAGCCTGTGGTCGGGCCGCACGCGCGTGCCGGCGGGGCTGCAATGGGAATTCTACGGCCCGATGTTTGTCGAGAACTGGACGGTGCCGGACTACGACCCCGCCAAGGCCAAAGCGCTCTTGAAGGCCGCCAACTACAAGGGTGACCCGATCCCCTACCGCCTGCTCAGCAACTACTACACCAACCAGGTGGCGACGGCGCAGGTGCTGGTCGAGATGTGGCGCCAGGCTGGGCTCAACGTGCAGATCGAGATGCGCGAGAACTGGCAGCAGATCTTCGAGGGCAACGGCCAGCGTGCGGTGCGCGACTGGTCCAACAGCGCGGGCTTCAACGATCCGATCTCCTCGATCGTCGCCCAGCACGGGCCGCAGGGCCAGCAGCAGCAGGTCGGTGAATGGACCAACGCGGAGATGAACAAGCTCTCCGACGCCATGGAGATCGAGACCGACATGACCAAGCGCAAGGCGATGTTCAAGCGCATGCTGGAAATCTGCGAGCGCGAGGACCCGGCCTACACCGTGCTGCACCAGAACGCGACCTTCACCGCCAAGCGCAAGGACATAGGCTGGAAGGCCTCGCCCTCCTTCGCGATGGAGTTCCGGTCGGTCAACTTCGCGACTAACTAGGGTCGCCGCCCCTTTGACCTCACCCTGAGGAGCACCGCGGAGCGGTGCGTCTCGAAGGGTCGGCCACCAGCCAGGCGCTGCAAACCGCTTTTCCAAGACCTCGTGCGTCGCCCATCCTTCGAGACGGCCGCTTCGCGGCCTCCTCAGGATGAGGTTGGTGACTGGAATTGGGCTCCCCGCCCCTGCTACTCGATGCCGAGATAGACCTTCTGGACGTCGGGATTGTGCGCCATCTCCTGCGCCGGTCCCTGCAGGACGGTGCGGCCGACCTGCAGCACGTAGGCATGCTGGGCTGCCTCGAGAGCGAGATCGACCGATTGCTCGGCGAGTAGAATCGTCTGGCCGTCTTTGTGAAGGGCGGCGAAGGCGTCGTACATGGCATCGACGATGGCGGGCGCCAGGCCGAGGCTGGGTTCGTCGAGCAACAGCAGCTCAGGCTCGCTCATCAGGGCGCGGCCGACTGCCAGCATCTGGCGCTCGCCGCCCGACATGGTGCCGGCGCGCTGAGCGCGCCGCTCGGCAAGCCGCGGGAACACGCCATAGACCCGTTCGAGCAGCCGCGGGATGCGCTTGCGGTCGCTGAGCGGCGTGGCGCCCAGCAGCAGGTTGTTCTCGACGCTCTGCTGGGTGAACAGCCGCCAACCCTCGGGCGACAGCGCCAGGCCCTTGCGCACGATGGCATAGGCCGGCAGGCCCGCGATGTTCTCGCCATCGAACTCGACGGTGCCCCGCGACGCCATGGCGATGCCGGCAATGGCGTTCAGCGTCGTGGTCTTGCCGGCGCCGTTCGAACCGAGCAGCGCCACGACCGCGCCGCGCGGCACTTCGAGCGAGACGTCGGCCACGCCGATCAGATCGCCGTAGCGCACCTCGAGATGGGCCACGCGCAGCAGCGGGGTGCTCATGGCCCCGTCCCGTGCCGCACCTTGCGGCGGCCGAGATAGGCCTCGATCACCGCCTGGTTGCTGGTCACCTCGCGCGGCGTGCCGCGGGCGATCTCGCGTCCCTGGTGGAACACCACGACCTTCTGGGCCAGCGACACGATCACTTCCATGATGTGCTCGACGATCACGATGGTGATGCCGCCGCCATGGATGCGGCGCACCAGCTCGATCGCCTCGCGCACTTCGGTCGGCGTCAGGCCGGCCATCGCCTCGTCGAGCAGCAGCGCCTTGGGCTCGGAGGCAAGAGCGCGGGCGATCTCCAGTCGCTTGCGGCCGGGCGTGCCGAGGCTTTTGGCCGGCGAATCGGCGAGCGGACCAAGCCCCACCCGTTCCAGCACGGCGCGGGCCCTGGCGCGCGCGTCGCGGGCGTTGGGATGGCGCAGTAGCGCGCCGATGGTGGCGTTGTCCAGCACCGACATCGAATCGAAGGTGAGCGGCACCTGGAAGCTGCGCGCCAGCCCGAGCCGTGCCCGCGCCTCGGCCGGCAAGCGCGTCACGTCAGTGCCATTGAAGGTCACGGTGCCCGACGTCACCGGCAGGTCGCCGGTCAGGCAGTTGAAAAAGGTCGACTTGCCCGCGCCGTTGGGGCCGATCAGGCCGAGGATATCGCCCTCCTCGACCGACACCGAGGCGTCGTCGACAGCCTTGAAGGCGCCGAACGCCTTGGTGACATTTTTGGCCTCAATCAGCATGGCCGCTCACCGGTGCGGACTTGGCGGGATCGCGGCGGGCCGGCCGGCGCTCGAACAGCGACAGAAGCCCGCTGGGCAGGAAGCGGGCGATGATCACGATGATGGCACCATAGACCACGAAGGTGAGGCCCGCACCGCGTCCGCCGAGATAGCTGTTCGAGAGTTCCTCGAGGGGTACCAGGATCAGCGCGCCGACCAATGGGCCGAACAGCTGGCCGGCGCCGCCGAGGGCCGCCATCACCACCATCTTGACCGAGATCAGGATGCCGAAACCCGATTCGGGGTCGACGAAGCCGAACATGCAGAGATAGAGCGAGCCCGCCAGCGCCGTGAAGGCGCCGCTCAGCATGTAGGCATAGAGCTTGTAGCGGCCGGCCGAGACGCCGAGCGAGCGCGCCGCCCGTTCGCTGTCCTTGATGGCACGCAGGTAGAAGCCCATGCGGCTCCGCTCCATCCACCAGGTCAGCCCGAGCAGGAACGCCAGCACGGCGAGGAAGATGTAATAGAACGGCGTCGCCGAGATGAAGGAGAGGTCGAACACGGTGCGCGGCATGGCCGGACCGCCCAGCCCCTGCGCGCCGCCCAGGAAGTCCGACGTCGAGCTCAGCACCCTCACTAGCTCGGCAACGGCGATGGTGGCCATGCTGAAATAGTGGCCGGAGAGGCGCAGTGTCGGCACGCCGATCACCGCGGCGACGCCCACGCTCAGCAGCATGCCGAGCGGCGCGCCCGCGATCGGCGGCCAGCCGAGGTGGGTATAGACCACGACCGAGGAATAGGCGCCGAAGCCGAAGAACACGGAATGGCCAACCGACACCTGGCCGGCATAGCCGCCAACGATGTTCCAGGCCGAGGCGCCGATCGCCGCCAGCAGCACCAGCGCGCCCAGCCGCTCATAAACTGGAAAGCCCGAGACGAGCAGCGGATAGGCGAGCACGAGCACGCCGAGCGCGCCCGGAATGAGCCAGCGCCTCATGCTTTGCCCATCAGGCCCTGCGGCCGGAACCACAGCACCAGCACGAACAGGACATAGACGATGACGTCCTTGTAGACCGGTCCGACCAGATAGGCCGAGAGCGATTCGACGACGCCGATGATGAGGCCGGCCACCAGCGCGCCTAAAACGCTGCCAAAGCCGCCGAACGAGACGGTGACGAAGGCCAGGATGGCGAGCGTCTCGCCGACCGTGGGCGAGGTGTAGAAGAAGTTGGCGATCAGCGCGCCCGCGATGCCGGTGGCCGCGCCCGCCATCGCCCAGGCCAGCGCCTGCATGCGCTGCGGGCGGATGCCCATGAGCTGCGCCGCCGTCGCGTCCTCGGAGACGGCCAGCATGCGGCTGCCGACGGCGGTGCGGGTCAGGATCAAATGGAGCAGGAGCGTGATCAAAAGCCCGCTCAGGCCCGCCAGCACGCGCGAACCCTCGAAGCGGATGCCCAAGAGCACGAACGAGCCGCCGACCAGCGTGTCGGGCAGGGTCTTGAAGTCGGCGCCGAAGGTCCAGAAGGCGGCGTAGCGCAGGAACAGCGCCAGCCCGAACGTGCCCAGGATCTGCGCCAGCATCGGCCCGCGCATGATGTGGCGCACCAGCAGGAAGTAGCTCAGCACACCCAGGGTCGCGATCAGCATGGCGGCGATCGGGACGGCGGCGAACGGCCCGCCGCCCAGCGCCGTCCACACCATGACGGCGGCATACATGCCCAGCATGACGAAGTCGCCGTGCGCGAAATTGACGACGTTCATCATGCCCCAGATCAGGGTGAGGCCGGACGAGAAGAGAGCATAGACCGCACCGAGCAGCAGCCCGCTCACGATGACCTGGACCAGCGTGAGCGACATGTCGCTTGCCCGCCGCTAGACGCCGCGGTCGGTCACCAGCCCTTGTAGGGCATGACCACGTCGGCGGTGGCGCGCGCCTTGGGCCATATCGAGACGTATTGGCCGCCGTGCATCTGAGTAACGACGCTCGAGGCCAGCACGTTCTGGCCCTTGTCGTCGAACTTCACGCCGTCGTAGCCCGCCACCATCTGGTCGGCCGGGAGGTCGGTGGCCTTGAGCGCGTCGCGGATCTTGGCCGGGTCGGTCGAGCCCGCGCGGTTGATGGCGTCGGCCAGCACAAGGAAGCCCTGCAGGCCGCGCACCGACACGTCGTCGAGGGCGTCGCCGCCGGTCTTCTTCTTGTAGAGCTCGTTGAAGATGGCGGGCACGCTCCCCGGCTTGCCGCCGGAGAAGGCCGAGCGATTGACCAGCCCTTCGACCATCGACGACATGCTCTTCACGAAAGCCGGATCGTTGAAGCCCGCATTGTCGGCGATCATGATCGCCGGCTTCCAGTTAAGCTCTTTCATGGTCTTGGTGTAGAGGATGGCGTCCGACGTGTAGGAGATGAAGATCACGACGTCGGGATTCTTCTCCTTGAGCTGCAGCACCTGGGGCTGCACGTCGCTCGAGTTGGCCGAATAGGCGATCTTCTGCGTGACCGGCAGCCCGTCCTTGGCGAACTGCTCGGCGATGACGCTGGCCACCGAGTTGCCGTACTCGGTGTTCTCTTGCACCAGCGCGATCGAGCTGACCTTCTGGCCCGCCGCCTTCTGCTCCTTGAGGAAGGTCGAGTAGGCGCGCGCGAAGTCGATGGCGACCGGCGTGGTGCGGAAGAACCACTTGAAGCCGCGTTCGGTGAGGTTGGCCGCCACCGACTCGGCGGTCAGGAACGGCACGCCGTGGCGCTCGGCGATGGCGCTGGCGGTCAAGGTGATACCCGACTGGTAGGCGCCGATCAGCGCCGCCACCTTCTCCTCGGAAATCAGCCGCAGCGCCTGGTTCTGTCCGGCGGCCGGCGTGCCCTGGTTGTCGGCGAAGACGAGCTGGATCTTGGCCCCTTTGAGGCCCGGCAGGCCGCCGCCCTTGGCCAGCGGCAGGATCTTGGCGAGGTCGGCATTGCCGTTGTTGATGACGTCGGCGCCGACCTCGATCGCCATCTTGGAGTAGTTGCCTGCACTCGCCGAATTGCCGCTGAGCGGATAGATGACGCCGATCTTGACGGCGGCGTCCTGGGCGGCCGCTTCGGTGGCCATCCCAAGAACGGCCGCAGCCGCGCCCGCGACGATCGTCCGGCGAGTGGTCCTGATCATGCGTGATTCCCCCTGAATATTGCGTGTTTCTTGCTCCCTCATAAAGATTGGCACGCCCAGCCGCAGTCAGCAAACCCGATAGCGCTCGACTGCATCGGCATCGAGTTCGATGCCCAGTCCCGGCCCGTCGGGCAGCAGCACGTGGCCGGCCTCGAGCCTGAGCGGGGCCTTCAGCAACTGCGTGCGCAGCGCATTGTCGCTCATGTCGTATTCGAGCATCAGCGGATGCGGCGGATGGTCGGTGTGCGGCGTCGCGGGCAGCGCGGCGATGAAATGGCAGGCCGTCGCCAGGCCGACGGCCCCACCCCAGACATGCGGCGCCACCCGGAGGTTCTGGGCGTGGGCAAGCGTGGCGATGCGCTTGGCCTCGGTCAGGCCGCCGACGGTTGGGATCGAGGGCTGCACGATGTCGACGCAGCGCCCGTCGATCAGGGCGCGGAAGTCGCGCACCGTGTGATGCGCCTCACCGGCGGCGATCGGGATCGGCGAGCGGGCGCGCAGTTCGGCGTAGCCTAAAAGATCGCCCGGCGGCAGCGGCTCCTCGATCCAATGGATACCGAACGGCTCGATCGCGCGGGCGCACGCCAGCGCCACGTCGGCGGTATAGGCGCCGTTGATATCGACCATCAGGAGCTTGTCTGGCCCCAGCATCTCGCGGGCACGCCGCACGCGGGCCACGTCGTCCTTGATGCCGCGGCCGATCTTGATCTTGGCGCCGGCATAGGGATGGGCCGCCGCCTCGGCCAGCATGTGATCGAGCTGCCGGTCGGGATCGCTGGAGAAGAAGCCGGTCGAGGCGTAGGCCGGGATCCGCGTCGTCGCGCAGCCGCCGACCAGATCGCAGACGCGCACGCTAAAACCTCGGGCGATGGCGTCGTAGAGGGCGACGTTGATGCCGGCCAGGCAGGCCGTGAGCTGGTTGCCGACGCCCAGATGGTACATGGCGTTGCGTATGCGCGCCTCGACATGGTCGAAGTCGAACACGCTCTTGCCCACGAACAGGGGCTCGACCATGCGGAAATATTCAGCCGTCACCAGCGGATTGCCGAACGCTTCGCCGATGCCGCGCACGCCAGCGTCCGTTTCGATCTCGACCAGCCCGCCCTGGCGGCGAAAGCCGCCGCCGCGCGACATGCCGTAGGCCTTCTCCGGCGCAAAGGCGTATTCGAGTCCGATAAAAGATAAACGCTTGATGGTCGGCATCGCACGATCATGCCGCACCTGATAGCATCGGGCAAAAGGGGAGCGGGCGGATCCTTCGAGCGACGACAATTTGCTGGCTTGTCTGCCTTGTCGTCCTCGCCGGCTGCAAGGAAGACCCGCGCGAAGCGCGGGAGGGTGAGGTGGGCTACGGTGCTCGCACCCGAAACATCCCGTGCTTATCAGCCACCACCTCACCTACCCATTGCTTCGCAATGGGTCCCTTCCTCTCCCCCGCTTCGCGGCGGAGAGGACCCCGAGCCCTATGCTAGGGTACGGGCTAAACCTGAATCGGAGCGAACGTCCATGGCTGCCATTCCCAAGACCCACCGCCGCGTCGTTCTCGTGCGCCGTCCGCCGGGCGAGCCGGCCGAGTCGGACTTCCGCGTCGAGGAAGCGCCGGTACCCGAGCCGAAACACGGCGAGGTGCTGGTGAAGGTCCTCTATCTGTCGCTCGATCCGTATCAGCGCGGCCGCATGCGCGACGCTGCTTCGTACGCGGCGGCTGTCGGCCTCAACGAGGTGATGACCGGCGGCATCGTCGGCGAGGTCGTGGCCTCGCACAATCCGAACTTCAAGGTCGGCGACATCGTCGAGGACCGGCTGGGCTGGCAGGAATACGCCATCGGCGGCGGCCCCAGCCTACGCAAGGTCGACCCGTCGATCGCGCCGATCTCGACCGCCAACGGCGTTTTAGGCATGCCGGGCATGACCGCCTATTTCGGCCTGCTCGAGGTCGGCCAGCCCAAGCCCGGCGAGACCGTCGTGGTCTCGGCCGCCTCGGGCGCGGTCGGCCAGGTGGTGGGCCAGATCGGCAAGATCATGGGCTGCCGCGTGGTCGGCGTCGCCGGCGGGGCGAAGAAATGCGCCTTCGTGAAGGACGAATTGGGCTTCGACGCCTGCATCGACTACAAGGCCGAGAAGGATCTCGACGCCGCCCTGCGCGCCGCCTGCCCCAACGGCCCCGACGTCTATTTCGACAATGTCGGCGGCGAGATCTCCGACGCCGTCCTGCGCAACATCAACTTCTTCGGCCGGGTCGCGCTGTGCGGCTCGATCTCGCAGTACAACGCCACCACGCCGCCGATGGGACCGCACCTGCTCGGCACCTTCGTCGGCAAGCGGGTGCGGGCGCAGGGCTTCATCGTCACCGATTTCGCCGAACGCTACGGCCCGGCGCGCCGCCAGATGGGCGAATGGATCAAGAGCGGCAAGCTCAAGTACCGCGAAGACATCGTCGAAGGCATCGACAAGGCGCCACGCGCCTTCATCGGCCTGCTGCGCGGCGAGAATTTCGGCAAGATGCTGGTCAAGCTGGGATGAGCCCCCTCCCATGAGTTACGACGCGCCCTTCGCCGGTCTGAAAGTGATCGACCTCAGCCAGGGCATCGCCGGCCCGTACTGCGCCATGCTGCTGGCCCAGCACGGCGCGGAGGTCATCAAGGTCGAGGGCATCGGCGAGGGCGACTGGGCGCGCACGCTCGGCACGCGCTATGGCAGCCATTCCGCTTATTCGATCATCGGCAATCTCGGCAAGCGCAGCATCGCCGTCGACCTCAAGAGCGATGCCGGCAAGCAGGTGTTGTGGCGGCTGCTGAAGGGCGCCGACGTGTTCCTCGAAGGGTTCAGGCCGGGTGCCATCCGCCGCCTGGGCTTCGACTACGACAGCGTCGCCGCCCACGAGCCGCGGCTGCTCTATCTCTCGATCTCGGGTTTCGGCCAGACCGGGCCGCTCGCCGAACGGCCGGCGATGGATCCGGTGCTGCAGGCCTATACCGGCCTGATGATCGAGAATCGCGGCGAGGACGGCATCCCGCACCGCGTTCCGGTGATCGTGGTCGACATGTCGACCGCTCTCTATGCCTTCCAGGCCCTGTCGGCCGCGCTCTACGCGCGGCGCGACGAGACGCGCGGCCGCTACATCGATGTCAGCCTGATGCAGGCGGCGACGGCGCTGCAATCGATCCGGCTGATGGCCTGCCATCTCGAAGGCGGCACCATGAAGCCCGGCGGTGGGCCGGTCGGTGTGTTCCGGACCGCCGACGGCTGGATGTCGATGGTGGCCATCAACGACCGCGACTGGCGGGCGCTGTGCGCGGCCCTGCAGATGCCGGCGCTGACCGACGATCCGCGCTTCGCCACGCCCGCGTTACGGCTGGCCAACGACGTGGCGCTCTATGCCGTCGTGCGGCCGGCGCTTGCGGCGGAGCCCTGGGCGGTGTGGAGCAGGCGGCTCACCGAGGCGCGCCTGATGCACGAACGGCTGAACAGCTACGCCGAGTTTCTGGACCAGCCGCATGTGCGCGAGACCGGCCTGATCCAATGGCTCACCCAGGCCGGCCTGAACCGGCCGGTGCCGGTGCCCGCTTTGCCCGGCATGCTGCATCAGCTCGACGGCACGCCTCGGGCGACGGCGCCGGTCACCGGCCAGGACACGACGTCCATCCTCGCGGAGTACGGCTACAGCGCTGCCGAAATCGAGGCCCTGCTGGCGCAAGGCGCGGTCGCTGTCTGAAGAGATGTGTTCGAGGCCGCCCTGACCCTCAGGCTATGACGCTACCCGCGACCAGGTCGACCACGCAGGTATCGTCTGGCTGACTCGATTTCGGTTTGACGCTGCGATACTCGAGCTTGAGCGTCGGATTGGCCCTGGCCGGTTTCGTGACGGTGGCGCGGACGTAGCCCGATTCGAAAATAACGCAGCCAAGCCGGCTGGCCTTGTCCTTCGATACCCCGATGTTCTGCATGTAAGACTTGCCCTCTTCCTCCGACGGGGTGATGCCGTATCCGCCCGCGCCGGACAGGATATAGGGCATGTCATGTCCCTTCTTGCCGGCATCCGGGCGCAAGACACGCTGATACAAATGCGCATGGCCGCAGATCACGGCATCGGGCCAGAAGTCCGCCTTCACGCAGGCCGCATCGATCGCCGCGCTCATCGGGTCCTTCTGCCCCGGGAACCAGCGCGGGAAATGGTGGATGGCCAGGATCACCGCCGGCAGGCCGTTTTGGCGCCGCCCCTTGAGGCGCACGAGCTCCTTGTAGAGGTACGCCAGCTGTTGCTCATCGAGCCAGCCCAGTGACTCGCCGCAATTGCTGTAGAGCCCGATGATCGAAACCAGCGGCGCCTCCAGCGTGAAGTAGACGCCCGGCTGGGTCATCGCGCTGCGCAGGATGCCGCCCGAGCCGATCCAGCGGCCGGGTTGAGTGGCGCAAAAGGCGTGCTGGAAGGCGTCAAGCGACACCATCGAGGTGTTGTAGATGACGCCGTCATGGTTGCCCGGAATGGCGAAGATCGGCGCCGGGTAGGCGCGCAACGGTTCGTAGAACTGACTGTAGTAGTAGTCCTGCTCGCCATAGAAATAGACGACATCGCCGACATGGAACATGAAGGCCGGCCGCGAGGCGGCAGCATCGCGGCTCAGCAGGTCTGTCACCTTGGTTTCGTACCCTTCCAACTTCAGCTGGGAGGGCGCGCCGCTGTCGCCGATCACGTCGAAGGCGATGCTTTGGCCGCTACTGTCGTTGGTGTAGCCGGGCGGGCTCGCGCCGACGACGCTGGCGAGCGTCATGAGGGGATTCACGCGCGGCGTCGGTACCGGCCCGCGCGTGTGGCCAAGCGATTGTTGCTGCACGATCGGTGTCTTGTAGGTATCGGCATCGTTGTCGGGAATGTATTTCCCCGACGAGTCGTTGGGATCGAAGTCGGCGAAGATGTAGCCGTTGTTGTTTGGATCGCCCGGCGGGCTCGCCGGCGCCGCGTGATGCACGGCTGCTGCGCCGACCGAACGCGGCCGAACCGCGAAATTCTGTGGACGCGGCTCCCTCGGGGCGCCGGGCATGATCGCGTCCCGGACACGGGCCGGCACCGCGTCGATCTCGGTAATGCCAGTCACTGTCGGATGGCCGGCCTCGTCGGTCTTTACCGTCTGCGAGCGGAACTTGATGAAGATGCCGGTTTCATTCGCATCGCCAAGGATGATCAATCCGCCATCCTGGACCCTGCCATTTTCCATGTAGTGCAAGGTGCCGTTGGTTCGATTGAACGAGCCCTGGTTCATATGCACATTTTCGACGCCGGTGAAGCCGGTCGCCGCCACGGCGCCGGATCGATGATCGGTCGGAGCGCCGGTGCCGAAAACCGCGACCATCGCCTTGCCCTCTGCGGCCGCCCTGAGCGCACTCTGCAGGTGCCCGACCGGCTGCGGCCCGCTCTTTCTCGGCTGGCCGGCCTTGAGAACCTTCGGCTCATCGGTTTTTTCGGACTGGAATTCGAGCGGCTTGACGACGTCGGCGTCCGCGTAGTCCAGACGAGGCAACCTGTGGTCTTCGCTTGCGAGGAGAAAATTCGGCGTTCCGCCTCTCTTGGCAATCGCCCGGAGCTTTCTCACCAACGGCAGATCGGACCTCAGGGTGACGATCTGGTACTCGATCTCGGACGAGTCGGCGGGCTGGTCGCTGGGAGCGTTGATGGCGACGCGGTAGGCCGGATGGTTGGCCTTGCCGGGCTGAACAATCAGCAGCCAGTGCGGCCTGCGCCCCCGCGGCGCGCGGAACCCGACGATTTTGCCAACCAGCAGTCCGTAGCTATGTAGCGACATGATCGGCCCCCTTCTGGACAACGTCCCTCGGGATCTCTGGCGGACAAGCCGGGTGCGCGCATCAATCCTTGCGTTTGAGGCAGCGAGTCCTCTAGAGGATTTGCAACCTATACTAGATAGCTGTCGTCACAAATACAACGGGAAATGCCGTAATACATATCGTCTGCAACACGCCGACCAGTACAATGAATGTTCAATGTCACAGGTCGCCGCCGCCACATGAAGAGCCTGCAGAAAAAAGCGGTGGTCGTTGGCGCGCTGGGCGTCATCGGCCGCTATATCGTCGAGAAGCTTTTGGCCGAAGGCGACTGGCAGGTGGTCGGCCTGTCGCGCCGCGCCGCGAAGAATGCGCCGCGCTACAGCCATGTTTCGGTCGATCTCCTCGATCTCGAGGACGTGGGCAAGAAGCTCGGCACGCTGCGCGACGTCACCCATGTCTTCTACGCCGCCTTCCAGCCCGGCACCGGCGCGGCCGCGGACTATGCGGCGGTCATCGCGCCCAATCGCGACATGCTGGTGAATTCCGTCACCGCCATCGCCAGGGCGAGCCGTGGCCTGCAACGGGTCGTGCTGGTGACCGGCACCAAATATTACGGCGTCCATCTCGGCCCGACCAGGACGCCGATGCGCGAGACCGATCCGCGCCACCTGCCGCCCGATTTCTATTTCGATCAGATCGACTGGCTGACCGAGTTCCAGCGCGGCAAGAAATGGAGCTTTGCCGAGCTGCGGCCGCAGACGCTGTGCGGCTTCGCACCGGGCACGGCCATGAGCATCCTGCCCGCCATCGCCGTCTATGCCGCGATCTCCAGGGAACTCGGCCTGCCGCTGCGCTTCCCCGGCAAACCGGGCGCCTACGGCACGATCTACCAGGTGACGGAGTCCGCGCACTTCGCCACTGCCGCGCTGTGGGCCGCGACCGAGCCGCGCTCAGCCAACCAGGTCTACAACATCACCAACGGCGATTACTTCCGCTGGTGCAACGTATGGCCAAAGATCGCCGGCGTGTTCGGCATGAAGGTGGGCGAGGTCCAGACCATCAGCCTCACCCAGCACATGGCCGACAAGGCCGGGCTGTGGGCGCAGATGACGAAAAAGCATGGCCTGAAGACGTTCGCCTTCGATCAGCTCGTCGCCTGGCCGTTTGCCGACTACGTGTTCGGCTCGGAGTGGGACGTGATGTCCGACGTCACCAAGAGCCGCCTGCACGGCTTCCACGACGTGGTCGACAGCGAGGCGATGTTCGAACGCCTGCTGCGCCGCTTCCGCCGCGAAAAGATCGTGCCCTGATCACGCTCCTCGATCCCGGCCGGCACGTCCGCACGCCGTGGAAGAATGGCGGTGGCGTGAGCGTCGACATCGCTTCCGACGGCGACGTGTGGCGCTTCGGCCGGACGCCGATCACGGCCGCCGGCCGTTTCTCGGACTACACGGGCTTCGACAGGATGCAGGTGCTGGTGGCCGGCAGTGGCCTGGTGCTGGAGACGCCCGACGGCGAGATCGATGTGCGCACGCCCTTCAAGCCGGTGCGCTTCGCCGGCGAGACCAGGATCGTGAGCCGCCTCGAGGCCGGCCCGGTCGAGGTCATCAACCTGATGGGCGATCGCCGCCGGGTACATATCGATCTCGCGGTGGTGAAGGCCGGCGAGACACGGCGCTTGGGGCCGGGCGTGCACATCGCCTATTGTCCAACCGGGCCGGCACGGCTGCGGCTGCAGGGCGAAGAACACGCTTTCCGGGCCGATGGCGGTCTCAGGATCGAGGGGGCGGACGGCTGGCCCGCAAACTGCACGGCCGGCGTGATCTTGATGGGGAGCGTGACATGCGTATCGCGGTAGTCGGAGCGGGCGGCGTGGGCGGCGGCTATGGCGCCGCGCTGGCCAAGGCGGGCGCCGACGTCACCTTCATCGCCCGCGGCGCGCATCTTGCGGTGATGAAAGGCAAGGGACTCAAGGTCGAGAGCGCGCGCGGCGACACGCACCTCGTGCCCACGCAGGCGACCGACGACCCGAAAACCGTCGGCCCGGTCGATGTCGTGCTGTTTTGCGTGAAACTGTGGGACGTCGAAAGCGCGGGCGCGGCGATCAAGCCGATGGTGGCCGCGGATACCGCGGTCATTCCGCTGCAGAACGGCGTCGATGCCTCCGAACGGCTGGCGCCGATCCTGGGCAAGACGGCCGTGATGGGCGGTGTCGCCAACATCAGCGCCACCATCGCCGAGCCCGGCGTCATCCGCCAGACCGGCACGGTCATGCGCATGGTGTTCGGCGAGCTCGACGGCAGGAAGAGCGCCCGCGCCGAGGCCTTGGCCGCGCTCTGCGGCAAGGCCGGCATCGACGGCATCCTGTCGACGGCGATCCTGACGGACCTCTGGATGAAGTTCATCCTGCTCGCCTCCAATGCCAGCATCATGGCCTTGACCCGCCTGCCGGTCGGCAAGCTGCGCGACGACCCCGACATCGCCCCCTGGTTCGCCACTGCCTACGAGGAAGTGACCGCGGTCGGTCGCGCCGCGGGCGTGACCTTGCCACCCGACGCCGTCGACAAGACGCTCAACTTCAACCGCAACGCACCGCCCAACCTCATGGCCTCAATGGCCGTCGACCTCCTGCGCGGCAATCGAATCGAGTTGCCGTGGCTTTCCGGCAAGGTGCTCGAGCTGGGCAAGAAGCACGGCGTCGCCACACCCACTCACGCTTTCATGTATGCCGCGCTAAAACCCTACATCATGGGCGCCCCCGCCTAGGAGAGAATCATGCGCGTCTTCCTGATCGTCCTGCTTGTCCTGGCCGGCATCGCGCCGGCGTCCGCCGCTGACCTGAAGTTGCTGACCGCCGGGGCCTTCAAGTCGGTGGCGCTGGAGATCATTCCCGAGTTCGAGAAACGGACCGGGCACAAGGTGACGGTCGACAACGACACGGCGGGCGGCCTGTCCAAGCGCGTCGCTGACGGCGAGTATTTCGACGTGGTGGTCATGCCGCCGCTGGGACTGGGGCCGTTCCTCGGCAGCAAGGTCGTCGAAAGCAGCGCCAAGGCGCTGGCCCGCGCCGGCATCGGCGTCGCGGTCAAAGAGGGCGCGGCGAAGCCCGACATTTCGAGCGTCGATGCATTCAAGAAGGCGCTGCTGGCGGCGCGTGCGATCGCCTATGTCGATCCCGCCTCCGGCGGCTCGAGCGGCATCTATCTGGCCAAGCTGTTCGAGAAGATGGGAATCGCCGAGCAGCTCAAGTCAAAGACCGTGCTGGTGAAGGGCGGACTGGTCGCCGAGAAGGTGGCGAGCGGCGAAGCCGAGATCGGCATGCAACAGGCGAGCGAGCTTTTATCCGTGCCGGGCGCGGTGCTGGTCGGGCCGATCCCGCTGGACGTGCAGAACTACACGATCTATTCGGGCGCGGTATCGACCGCCTCACGCAATCGCGCGGCCGCGGATGAGCTGCTGCTGGCGCTGGCCGATCCGAAGAATCTGCCACTGTTGAAGAAGAAGGGGCTGGACGGGCCGTAACGCACATTGTCATCCCGAGCGCAGCGAGGGACCTTTAGCAGTGTCGATCAAAGGTCCCTCGCTGCGCTCGGGATGACACCAATTTTGTCGGTACGAACCTTGCTTGCGACTGAAGCTCCCTCACCGCCTCCGTCCACGCGCCGATCGTCTGGTCGATGTCGGCGCGGGTGTGGGCCAGGCTCACGTAGTATTTGCTCTCGCCCTTCATGATGCCGCGGGTGCGCAAAAGCTGGTTGAAGCGCGTGGCCATCGCCTTGTCGCCCTTGAGCGTGTCGCGATAGTCCTTGATCGGCTGGTCGGTGAAAACGACGTCGAACAGCGGCGGCTCGCCGATCACCTGGGCCTTGATGCCGGCATTCTTCAGGAGGCCGGAGAGTGCTGCCATGAGCTCGCGGCCTGTGGCGAAGACCTGTTCGTAGGCGCCGGGGCGCTTCAGCACGTCGAGCGTCGCCAGTCCCGCGACGGCGGCGACCGGATTGCCCGAGAGCGTGCCCACCTGGAAGATGAAATCCTCATCGTCCATCGCCAGCCGGTCGAAGTGCTTCATGATGTCGGCGCGGCCGGCGATGGCGGCCAGCGCAAAGCCGCCGCCCACGATCTTGCCCAGGGTGCAGAGGTCGGGCGTGACGCCGTAATATTCCTGCGCCCCGCCCAAGGCGAAGCGGAAGCCGGTGACGACCTCGTCGAAGATCAGCGGAATGCCGTGCTTGGTGGTGACGGCACGCAATGCCTGCAGGAAACCCGGATTGGGCGGGATCAGGCGCTGGAACGGCTCGACGATGACGCCGGCCAACTCGTCCTTCTGCTCCTCGATCAGGCTTTCGACCATGCCGATGTCGTTGAAGGCCGCCACCAGCATCTCGTCCTGCACCGACTTGGGGATGCCGGCCGAATCGGGCGACGGACGCGGGAAGTTGCCCGGCCGCTTGGGCGCCAGCGACATCAGC
>Ga0193729_1000691_pt1 | contig 17674 bp, 11 predicted proteins | sample U1c2metaG_FD_143036 | JGI IMG/M metagenome (GOLD analysis project Ga0193729, IMG submission 143036) | Soil microbial communities from a riparian zone of the East river system, Colorado, United States - U1c2 | ecosystem: Environmental > Terrestrial > Soil > Riparian zone | place: USA: East River...
TCTGGGACAGGTCCTGCGTTAGCCCCCACTCTCCATAGCGCATAGCCTCTTTTTTTGTTTTAAATGGACCCCTCCCCTTTGGGGAGGGAGGGAAAGTTTCCAATCCCATAAGGGAGGCAACTTGGAGGGCCATCTGGGATAAACAAAAAGACCAATGAAATAAGAACGAGTTAATGGGGTTTAAAATTTATAAATAAGTATAAATATAAATATAAATTAATAGGGGGTTAAATATTATAGTTATATTAGTTTAGGAAGTGATTTCAGTTTAAGTTTAATATTGTAGTGATTTAAAGGTTTAATATTAAAATTAAAAATAAACTAATAAATGTCATAGTAAAAATCATAAAATAAAAATTAATAATAAATTTAATTAGAAGACTAGTATTAAGTTTATCAAATATAAGAATATTTAAAAGCTTAAAATGTCTAAAATTAAAATATTCGTATATAAAGAATATAAATTTCATTATAGGTTTTACCATAAAATATGAAGATATATATTTAAATAAGGTATTAAATTTCAGAGTCAGTAGTTTGTTTATAAACAAAAATAAAAATAAATTATATATTAAATAAGCAAAGGGTCATATACCTAATATACTAATTAAAATTATTTCTGGTTTAAGAAAACTGAGTATTATGATTTGTAGCACAGAACCAAAAAAGATTCTAATTTTATATCATAGTGCTTGATTAAAAAAGAGCTGAACTATAGTCTGGCGTCTTTCTTCATTTAAGATCTTAAATATATAATAATTTATTATATCAATGTAAGCGATATCAATGTGTTCTAAAAGTGCGTTTTTTCAATCTATAATAGTATAAATTAAAGCTTCAAACCTAGGGTACGTTTCTATTAAATAAGATAAATATAATAGAATTTCTACATAGTAGGTAACGATTAACAATACAATAACGATTGCTGCATAATAAGTTACCATAAAGATAAGTATTAATCAACAGAGATGGAGGATAAATTTGAAATTGTTCATTTTTTTGTTTTGTTTAATTAAGTGTTTGTAGTATTTCAGATATATAAAAAACTTATAGCAAAATAATATTGAATTCAAATTAAATATTTATATTGCAAATAGACGGGACCTCATTTTAAAGTAATAATATTATGGCTGTTATATCTGAAAAAAAATATTTTTCAAAGCAATTATAACTATCTGCTTTTATTTTTTGAATTTAGCATTTTTAATTTGTAATTTTAAATAAAATTGAATAAAATGATAAAATAATAACAATAAACTAATAGAATTAAATCCAAATGAATATATCCTAAATAAATATAAATTATATTTAATTATAAAAGATAAATCTGTATTTAAAGTTTAAAATTAAAAAAAGTTCCTCCTACCTCCTTCCTCCTACCTCCTTCCTCCCCCCTTTTCCACCCCCACTTCCCTAAAGTAGTGTGGCGCTAAATCCGCTAAAGCCGCTAAAGCAGAGGGGTTTATATTTATAAATTATTATATTATTATATTATTATATTATTATTAAAAAAAATTTAAAGTTTATAAAGTTAAAATATATATGCTTGCTAATATTTCACTTATAGCAATAACAGCTATCGTTAAAAAAGAAATTGTAAAATAATAAGTCTGGAATTTCCTTCTTAATGCAATTACTTTAGCTAATTTAGGATATTTAACTTCAAGATTGAATCTTTTAATTAAATAATCACCATAAAAAATATATGCTAATGTAATTAATGAAGATAAAATAACATAGTTCAAGAGGATAAGAGAAAAAGCTAATTGACCAATTCCATTTAAATTCTCAAATGAAGGTAAAAGGTCTAAACCTACAAAAGATTGAGATACTTTTGTTATTTCTTGATTTGTATCTGTAACAGTATTTTGTAATTCTGTAGCATTTTTTTGAATTGAGCCAAATTGATTATTTAATTTAAATCTTACAATATCTATTTGCAGTTTTGATTCATCTAATTGTGATTGAAGTTTTATTGCTTCTGAAGATCCAGCCTTTACTTCTTTCAGTTTATCCGAAATATTTACTATTTCATTAATCATTTTTTCCAAAGTTGCAAAATCTCCACTAGTGTTATAAATTTGTTCAGTTAATTTTCCATGAGTAGACTGAAATTTCGCTTGTTTAGCTAAATTTAATCCTTCTGAATTAGCTAACTGATTATTAAGCTGTGAGTTTATTGCTTTTACTTCCTGAAATTTTCTGTAAAGTTCTTTTCTATCATTGATAAGTTCATTTTTTAGGTGTTCTGAATTAATAGTCAGAATAGAACTATATAAATTTACTAAAGCTACTGTACCTATAACTAAATCTCTTACATTTTTAATAAAGATTGTATCTCAAATACCGGATTTTAAATGTTTAAAATTTGTATTATCACTATTTCAAATTTGAATTTCTTTTGACAAAATACAAATATGTATAATTATAAAAATTAAGATACATAATAATTTAAAATTACTTAGTGAACTGAGAGTTAAATTTTCCATGTTGATCATTTTTAAGTTGAGTTTGATAGCGTCTAACATAAGCAATCATTTAAATTGCTTACTCTTTTAAATTAAAAATAAAATATATGGTTAATTTTTCATAGCCCTACTGTTTAAAAAAAAGGTTAAATTTGTGAAACCTTAATAGTATTTACTATTACTACTTATATTGATTTAATAAACATATAAAAATTTTATTTAAATATTTAAATATATAAATATAAGATTAAATTAAAAAATTTGAGAAATTAAGAAATTAAGAAATTTAAAAAATTAATAAATTAATAAATTAAATAAGCTGAATTATGAAATGAAGTTACAATGATTAAATTTTATTTATCAATACTAGTTTGTATAATTTTAAGAAGCTGTAAGATATTATCTCTCTTACTCTTACTCTTATTTTTATTCTTACTCTTACTCTTACTCTTACTCTTACTCTTACTCTTACTCTTACTCTTACTCTTACTAACAAAAAATAAAAAGGATTTATTTAATTCTTTAAGTCTTTAACTCTTTAAGTATTTAACTTTTTAAGTCTTTAAGTCTTTAAGTCTTTAATTCTTTAATAATAGGAACCGTAGGAGGTTTTTGTTTTCTTTAATTTTAAATTCTAAATATAGTAATATGTGAATTATGAATTATGAATTATGAATTATGAATTATGAATTACTTTTTTTTTTTATTTTCTTTAAACAGTATATCCAGATTAATAATTGGTATTAAGCTAGTTAAAATTTTTATAATTATAAATTAAATGGAATTAGGGGGTTTAAATAATAGTAAATAATAATTGAGTTGCTGCCACATGCAGTGTGTCTAATACAACATTAGGATAGATACCTAATAGTATTGTTGGTATTAATAAAGATATTAGAGAAATAAATTCTATTCTTGATATATCTTTTAATGGTTTTAAATGTGAAGAAAATCTCCCATATGAAATTCTATTGTATAAAAATATTGTGTAACAAGCTGATAAAACTATACCTGTACCACCTAATACAGCAATAATAGGATTAATAGATCAAATTCCAATTAAACTCATTTGTTCCCCAACGAAATTAAGAGTTAATGGAGTTGCCATATTAGCTAAACTAAATACAAAGAACATAATAGTAAAAATAGGCATATAAATAGCTAATCCTGTAATATATTTAATAATTCTTGTTCCAGTTCTATCATAAATTATTCCACCTACACATATGAATAGTGCTGGAGAAACAAATGCATGAGCTATTCCTAATAAAATAGCACCTTCTATACCAATAATAGAATTAGAGAATATACCTAAAACTATCACTGCCATATGACATATACTTGAATAAGCAATCAATGTCTTAGTATCTTGTTGTACTATTGTAGCTAAACTAGCATATATTAATGTAATAATAGCAATTGTTTGTACCATTGGACTAAAATAATTAGTAGCATCAGGTAAAAATGTTAATAAAATTCTTATCATACCATAATTAGCTAATTTAAGAATTGTACCAGCTAGTATAATTGAACCTCCAAGTACACTATCAGCATGTGCTAATGGAAGTCATCTGCTAACTGGTCATAGAGGAGTTTTAATTGCAAAAGCTATAAAGAAACCTAATCATAAAATTTTCTGTGCATCTAAATTAATATCTAATAAAGAAATTAATAAGAAATCAGTTGATCCCACAATACTTTGAATACTTAAAATAGAAAGTAACATAGGAAGACTCCCTAATAAAGTATATAAAAATAATAATAAAGCAGATCTAGTTTTATTTTTACCTGAACCAAAAATAATAATAAGAATGAATAAAATAGGTAAAACACTTTCAAAAAAAATATAAAATAATAATAAATCTAATGCAACAAAAGTTAAAATTTGCAATGTTTCTAAAATTAAAAAAGAAATTAAGAAATATTTCACATTTTTATTAATATTTTTATAATTTGAAATTAAAGCGATTGGTGTTAAAAAAGTTGTAAGTAAAACAAAATATAAAGAGATACCATCAATTCCTAGATTAAAATGACAAAAACTTAATTTATTAAACTCAAAAACAAATTGGTAACTAGTAGAAGTTGAATCAAAATATATTCATAAAAAAAGAGAGATCATAAAATTTATTAAAGAAGTTCCTAGAGCTATATTTTTCATTTTTGTTATATTTTCTGTTGAATTTTCATTAATTGGAACTATTAAAAAAGAACCTAGAATAGGCACAAGTAGAAGTAAAGTTAACATGTTTATTTTTATTTGTATTTTTTAAATTTCTCTTTCTTTATTTGCTATATCTTACCTTTATTTATTGTTTATAGTGTAATTTAATACTATAAAAACTCTTATTATTATATTTTAAATAATACTTAGTATTTTAATCTTTAATCTTAATCTATATTCATTTAGTTTTATTATTTATTATTTTTTAATATTTTTTAATATTTTTTAATATTTTTTAATATTAGAAAAAGATAATATTTAACTATGCTTATTTAGTTCCTCATCCAATCATTCCCACTGGGAAAGAATCCAGAAATATTGATTTGAGAATATTTATTTCTCACTTACCTTAATTACCTTAATTACCTTAATTATTTTAATTACCTTAATTACCTTAATTACCTTTATACCTCCCTTTATTGAACTAGAAAGGAGGCAAGACGTAAGCAAAGGGGTGGGTATGTAGGAAAAGAAAGTATATTTTTGGAAGATTCAGAAGTTAGTAAGCTATGAAATCAAAGATAAGAGATTAAAAATTTTTATTAGTTACCGCAAGGAACCGTAAGTAAATTATTTAAAATATAATAATAGATATAATTAGGAGAAGGGATTGTTTATATAACTATAATTAATATAGCATTATAAATTTATATTATAATTATGAATTAAATGTTAAGCTTAATTATAAAAATGTATCTTATAACAGCTTATTTTTAACTCTTTTCCCTAATCTTTAGGTCCTTTAGGAAGTCAAATTGAAACTTGAAATAGCACCTCCTCACTTCCTCACTTAATAAATTCCTCACTTCATCACTTAAGATTGCGAAACGTTAAAGCAATTATTAGATTTAGATTGAGATTTAGATTGAGATTGAGATTGAGAAAGGGTTCATTCACCTAAAATTAAAAATTAAAAATGATAGAATATTTATGTTAATATAAAGTTAAAGTTAATGTTCATTATTAATGGTGGGATAGAGAAAAATTATTGTGTAATATTTTAAACAAAATTTTTAATAAATAGTAATTATTAATTAGTAATTAGTAATTAGTAAATATTTCCTTCCGCACTAACGGCCTAATGCCATAATGGCCTAATAGACATTTGCTAACGGCCTAACGGCTTAGGGGAGAAAAAAATTAATGTTTAAATTTACCTGAAATAAAGATTGGTGAAATCATAGCTAATAATAGAATCATACTACAACTTATTAATAAAGGTGCTCCATAAGTATATAGTCCTTCACCAAGTGTTTCAATTTGTAAGAAACTAGTAAATGAAGTATCCGCTGTATTAGGATTTAAAGTAGTAAAAACAGTATTATTTATAGTAGTATTAGAATTTAATAATAGTTTATTAGTTTGATGTAAAAATAAAGTTGGTAAACCTGAAACATCATTAACTGCAAAAGGTAAAATTCATTTCATTTCATAAATAAATAATCCCGTAATTGCTAGTACAAATGCCATATTAGCATTAATTTCTGCTTGAGTATTCACAATATCTGATAATTTAATATTAAACATCATGATTACAAAAAGGAATAACACCGTAATAGCACCAACATATAAGATAATATAAGAAATACCTATAAAACCTACACCTAATAAAATTAAAAATCCTGCTGCATTACAAAATACAGCTATTAAAAAAATAACTGCTATAACTGGATTAACAGATACAATCACTAATACACTTGAGATAACTGTACCTCAAGCTAATAAATCAATAAAAAAATTTGTCATAATTATTATTTTAGTATATAATAGCCTGCATTTTTATATATTTATGCTCGATAAATTATATTATTATATTATTATATTATTTAATATAGTAACGACAAAAGACTACAATCAATAGAAATCTTTAAAAAAAATTTAAGTATCCATTGAGGGATTTAACCATGAAGAACCGAATTTATATCTTATTTATTATAAAAAATAATTAAGAACATTCAGTGCGAATAAAATATTTATTCTAAATATTATCTATATAAAGATAATTTTTGGTAGTAAGGTATGCTTTAGATATTTACTAGACTAGAATAAATTTATATACAATACATCATCATATTACTAATGCAATACATCATCATATTACTAATTGTTTTTCTTTTAATTAAGTTAAATTTAATAAACCTTTCCTTACTTTAAAGATCATTACGGATTCTTACCTTAATTCCCTGCTACCTAAAGGATGCTGCTAAAGCTGTTAAAACTGCTAAAACTGCTAAAACTGCTAAAACTGCTAAAACTGCTAAAACTGCTAAAGTAGGAGTGGGAACTTGTAGGGTGGTAGGCTTAGTGATGTTTTTATTTAATAATTAGTAATTAGTAATTAGTATTTAGTATTTAGTATTTAGTATTTAGTATTTAGAATAAACTCTTCGTCTAATAGACAGCATCGTAAAAAAGGTAGCTTCTCTTCCAGTATAAAACAGTATAAAACAGTATAAAACAGTCTAAAACAGTATAAACCAGTATAAAACAGTATAAAACAGTATAAAAATAAAAAATAAAAAAAATAGTTATGCTTTATGATTTATGCTTTATGATTTATGCTTTATGATTTATGCTTTATGATTTATGATATATAAAAGAAAAATAAAAATTATAGAAAAAATATTATAATTAAAATCATAGAATTAAAATATAAACTTACAAATACACTTAAATAACAGTAATACACCGTGATTTCATCATAATTAAATTCACAATCAAAATAGAACATCTATTTAAAGTACATGACTCATTTTCACTGTAAAACTGTGAGCTCCTTTTTTATTTTTAAGAATAACTCTTGACCAGTCTACATATGATACTTTACCGGTTGTAACAGCTCCTCTTTGTACTATGGAAGTTGTTCTTCTAGGTATTGTTTTTTGTGACATTAATCTTCCCCCTAGTTTAATATTAATTCCTGCTAAGAAAGATTGTGTATGAGAATATCTGTATTTATAACTAGCTGTAATTTTAGAATAAAGAGCAATATTTCTAAAAATTTTTTTATAAATAGTTCTAAATTTAAGTCTTTTACTTAAAATTCCAATTGCTTTAACTAAAATATTATCATCAAAGAATGGTACACTTAATGGAATTAAATCTAATTCAACTGGTTTCTTAAGTATTCTACTCAAAATAGTACATAATTTATCTAATTTAAAAATATTTTTTTTAGTATAAAAATTTTTATTTAAATGAATTCATTTATTTTTAATTACATTATTTTTTTTATTCTGTTTAATTTTTTTATTATTTTCTATAGTTATTCCATTTAAGGATGTTGCTATTTTATTAGAGGTAGAATCTTTTTCTAATCTTTTTAATCTTTTAATTTTTTTATAATAATTTTCTTTACCTGGAATAAAACAATAAAATAAATTAATAATTACATTTTTATGTGTAACCGTAAATATAGGTTTACTAATTAAACAAGACATAGATCTAAAACCATATTCCAATAAAGTAAATATACTTTGAATTTGTCTATTTTTAATATTATTTAATCTATTAAAATTAAAATTTATATTTTGATGAAAAGCATTTACAGATCTATAAGCTGTTATTACTTTAAAATATTTTGTTATTGTTACATCAGATAAATCATTTTCATGATAATTGTTAAGTATTTCTTTAAATTTATTTATTCTTGAAGTATATTTTGTTTTAATTTCACTTATTTGTAAATTTCGTAATAATGGATTAGTTAAACTAGGTATAAGTTCTCCTAATTTAGGTATTAATGATGTTTCATTATTTATAGAATTAATAGAATTAATAGAATTAATAGAATTACTAGATTCTAATTCTTTTTTATTCATATTATTAATATAAGATTTACCAATTAAAGTAAGAGATCCTAATTGAGGTTTATTAAAAAGTGATTTAACATGTAATAACGGTTTTAATAAATTTAAAGGTATTGCTAAATTATTATTACTTAATGATTTTTTTAATTGATTAATTTTATTAGTTAATATTTTATATTTTATATTAATTAATTTAGATTTATTTGATTTAGGTACACTTACTAAATTATTAGTTAATAATTTTAAATTTGATGAATTATTTTTAGTTAATTTTAAATTACTTTTAATTTGTTTATTAGGAACTGTAGAAACCGTAGAAACTTTAGAAACTGTAGAAACTTTAGAAACCGTAGGCACATATCTTACATTTTTTTTAAACATAACTACAAAATTAATAGGATGAATTTTATTTGATAATTTATTTTTAGTTATTTGTTTATCAATATTTTGAATATTTCTAGCCAATCTTCTCAAAATTGCTGTAAAAGCTTTTGGTTTACTATTTAATATTTTTATTAAAGCATCTTTACTATTTATTGATATACCTCTATTTCTCATTAAAAATTGTAAATATTTTCCCTCAAATAGTGAAATCATTCTTTTTGAATCATTAATACTTATATTTATAGCTTGAACTTTTACTTTATTTTCTAAATTTAATTGGTTTAAGTTTATTTTCATCTTTAGTTTGTTTAGTTTTTATATTTAAGTGGTTCTATATGATATTATATAGAAATAGATTAGCTTTAGTAGCTAATTTCGCAAGTGATTAAATGAAGCGAGTTGTTATCTAATTATAAAACTCACTAGAACCGACAAGGGGAAAAGGTCTTCATTTAATTATTTAATACTCCATTATATTTAACGATATACATACGTTTCGTTTCTCTAGACAATATAATGTTGACTATTACAATTTTTGTTGTAATTATAAGGGATACAATTCTTATATAAGTATTAAATATTTACTAGCTGACAAATATTAAGTGCAGATACTTTTTATTTTTAGTTAATAAATATAAAATTTATTAAAATAATAAGTATCATAGAATACATTAATAATTAATAGTTGAAAGTATCCTTAAATAATAATAATATTCTATATTCAGCTTCTGCTTTTAGTAAAATAAATAAATAAATAAATAAATAAATTAATAAATTAATAAATTAATAAATTAATAAATTAATAAATAAATAAAATTATTGTTTCTTGTTTTTTTCTTGTTTCTTGTTTCTTGTACAATAAAATTTACCATTCACCTATAGATTCTCCCTTCCCCTCCTGCTTTAGCGCCATGAGGGAAAAAGGGTAACTCTTAATATAGATCAAAATAAATAAACTGTAGATTATGGATTAAACATATTTGGGATTGTAAGTAATACTAATCAATAAATGGATAAATAACAATAGGACGCACCCAGAGTCGAACTGGGACTAAATTATCAAAAGTAATTCACTCAACCACTCGAGTTCTGCATCCGCTATTTTTATAAATTGCACTCTACCATTTGTTAATTGTTAAGATAAATAGAGATCATTACTTATTCAATTAAATTATTAAGTTATTCCATAAATTCGTAGTGGATAAATAATATATAATTATATAAATATTTATTTAAGATATTTATTTTTATATTAATCTAAATCTAATTCACTTATCTAATCATATTACCCCACTTTAAATCCAAATATAAATTTAAAATCAAATTCCCTAATGGACTAAGAAACTAATAGATTAATGGATTAATGGACTAATGGACTAATGGACTAATGGACTAAAGAAAAATTAATTCACTGTAAAAAAGTTTATTATTTCATTATAAGGTGGTAGTCTAAAATTAATTTACCTCTAACTTTTAATTTATATAATTTATATAATTTATATAGTATATGTATTATATATTAGCTTTATTTCTTAACTAAAACTGAGTTGACCAGATTCGAACTGATGTTATTATTACCAAAAAATAACGTTTTTCCGATTAAACTACAACTCATAGGATTCCTTTTCTTAAAGCCTTAAATAAAAAGTAGAAAAAGTAGACGGCCTCCCTTGGGTTGCGGAGAAAAAAATTAGATTATATATTTTTTTTATATCTAGTTAAAAATATATTATGCCGGTAACCGGAATTGAACCGATATTTAAGTCTTACAAGGAATTTGTTTTACCAATTAAACTATGCCGGCTATATAAAATTTAAATTATTTTTCTTTAAAAAAAGAAACTAACTGCTTTTAATTTTAAATAATGTAAATTATTATTAATAATTTAAAAAATCTTTAATTCAATAAAATTCTTAATTTAGATTTATTTAAACCAAGACTTATAATAATTCTATACTTCCTTCTCTCCTTTAGGACTCCCCTTTTCGTTAACCCACAGGTTACCAAAGTGTCCTGTTGTTTTAAAAAAGTATCCGTAGGGAGAAATTTGTAGATGGGTGCTATTGACTATTGGCTATTGGCTATTGTTTATTGGTTATTTTTGTTAAGCAGGGAAAAATTCCTTTTAATTATTTTAATAATTTTAATAAGGGAAAGCTAAATGATGAGGCTGTTAAGAGTTAAGAATTAAAATTGAGGTAACAAAAAATATTGAATAGTTAAAAAAATAACTATTATTATTACTATTATTATAGCTAAAATAATAACTATTACTATTCTTATTACTATTACTATTACTAATAGTAATTGCCTTGGGAGAGAATTGAACTCACATCTCTAATTTTTCAGATTAACGCTTCAAACCACTAAGCTACCTAGGCTAATATGAAATAATAATAAAATTATTTATCTCTTTTAATTTATAATTTGTAGTATCTTTTTTTTTATATTTCTCTATTTTTCTATTTACAATTTTTATAACGATTAAATAAATCTAAATTTAATACTCTCCCGCTTTTCCCTCTTAATTTAACTAAATTTGACTTAATTTAACTTAATTTCACTTAATTTCACTTAATTTCACTTAATTTCACTTAATTTAAAAATCGGATGCAGTCCCTCCCTTCTTAAATCTTAAATAATTTTGTTATTTTATTATATATTTATTAATTTTTTATTTGTTTATTTGCTTATTTGGTTAGACGGTGTTGGGGTTAAATATTATAAAATTAAAGATTTTAACAAAAGCTTATATTATTCTGTAGCTGAATCCATTAATGAATTTTCTGTTATACCAATAACAGGAACTAAAAATAAGAATCATACAAAATAAAATGCTGTTGATATTTGACCTATTTGTACAAAAGGAGCTTCAGGATGTTGAGAACCAATTCACATTAATATGAAGAAATTAACAACAAAGAATCAGAAAGCAACTTTCATTATAGGTCTAAATTGATTTCCTCTTACTCTAGATAAATCTACCAATGGTAAAACTAATAGTATAAGAAGACTTCCAAACATGGCAATAACTCCAATTCGAAAAAAAAAAGTAAGTTAAAAGTTTAAAGTTAAAAAAAAGTCTTTAATTTGTTGATAAATAATTAAAATATTTAAATTCAATTATCTAAGATTTAATAAATTTATCCCAATTGTCTATTATTAATATTAATGGCTCTCCTCCGTCAAGCGTAAGTCGATAGGGCTAATACTTTTTATTATTTTAATGTATGCTACGGTTAGGAGAAAATTAAATACTAATTAAAATTATCAATAAAAGACTATATCAATCGGTTAGAAACAGATAATCCAGCCTTTAAATGGGAATTATATAACAAATTTAACTTAAATTTAATTTATTGGCTTTTTTTTCTGATTTAATCTTTAAAGGATAAAGGTTAATTTATTTTACCCTCATTATCTACATAAAATCTATGAAATATGAATTCATATTTGCTGGTTGACTTATAAATTTAAAGATTGTAACTATTTATTTTAAAAAAGTACTTAAATAATTTAGGTTTCCAAGCATAAAGTAGAATTTATACAAACCGTTGGTATCTTCAATTTGTTAGGAATTGATCTTAAAATAGCATAGAATGGTAATAAATCATAAAAATAGTTAATTTATACCTAATAGATGTAATAAACAGATAAGTTGATGTAGTCTGTTAAGCTGTTAATATTGGAAAAGTGAGGTTAGTAAAATCAACTTGCAAATAGCAATTTAAATAAAGATATAAATAGGTTATAAGAATAAAATTTAATGGACTATATTTTTTACTTTAAATTTAAAGTACTGTGTTGTAGTCTCTGAACAAGATTAACAATGTAGCTGATTAATAATTTTGTATCATTGTGACTGTTTTCTATCTAAATTATTTCTTATACTTAAAATCTAAAATTTTAAATAAGATAAAAAAAAAAAAAAAAAATATATAAAAAAATAAATAAAAAAATTTAAAATTTTAAACATATAAAACAGTTTAAAAATGACACTATACTATATATCATTCTGGAACAATTGATGCTGGAGTACTCATTGGATTAGCTGGAATATAGTTATCAGAATGACCTAATGCATTAGGATAATAAAATACAACTATAGATAAAGCAAGTAAAAATAAAAATATTGTTACAAGATCTTTAAATGTGAAATAAGGATGCATGGGATATCTATCTCCATTATTACCTATACCATTAGGATTATTACTTCCATGCATATGTAAAGCAATAAGATGTGCTAATGCTAATGCAGCTAGTAAAAATGGTAGTAAGAAATGTAAAGAGAAGAATCTATTTAATGTCGCATTTGACACTGAATAACCACCTCAAATTACAAATATTTTTATAGATAAAACATTTAATCATTATCATCCTGGGCCTATGGAACTTGGCAGTGCAGGGTTTAGACTATGTCTTCAACCAATTACAATAAACTAGTACAAATAACCCATAAGCTTCGCAAGGCAAGCGATCATAAGGTGGAAGGAAGGGTAGGTTTAATTTAAAGATGTTTGTAAAAGGATACAGCAAGTGGTTGTGGGGTTCTCGTGTCAAGCTTATTGTTGGTACTACTCACTCGTTAGTCGTTGAACGCTCTTGACCCATTTAAATTTAAGTAATAAAATTATAAATACCAAGTCAAGGTCCGCTGCAAGTAGCTTTCACTTAGGAGGGTTACTAGTTAAAACGTCCTTGCAATTCTCCCCATTTGTCACTAAAACATTACTGTTTTAAGGAGCCAATCTTCATTGTTTAATTTAATTTTTAAACTTTAAGCAGCAAATGATTAATAGCTTATTTACCGGTTGCGTTTGAAGCGTGTACTTCTTTTCCTCCGGATTATACAGCGCTATAAGTTATAAAGGGAAATTTAGATTTTTGTAACGATGACTATCTTGTAAATTAGCTAACCATTTAAAATATTGAATAAATTTTAAACCTATTAAAAATGTAAACCTGAAAATTAAAAAAAAATTGATTACTGTTTGTATATCTTTCTTAGAACTGACAGAAAATTTAGCATACTTTCCTCTTTCGATCGATACTGCTCGTTCAGCTCGTTCAGTTTCAAACAATAAATTAAAGGCTTCAAATAATCATGTAAAGGTAAACTAACGCTACCAAGCGCATCATTAAAAATTAAAGCATCATTTGCAAATAAAAAAAATTAATCAATGGTTTTTTCTGACTCTACTAAATCTTGTCCAATAACTGGAATAGCACTTAATAAATTAGTAATAACTGTAGCACCTCATAGTGACATTTGACCATAAGGCAGTACATAACCAAGAAAGGCAATAGCCATCATTAGGATAAGTATAATAACTCCTATACTTCAAACCAATATTCTTGGTGATTTAAATGATCCGTAATAGATTCCTCTAGCTACGTGAGCATAAACACAAATAAAAAAGAAAGAAGCTACATTAGGTAGGGGTCAGCTCTGTCATAAATTAATATATAATGGTTAACCGGTGACGTTACTGCCCTCAGAACCGTACGTGACAGTTTCCCGTCATACGGCTCGCCGATAACATAATTCCACAGATAGAATTTCTGCAAATAAAAATTTTGTAGTAATAGTAAATAGTAAATAGTAAATGCAAAAATTTCCCAATCATTTATCTTTGATATTTTGTAATATATTTTGTAAGATATTTTGAAAAGGGATTAATAGTAATAATTTAATCTAATTTTATGTTAATTTTTTAAGTGTTTTAATATTAACATAATTTAACTTTCCTTGATGTAATAGATCATGATGGTATTTATAAAGAGGTATTTGTTTTCTAAGGAAACCATATTTTTATGGTAAATAGGTGGAGTTTTCGGTTAGAATTGAAGTCTGAAAAATTTTACCTATTTTATATGTTAATGTTATATGATGCATCTCTACTTTGGACTTTGAAGAAATATAACCCTGTTTGCCCTCCGTCCTTTAGGGATTAAATGTGTTAAACATAGGGAGGGAGATGAATATATAGCACAATTCCTTTCCTTAAACCTTCGCGTGCTTGTTTTAAAGTTTGTCCTAGATAATATTTTATTTTTGTTTTTATCTAGAGCCTAGAGATTTGTTATTTTGTCTCGTTTCTCGCTTCTCGCTAAGATATGTAGGCTTAATTTTGTAATCATGTTTAACTGTCATACTTTTTTCATGATATAACTTTAATTCACTGTTGGGGTCTTTTAAATGTTTACCAAATTTCATAAAAGCTGCCCTCATGGTTTTAATTTTATATTTTAGTGCTAGAGTGATAGCGCAAGATTGAGCATATATTGCTCAAATTTTCTTTAACTTATCATAGTTACCAGCGAAGGAATAGAATTTAAGAGTTGCTCTAATTCTTGAGTTATAGAAAGAGATAATTTCGTAATGTGTTAAATTCACTAAATCTCTTCTACTTTTTGGAAGGAGTTGGCCTAAATGATTTCTTCTTGCGAATCCTAGCTTAATCAGCTTTAAGATTATGTTGTCTAACGGTGCTAAAATCGATACTCTTCTTAGTTGTCTTTTTCTGACAACTTTTGAGTTTAAAGAAAAATTGGAGCTTGTATTTATAACTTCTTTAGATATAATGGATCCTCTTTGTTTTATGAATGCACCCAAAAAGTTAAACCCATCTTTAATATTGTTGATCGTGGTTTTGTTCACGTTAAGATCCAAGCCTAAATGATTTTTAAGAAAATCTCTTATTTTCCTTCTGATAGTATATGCATCTGTAATACTACTGATAAGTAACACGACGAAGTCGTCTGCATATCTAACAAATATTAGACGTCTAAAGTTAGGATCTTGGGTATCTCTCGCAGCTATACTTATCATTTTTTTAAGGTTTTCCGATTTAAAGATAGCATTTTTAGTCTTATTAGTCTTATAACTTATTGAGCCTAATGAGTTATATTTAGGTTTGATTCTTCTGGTAGATCCTTTATCAAAATTTTGTTTAAGTTTGTTGCAGAATAAGTCAAATTCATGAAGGATGATATTGCTCAATATAGGACTAATTATACTTCCCTCCTCTCTAGTTTGGGAAAGGTGTTGTGTTTCTCTGTGTGAAGGTATAATAGTTTGATCTTTAATTGCAGGATTTACCAATGATTTAAGTATAAGCTCTAAAGTTCTATGGCACGAAATTCGTTTACCAAGTAGATTCGAAATTTTGTCGTTTTGTATTTTATCAAAACATTTGGAGATATCACCTTTAATAACCCACGTAAAATTTCCTCCTTTGATGTGTAATTGTTTTAGAGCAGAGTGTACATCTTTACGTGGTAATGGTTTAAATAACTCTCCATTACTATTTTCCATTAAAATAGGTTCATATATTATCTCTAATACTAAGTCTAAAGCTTTTTTAACAATTTTTTCTTTTGGATTGGCAATACTTAAGGTTCTTTGACTTACTTTGCCTTGACCTTTGTGAATCATGATTCGTCGAGTAGGAGTAAAATTGAATTTACCTTTAAGAAGATTTTCACTAAGTTTAGTGAAGTAATTCCTACTTATTCCATCTAGGGTTTTTTTAGTAGGATCATTTGACATATTTCCTGGTTTACCTTTGATCATTAGATAGCATGTAATAAGGAAGTCTTTATTAGCTATAATTTTAATTAGATTGTTATGTTTTACTATTGTTGGTTTATCTGTGTTTAACTGTTCACGTAATCAACTGAAAACAGGAATAGTCGTACGTTCACTTAATTTTGTATTTATTGGATTAGGTGAGTCAGGTCCGTTGCTCATTCCCCCTGAAAATTTGTTAGTCAGGTAACGTTTAAAAGTTTTTGGTTCGGTTAACTTATGAAATCTGTCTCCCTTTCCTCACATTCCTTTAGGTAGTGAAGTACTACGAAGACTCCGAGTCCGCAAATATGTATAATTAACAGAGGCGGTTACTTCCCTTGGTTTGTAATGTTTGAATTCGGCTTTATTTAGGAACTTGCACCAATTATAAAGATAAATATAAATATAAATATAAATATAAATATAAAAAATCTTTTTAATTCATATATGAATACCGTCTGTTCCGTTGAGAACCATTACCATCACATGCGCTGGTAGAGGTAAAACAGATAGCAGCCGACATATTCGGCTTAGGACTGCTAGGATATACTTTGCCCAGTTTGATGTATCAAGTTTGTTATCCTTTCCATTTAAAGCACCTCCTGTTATTTTACAGCCGGGGCCGACCGGATTTTTAAATAATTTTATCGATTGCTCACTTCCCAATAAATTTATTAGACTTAAAGGTATTATCGATAGGAGGCAGATTATATTCCCAACAAAATCTGTTTGTTCAAACATACCGTCACAAGGCGCACCATGTGTATATCTCATTATTCATCCATTGTTTACATCTCTACAGATATGTTCTACACTATTAAAAGCAAAATCAATTGAAGGAACGTAATGCATTGATAAAAATGTACCACTTAGGATTTGTATTACTAAACACAGTCCTAATAAAGAGTAGGGTCAGACTAAGCTGCCCTCAGAACCGTACGTGACAGTTTCCCGTCATACGGCTCGCACCCAAAACTAAAAAAGAAATCCAAACGTTCACAAAAGTGTTTTTATTTAGTATATTTACTTATTTTTCTTAAGTCTGCTGTTGTTATTTGACCAGAGTGATAAAGGTTTTGATGGTATTGACATAGCGGGATTTGTTTTCTCATAGTAACTCCGATTAATTTATCCAATGTGGTGTTACCGCTTCTTATTCGTACATCCTTGACTGATCTTAAGTGATGCATTTCTATCTTATTAGTTGTTTCACAT
>Ga0193729_1000693_pt1 | contig 17638 bp, 18 predicted proteins | sample U1c2metaG_FD_143036 | JGI IMG/M metagenome (GOLD analysis project Ga0193729, IMG submission 143036) | Soil microbial communities from a riparian zone of the East river system, Colorado, United States - U1c2 | ecosystem: Environmental > Terrestrial > Soil > Riparian zone | place: USA: East River...
ACAGTGCAGCCGACAGTGAGGACGAGGAAGAAAGTGCCGATGAATTCTGCGATGTATTTGTTCATTGTTTTTTTGTTCGGTGTTGGCGGGGCTCCACTTTCATGAACATCACGGCGGGTGACCGATGTCGAGCACAGAAGAGGCAGTGACAGCCGCCTACGTCCCGCGGTCGCGGGACTTCCGCCTACGCACGCTTCGGCGTGACCTGCCTTCATCAGACTACGGCACGGCAAGCAAGACGGCGCGACCTGCCTTCGTCGGACTACGGCACGGCAAGCAGAGGAGGGAAGCGCCAAGGGCGCGAGCGCGAAGCGCGTGATTCGTGATCGGTAGGCCGAAGCGGCAACGGATCGCGGAGTCCCGGAGACTTACTTCACAGCGAGCATTGTCCGGCTACACTCTGGAACCCACAATGACGCTTATTCGGTCAGCTCCGGAACATTCTCGTCTTCGTATTTCTCGATGAGGACGCCGAGCACGTCCATGAGTGAAGCGAGCGGATGATTTTCGTCTTCGCCAACCTCGTCAGTGACGCGATCGAGCAACTCTACAAGTTCCCGATAATCACTGTCGTTATGGGGAACCCGTATCGCCCGCGAGATCGGCGGCCATGCTTTTGTCACCTTTTCGAGTTCTGCGGTGGACATCTTATTTTTTCCATTTGCCTGCGTCGTACTCTTGATGAGTCAACACATGGCGGATGTAAATCTTGCTTCTATTATAATGCACGGCGGCGATCAGTCGAACTTTGTTGCCGCCGATATTAAAGACAGTGAATTTCCCGACTTGGTCGGCGTGCGGAAATATCTCACGCAACTGCGCGAAATTCGGAAATCGGCTTTTCCGCATAATCGTGTACCAACGGGCGAGAGATGATCTAGCGTCCGGATGCTTTTCCGCAAACTCATTCAAACGCCTCCTCGTAATGACGTGCATTTGGGAGGCGAGACTCTAGCTGAAACTTTTTCCGGTGAGAAGCCCGCCGAAGGCGCGGCGATTGGGAAGAAGATATCAGAAGTCAGAAGTCAGAGGACGGCGGATCAGCCGCCGTCGTCCCGCGGCCGCGGGACTATGGCGAGCCAAGGAGGGCGGAGGGACACGTGGGGAATGTGATTGGTGATTCGTGAGTCGCCTACATTGATTACGGCGAGCCAAGGACGACGGAGGACCCGCCTTCGTTAAAACTACGGCGCGGCAAGCAGAGGTCAGAGGGAAGGAAGAAGAATTTCGAATTTCGAATTGTAGAATGCCGAAGGCGCGTGTCAGAGCCGTTGGTAGATCTCACGCCGGTGGCCGACGTACAGGAGATAGATGCGACCCTGGGCCAGATCGAATTCGTATAAAACCCGGTAGTCGCCGACTCGCAGTTTGAACTCGGGTCGCCCTCGGAGTCGTTGATGAGGAAATTGTTCCAGCCTTGCGCTCATCTCGTCCAATTTCCGCTGAACCGCGTCACGCGTGGACCCAGGCAGCGAATCGAATGCTTTGGAGAACGTGGCCGACCAAATCTGAAGCGCAGCCGCCACAGATTATTTTGGCTGGCGGGTTGTATATTGCCCGGCCGCAATTTCGGCGCGGGATCGGTCAAGCTTAGTTTTGATCTCGTCGGTCAACTCAAGCCGGTCCTCGAGGTAATCGTCAATCCATTCGCGGATCGCCTCGATTTCGGCGCGCGATAGTTTTGGAATGGCGGTTCGAATCTCCTCAGCCGTGCTCACGGCAAAAGCTTAACCGATAGATGGCAAATTGGAAAGTCCTGTGAAGGCAGTGACGGAAACAAGCGGGGGAGACCGGAAACGGGAGAGCAAAGCGGGAAGAGCAGACAACAGACGACGAGACACGTTTAAAAGCTGAAACACCGAAACGCTGACAAGCTGAATCCAGAGGTGAGTGGCCACGGCTTGACTAAAAACTTGACTCACACTTGACGTTCCTATGTCGGCAGCAGGACACATTTAAAAGCTGAAATACTGAAAAGCCGAGAAACTGAATGAAGCTTCAGACGCCTGAAGGCTTGTCAGTCGTTTTGAGAAATTTCCGGCAACGTTTTATCACCTCCCGCCGAAACGTCGAAAAACCAACCTGCTTTAACTCGGGATTACGAATGCAAGCAATATCAAAGCAGTCAGCGAGGTCGCGCTTGAACTCTCGTTCGGCGGCAGCTGTTTCCTCGGAGAACGGATCGAGGGCGTGAACGAATCGATCGTAGGACGACGCGAGTCGGGCAACATCCTCCCGCGATAGTTCGCCTAACCGTGCATCTCCGCTAGCCTCTGGCATCGGTTGCGAAGATCAAGGACACGGTCATAAAAGATGTCAGCGCCGCACTGAGGGTGCTTGTTCTGAAGATCCGAAAGCCGGGCAGCAAACCAGTCACAAACATCCTTCATAGTGGTCCACCACTGACGAACGCGTCCGATATCGTCTTCTTTCCTCACGCAAACGGCGACTGTGCGGTACATACTTAGCAATTCGACTTCAAGCGACCGAGCCTCTTCATAGAAGATCGTACAGCGGCCATCAGGGATGCTCGCAAGTCGTTTTTCGCTTTCGGCGAGCGTCATTCGAGAGAGCTCGACAACATCGGCGTGGTCAAAACAAGCGCTCATGACGTTCAAACACAGCAATCCTCGATCCACCGCGTATTAATTGGTAATACTTTATCATACTGCATAATACTGCGTCACAATGTGACCACAAACGCTCCACGTCTACAAGTTTATACATCGTAGAATGGCATGGTTGCCCTTCGCATCACCTCCACGGCCACTCTTTGAGGTCGCAATTTGCGCCTCATCCCACTTGGTAGAGCACAGCTTGTGGTCAGAATTTGTGACCTCAAACCGTCGATTCGTCCGCCGTGGTAAAGCGTGTTGGAACAAAAAAGACCGGGCGCTACCTTTTGACATGAAGCTAATACAAGCCGTGTCCCCCTTACTATGAATTCATCGCTTCAGGAGAAGCCATGATTCGAAGCGCGCGTATCCGCGGCGTCCTGGCGCCCGTTCTCACCCCGTTCAAAGCCGATCTTTCTCCGGACGGCGAACGATTCATCGCGCATTGCAAATGGTTACTCCCGCAGAACTGCGGGCTCGCCGTGTTCGGCACCACGAGCGAGGGGAACTCGCTCGCAGCCGAAGAGCGTTCGACGCTGCTCGATGCTCTGGTCGCGGCCGGGATCGACACGTCGCGCATGATGCCGGGCACCGGTTGCTGCTCGATCACGGAAACTGCCAAGCTCACATCGCAGGCGGTAAAGCATGGTTGCGCAGGTGTCCTGATGCTGCCGCCTTTCTATTACAAGGATGTCAGCGAAGAAGGTCTCTACCGATACTTCAGCGAAGTCGTGCAGCGCGTGGGCGATGCGCGGCTGAGAATCTATCTCTACCATATCCCGCCGGTCGCGGTGGTTGGCATCACCACGGGTTTGGTTGAGCGTCTGCTTAAGGCGTATCCGAACGCAATCGCCGGGATGAAAGACAGTTCGGGCGATTGGAACAACACCAAGACTTTCCTCGACGCGTTCGCCAAATCCGGGTTCGACGTGTTTGTCGGCAGCGAATCTTTCCTGCTCGCCGCCATGCGAAATGGTGGCGCCGGCACTATCTCCGCGACCGCCAATGTCAACCCGGCCGCAATTCACAAACTCTACCTCGAATGGACAAATGCGGACGCCGACGACCAGCAGGCAAAGCTAAATGTCGTACGCGACATGTTCGGCAAGAAGTATCCGATGATAAGCGCGTTGAAGCAGGCCATCGCGATTTACGCGAACGATCCGGCATGGCGGACGGTGCGGCCGCCGCTGGTCGAACTCACTGCTGAGCAGGCAAAGACCGTCACCGCGGAACTCAACGCGATCTCCTTCACGATGCCGGGACTCTCTGAAACGACGAAGAAGTTGATTGTTGATAGTTGAGTGTTGAGAGGGAAGCAAGAGACGTAATGATAAGTGAAAGGTGAAAAGACAATGAGGGGTGACGAATGACGAAGAGACAGATATCCGTCTTCCTGTTTTCATAGATTCCTGATTAGCTAAACCGCAGATGAAAGAACGCCATCGTGACATCGCGTCGGCATTGCCCGCCGATCTCGATGCGTTGCCCCGGTTGCGTGGATTTCGCTTGCGCGGGATGGAGATGACCCGGCTGGAAACTTTCATCGACGCGGCCTTCGCGTTCGCGATCTCGATGCTGGTGATCGCCGCGCAGCAGATCCCCGACAACATCCAGACGCTCCTGGCGACATTCAAGAATGTACCGACCTTTGTCTGTAGCATCGCGGTGCTGGGCATCTTTTGGCGGGGCCATTGGTTGTGGAGCCGTCGTTACGGCCTCGAAGACGGCGCCTCGATTCTGATTAGCTGGGCGATGATTGTGACGATCCTGATCTTGATCTATCCGCTGAAGGCAATCTTCGGGGCGATGTGGTCCTTTCTGAGCAATGGCCAGGTCGGCCAGCCGTTCTCGCTTCACACCACCGAATCGCAGGCGCGAACTATCTTTGCGATCTACGCGCTCGGCTTGGTTGCCATTTCCGCCGAAATCCTGCTCCTGAATCTGCGTGCCTGGCAATTGCGTGAGCCGTTGCGATTGAATGCGCGGGAAAAACTGGTGACGCGCGGCGAACTGACGGGCTGGAGCATCCCGGTAAGCGTCGGATTCGTGTCGCTGGTCTTTGCGCTTACTTTGCCGGCGGAGAAGATCCAATGGAGCGGCTGGGTTTATTTCTCGATGATCATCCTGGTGCCGCTACACGAGCACTACCACAGACGGAGGATGAAGGCGGAAACGCTGACAAGCTGAAATCAGGAGGAGAAGTTGGGAGGAGAAAGCAGAAAACGCGGACAACTGAAACGCTGAAACACGGAAAGGCGAATGGGAAGCTGAGAAGTTGAGGGTTGATCCGCCTACGTCGGACTACGCCGTGACAATGGGAAGGCGGAGGGACACGTGGGGAACGTGATTGGTGATTCGTGATTGGTGAGAAAACGGAAGTCAGAGGTCAGCGGTCAGACATTGTTTCAAAAAAAAGGTACACGCGAAGCCGTTAAGAACCGATTCTTAAATTACAATGAAAACGTTTTTTTCGATGGTGATAGTTGCTGCGGTCGCCACGGCGACTGCTATCGCACAAGTTGACACGGCCGAAAACGTTGTGCATTCGACCGTGCGGGGAACAGAAAAGGCCGCTCGGACGGTTGCTCATGGCGTGAAGAACGCCGCTGATACAGTGGAGGACGCCGTCACCCCGGATAGCGACGCACGCAGAGTGGACGTGACAATGACCGACGATCGAATCGACATGCCGGCGCAGCTCAAGCCCGGAAAGACTGCGTTCGTCGTTAAAAATGCCGGCAAGGCCACGCAGAACTTCGAAGTCGAAGGGCGAAGTGTTGACCGGAAGTTCGTGGCCGCGCCAAATCCGGGTGAAACCAAGGTCCTACATGTGATTCTCAAACGCGGCACTTATACCGCCTATTCGCCTGGAAAAGACGAGAATAAGCGGACCGCGGCGGTGACCCTTCGTGTGCGGTGAGGGCGATAGGCAAATACTGAAAAGCTGAAAACTGAAACCACGTAGAACGTGGCAGGCGCTGAATGTTAAGACGTGAATGGAGCGTGCTGGGCTGCCGTTACATAGATTGCATAACCCGAGGGGCGAGGGTGAAGCGAGCTGGCACGAACGAATCAATCGTTAAATCGTTGAAAGGTTACATCGGGGAAGAAGTGCGGAATGGGAAGGCGGAGGCGTCCAGATGTTAGCGATCGCACGAATTACTGTTAGGCGATCGATGCGCAGACCGGGGCCACGTAAGAGGCGATTGCCTCACGCGGCTAGGGAAATTACGGAAAGCGCTTGAATAGATCGCGCACATTCAACGACCAAACAAGTTAATATGAAAAAATTCACGAGCTTACTAATAGGCTGTTCGCTGGCGCTGGCTGGAGCTGCGATGGCGCAACAGCCAGACCAACAGCAGACACCAAAAGAGAAGAAGCAGGGGCCTGAAAAAACGCACGCGGCCGAACCAAAGCCCGGGGCGAACGCGGCCAAGCCTGAGGCCACGGCTCCGAGCCAGCACAGAGCGAGGAACGACCGGGCTCCGTCAAAGGCGCAGAAGCCCGAGGAGATGCCAAAATCTGCCGCCTCCGCCGGTACGGAGACGAACGCTTCCGGTGAACCGGCGGCCGGTGCGACGCCCGGCGCGAAGCAGCCGGCGGGGCAACACAGGAGAGGGATGAAGGCGGCTGGCGAAAACGCGAAGACATCGCCCAGCGGTGCTCCTGCAACGGCGGCATCGGCAAGTGCACCTCCGTCAGTTTCGGCAGCCGGCCAGCCGAACCGGCAGGCTAAAACGGGGGCCGCGGCGAAGAAACCGGAGCCGCAGCAGGTTCAGCAGATCAGGGCGCAGCACACGAGTTTTCATGCGCAGCCAAAGCCGCAGCAGGTTCCGCCGGTCACGTTTAACCAGAGCTATCGGATTCAAGGAAGCGAGCGGTGGCAGGGCCCACAATACGAAGTATTCCGCTCGTATCATCCGGAACGGCACGAAGAGGGCTGGTATCACTCGCATTACAATCGCGTGGAGCTGATCGGTGGCGGTTACTATTACTGGAACAACGGCTACTGGTTTCCGGCATGGGGCTACAGTCCTTCAGCCGAGTATTATGCTTACGATGGACCAATCTATGTGGGTCACCGTTCTGAACCGCCGGACCAGGTGATCGCAGATGTGCAAGCCGAGCTGCAGCAGATGGGCTATTACAAGGGTGACGTGGATGGATTGCTCGGGCCGATGACGCGGGAGGCGCTCACCGCCTACCAGGCCGATCAGGGGCTCACCACGACGGCGGTGATCGACGAGCCGACGCTCGATTCCCTTGGGTTGGCATAACATTCAAAAGCTGACAAGCTGACAAGCTGACAAGCTGAAATATTACGAGAAGCCGCCCGGGCGTCTCGCGGTCGCGGGACCTCGGCGGCTTTTCTGTTTTAGGCGCCAGGAGCTGAAAAATAGTTTTTAGCTGAGAGTTGATCCGCCTTCGATGGCGTCTAAGGCGCAACGGGTTGTTGATAGTTGGTTATTGCGCGATTGCGCGAACCACCAGATTTTCGGCGCCACACGCGACCGCTAGAGATCGTCGAGCACCAAGGGATAATTGCGGTGCGCCTCAACGCTTCGGGAGCCTGGCCTGATAGACTCGGAGATTGACGAAAGCGGCTTTCAATAATGGCGTGGCGATTCCGTGCGCGCGGCCGCGCTCGATGAAATCGCCCAGGATGTGATCGGCCTCGACGGGCGCGCCCTTGCGCAGATCACGATACATCGAGGAGGTCAACGAAGATCCCGGCGCCGTCATTGCGCGGGCATCTCGTGCAAGGAAGGCTTCCGACGGCTTGTGGCCACAGGCCGTGGCAACCGCGGCGGATTCGTCCAGCATCTTGAGCGAGAGGTCGCCCCCACCCGGCACGGCCACGATCTCGCCGATCGTTCCGCGCATCAGGCAAGTGATGGCGCCGAGGCTGGCGAGCTGGACCCATTTCTCCCACATCACTCGCATGATGTCCGTCGAGAGACGGGCGTCGAATCCCGCTCCCTGCAGCGTTGCATCGAGCGATTGCAGCCGGGGCGTTGTCTCGCCGTTTCTCTCGCCATAGACAAGTTGCTGCATGTCGGCGAGCTGGACGATGCGACCTTCATCGTCAATGTCGGTCGCGACGAGACAGACGCCACCGATGACCGCCTGTTCTCCGAACCGCTTCGTCAGGAGGTCGATGTGGCGCATGCCGTTTAGCACAGGAAGGATCATCGTTTCTGGCCCAACGGCCGGGGCGAAATCGTTCATCGCCTCCTCCAACGCATAGGCTTTCACACTGAGGAAGACGAGGTCGTAAGGTGTGTCGATCTCTCCAGCGCTGACCAGTTTCGGCGTGAGGACCGCATCACCATGCGGGCTGATGATGCGAAGGCCATCCGGGCTGAGCTGTTTTGCCCGAGATGGACGGACTAGGAAAGTCACGTCGCGCCCGGTCTGGGCAAGCCGGCCGCCAAAGTAGCCGCCGACCGCACCGGCGCCGACAATAAGGATCCGCATAGCCGAAGGGGTGAAGTTCTTAGTTGAGAGCGTAAAGCCCCGTGGGAGCCACGCTCCTTTACGGAGTTGATCCGCCTTCGATGGCGTCTACGGCGCGACGGGTTGTTGATAGTGGGTGCAAGCCATCTAGGATTCTGGTGGTGGTACAGTTTGCATCGCCGTACATACAAATTCGAGTGACGCCAGCGATGGAGCAGGGATTAGCGATCATGTTTGAGACTTGGAAGAAGTTATCGGTTTGCTAGAACCGAGCCTTAGCTGATCTTATTCTTATGAGCACGAGCATCCGAAATCATTTACCCGGCACGATTGAGCAGATTGTATCTGACAAGGTCGTCTCAGAGATTGTCATCAACACTGCCGCTGGGCCGGTGACTTCTATCATCACAACCAGCTCGGTCAAGCGGATGAACCTTAAAAAGGGCGATGCCGTCTTCGCCATAATCAAAGCGACCGAAGTGTCCGTCGAGAATGAGTCATCGGCGGGGAATTGAAACGGTACCACTACCAGGATTCTGTGCCGGTAGCGTGAATGGCGAGAGCAATGAGTTTGGCATCCAGCTTTTTCGCGGCCGCGGTAACGCTCTCGTTCTGCAATCCGCTCATGAGGGAAGAAGGAAGATCGTAGGCCAATCGAGTGGTCCGACTCGCCGCATCCTCATAGATCATCAGCCGCACAGGAACATTCAATCCTGCGGCCATATCGTGTTTGAGCATGGTCTGGGCGATCAGCGGATTGCCGATCGTGTACATCCTAGCTTTGGCGTTCAATCCGATGCGCGCGAGCCACGCCCCGTGATCGACGGTGAGGAAGCGCATGAAACCGCTCGTGCCCTCGCGGGATTTTACTCGGCTTTCGAACTCCTCGGCGTTTTTTGTCGACGCTAATAGCGCTGGAAATCCAGCTTCTTCCACGGAGCCCACGGCAGATTCGAAGGCCGTGACGACCTCCTCGAAGGACCGGCTGCTGACATGTTCGTTATGATGCACCGTGAATGTAGTTTTCATGGGAAATAGTTCTTAGTTGAGAGCGTAAAGCTCCGTGGGAGTCACGCTCCTTTACGGAGGTGATCCGCCTTCGATGGCATTTACGGCGCGACGGGTTGTTGATAGATCTATACCCTTCCGGGTGAGATATTCATGCGAGATTTAGCTGTTGGCCCCGACGTTCTACTCGTCGAGCCTCCTTCAAAAGTAGCAAGGCCAGTTCCCTCACCCGCAGCAGAAGAAAATCCCTCGACTGTGGACTGGGCGCCGCGGGATTCCAGCCGGAAGGTGGACCATGAAAATATCACATTACGTTTCCGTTAAACTAGTCATGATAGCACTCGCGTGCAGCCTTGCTGCAAGCGCACCAATTCAGGCGCGAGAAGCCAAAGCGAACTCTGCGTCGGCCCGTTCTGGCTATAACGCTCGTTTGGTTGTGACCAGGGCAGCCAATTTTGGAACATTCGAGTTCGTCAACCTGTTCGTCGATGGCGTCCAAGTTGCGGATCTGGGGGTTAATCAGAGTTACGACGCGGTGTTGCGCCCCGGGCAGCATGTGTTGTCGATTGTCACCAGTCCACAGACCTATAGCCATCCAACGCCAACTCAACTACGTATCAACGTAAAGCCCGGCGAGACCTATGCATTTACCGCGGTTTGGGAAGACTTTGAGCGCGCTTCGCTCGAACAACTTTAAGAAGTAGTTCTTAGTTGAGAGCGTAAAGCTACGTGGGAGCCACGCTCCTTTACGGAGTTGATCCGCTTTCGATGGCGTCTACGGCGCGACGGGTTGTTGATAGTCGGCTACTGCACGCTCACCTTTACTATGTTTAATCTCGAAAAACAGAAAACGAAAAATTATGAACGACATCAATACGATCAGAGCCACGGCACAATCTTCTCGCCCGTCCGACGTCCGCCCCGCTGAAGCGAGCGGAACATTTTTAATCGGTGGCGACATTCCGGTTCGCCGACTCGGCTTCGGCGCGATGCAACTCACCGGCCCCGGCGTCTGGGGAGAACCGGCCAATCATTCCGAGGCGATCGCCGTCCTGCAACGGACGGTGGAACTGGGCATCAATCTCATTGACACAGCCGACTCGTACGGGCCCGAAGTTGCCGAGTGTCTCATCGCCGAGGCGCTGCATCCATATCCGGCCGGTCTTTTGATCGCGACCAAAGCCGGTTTTCAGCGGCCTGGGCCTAACAAATGGGTCGAGGACGGCCGTCCCAAGCATCTGCGGTCGGCGGTCGAGGGTAGTCTTCACCGGCTGCATCTTTCGCGGATCGATCTGTTACAACTGCACAGGATCGACCCGAAAGTTGCGATGGAAGATCAGATCGGCGCGCTGGTCGATCTTCAGCGCGAGGGCAAGATCCGCCATATTGGATTGTCTGAAGTTAGCGTAAACCAGATCAAGGCGGTCCGGCGCATTACACCGATCGTTTCGGTGCAGAATCGATACAACCTGGTCGACAGAAATTCGGAGGACGTGCTGGAGTATTGCACCCGGGAAAACATCGGCTTCATCCCGTGGTTTCCACTCGCCACCGGCGAGCTCGCGAAACATGACGGTCCACTGACGCGCGCGGCGAAGCGCCTCAAGGCGCAGCCGGCCCAGGTCGCCCTTGCATGGCTGCTTCGAAAATCTCCGGTAATGCTCCCGATTCCCGGAACTTCGAAGGTCAAACACCTGGAGGAGAACACGGCCGCGGCTCTGATCGAGCTCGACGATCTGACAACAGAGGAGTTGGAACGCCTCGGCGGAAAGGATTAGTCATGAAGCCACTCGACATTTGCTGCACAAGCGATTTAGAGAGGCCGTGTAAACATTTATGGCTCACCTTTTTGATCCGCTCACGGTTCGAGATATAGAGTTTGCAAATCGCGTTTTCGTCTCGCCTATGTGCGAGTACTCCAGCAGCGATGGGTACGCCAATGACTGGCATTTCGTCCATCTGGGCAGCCGGGCAGTGGGCGGCGCTGGACTAGTGCTTACTGAGGCAACGGCCGTTCTTCCCGAAGGCCGAATCAGTCCGCAGGACCTTGGTATCTGGAGTAACGGACACATCGAACCGCTGGCTCGGATCGTCAGTTTCATTCATAAACAAGGCAGTGTCGCCGGCATGCAGCTAGCGCATGCCGGACGCAAGGCTAGTACATATCGGCCATGGGAAAATCAGGGAACGGTTCCTGAAAACGAAGGGGGTTGGAAAAATGTCATGGCCCCGAGCGCAGTTCCTTTCGTCGATAACTATCCCATGCCGCAAGCCCTCACCGCTGATGGCATTCAGGAAATAATTGCCGCTTTTGCGAACGCTGCACGTCGCGCCTGCGAAGCGGGCTTCCGTGTAATTGAGATTCACGCTGCTCATGGCTACCTCATTCATGAATTTCTGTCGCCCCTTAGTAATCAACGGGATGATGCTTACGGAGGTTCGTTCGAGAATCGCACCCGATTATGTCGTGAGATTGTTGCTGCGGTTCGATCATCCTGGCCAGAGCGAGCGCCGTTGTTCGTGCGCATCTCCGCCACCGATTGGGTCGATGGCGGCTGGGATATCGAACAGTCGATTGAGCTTGCTCGGGGACTGAGGCAAATAGGAGTGGACCTGATCGATTGTTCTTCTGGCGGCAGCGTGCCTCACGCAAAAATTCCGGTCGGTCCCGGGTACCAAACGCCGTTTGCTCAGCGGATTCGTCGGGAAGCTGAAATCATGACCGGTGCGGTTGGGATGATCACTTCTCCAGTTCAGGCAGAGCAGATCATCGGGACCGGACAGGCGGACGCGATCCTTATCGCGCGCGAACTTCTGCGTGATCCTTATTGGCCATTGCGAGCGGCCCATGAACTAGAGCAGTCAATTTCCTGGCCTGTCCAATATCTGAGAGCTGCCCCAAAAGGCGCACAGGCTCGCGTTCCCGTAAACCTCAAGAATTTGGAATCATGTTTCGAAGAACAACACGCAATCCCGGGGACGCAGATTTCGCCTTCTTAAATAGTAATTATCCCCTGGAATCAAAAGATTCCGCTCGGCCGAGTTGACGAGTAACCGCCGGGCCACGCGTTCCGGCGTGATGAGCTAATTTCGAAACTCTACCTCGAACGAGGGAGTGCAGATCGCCTCGCAAGCGGTATTGGAAAATCCTTCGCATGCGCGATAGCGGCAGCGTGACGCCAAACGATATTTTGAGTCATGAAAACGAACTGCTTTCTAGCCGGCATATGCGTTTGGAGAAATTCTGAACGCACCGAGCGGGTCCACGCTATCTGACTTGAACCTTCACTGAGGAAATTGCCATGTCTGACCAAATGCATTGTTACAGCGAGCTTCAGCAGCAGATCCACGAGGACTTGCGCATCCAGCATCCCGACTGGGTCGAACCCAACGGCAGTTGCCCCACTTGCGACTCCTACGAGTCCCGCCTGGCGGAGCTACTCGGTCTTGGCCAGCGGTCGACGGCTGTTCGACTGCGCAAATCATCTCGTATGGGCTATGCCGGAGATGATTGAAAAATAGACAAGGGCAATGAGCACAAAACCGATGATTGAAATCAACGAGGCGAACTTCGAGACGGAAGTCTTAAGATCCAGTCAACCAGTGCTGGTCGAGTTTGCGACGGGGTGGAGTCTTCCCTCGATGATGTTGGATGGAGCTCTGGACGAGATTGCCGCTGAGTTTGTCGATCGTCTGAAGGTAGCGCGCGTCAAACTCGATCGCAGTCCTAATCTCGGGTTGTGGTACGGCATTCGATGTATTCCGACAATGTTGTACTTCGTGGACGGCGAGATCAGCATCGGGATCTTCGGAACCACCAGCAAGGAAGCGATTCTTTCTCAATTGAAACCAGTTATGAGCTCGCGGCGCATGCCCGAGCCCAAGCTAATTGACATGACGAGCACTACCAGCCTCAATCCTATTCGCCATGAAAACACCAAGCCAATTCAATGATTCATCATCACTATCACGGCGCCAATGGATCCATTCCGGTCTTGCTACCTGTGGTTATCTCGCGGCTGGCGGTCTCGCCCTTGGCCAGTCGGAGGAGAAAACGGCACCGAAAGGTTACACCCTGCCTGGCCCAGTCACGAATCTAGGTCGGGCTCCCGGATTGCAGACCCGGCTGATCGCCGAAAATCCGAGCGGTGAAAGGACCTACGCCGTTATTTTCGCGAAAGGTGACGAGATCATGTCCGGCCTCACTGAATTTGCCGTGCGCGAAAAACTCGTGGCGGGCCATTTCACTGCTATCGGTGCTCTGGAGAGCGCGCGGTTCGGCTGGTTTGATCGGGCGCAAAATGCCTACCGCAATATCCCAATCGATCACCAGGTGGAGATGATTTCACTCATCGGCGACGTTGGCGTGGTCAATGGCGCGCCGCAAATCCACGCACATGGGGCGGTGGGCTTCCCTGACGGCCAAGTGCATGGCGGGCATATGCTGGAAGCAATCGTGTGGCCGACGCTGGAACTGTTTTTTACGGCATATCGCATACCACTCATCAAAACACATGACGCTGAAACGAATCTCTTCCTCTTTGATCTGAAAGAGAGAAAGGACGATTCAAAATGAATGTCGCTGTTTTAGGCTTGGGAATCATCAGAAGCGCGTGGGCAAAACAACTGACATACCCTGACCGATACAATCTTCGAGGCATTCATATATGATAAAGACAATCTCTTATCTCGGTCTCGGGACCATGGGCAGCGGCATGGCGTCCAACCTTCTCAAAGCCGGGTACAAACTTACCGTCTGGAATCGGAACGCTGAAAAGTGTGAACCGTTCGGTCGGAAAGGCGCTCGCGTCGCCGATACTCCCGCCGACGCCATCTGCGACGCCGAGCTTGTTATGTACAGTTTGAGTAACGATCAAGCCGTCGAGGAAGTTGTCTTTGGCGCGAAAGGAATTCTAAGTGGCATCAACGAAGGCCAGATTGCGATCGACATGAGCACGGTTCTTCCCGCGACGAGTTTGAGAGAACAGGAAGCTTATGCAAAGCGCCGTGTCGATTTTCTCGATGCACCTGTCTTTGGCAGCAAACAAGAATCCGCGGATGCCAAGCTTTGGATTATGGCCGCGGGCAACAAGGCGATTTTTGAAAAAGTGAAACCGGTCCTGGAGCAATTGGGACAAACCGTTCACTACTTTGGCAAGAACGGAAATGCCGCAGCCATGAAGCTGGTTGGAAACCTCATCGTAGCGTTGGAAATGGAAGCGCTCGCGGAGGGACTTGTCCTCGCGCAAAAGGCCGGCCTTGATCTGAAGACCGTCATGGAAGTCGTGAAAGTCGCCGACTTCCGCTCACCGCTGCTCGTGAGCAATGGACAGAATATTTTGAAACGCGATTTTTCTACCAGCTTCGCTCTCAAGCTCATGCTCAAGGACGCGGGCCTTATTGAAAGATTTGGTGAAAGTCTGGAGTCACCCATTCCGGCGCTGCGCGTTGTCGAAAAAAATCTCGAATCGGCCGTTGCGCTTGGCTTCGGAAAAGAGAACGCCTCCGCCCTAATCAAGGCGCTCGAAAAAGAAGCGGGTGTCGAAGTGAAGGCGCGCGCCGCGAGCTAACTGATGCCCCGTCGTCTCACCCGCCTTCGCGCAGCTACGGCGCGGCAGGCAGAGACAGCCTGCAACCGCCGGTCATTTGTAGGGCGTCCGTGTCAGCCGCCTGCGAGGGCTACCTCGAACGAGGGAGTCCCGATCACCTCGGCGGCAGGAACAAAAAATCCCACCCATGCGCCATGGCAATTCGTTTATGACAGGGCGTAAATTGGGAGCGTGAAAACGAACAGATTCTTGACAAGTGTATTCGTTTCGGACAAAACGCGGGATGCTCTCAGTATGAATCTTTTTCTCAAGGTGGGCGCCCGCGAAGGTAAGACCGAAGTCGTTTCGGTAACCGATTCTCGTGCCGAGTCTACTTTCTCACAAGGATAACGCGCCATGTGGATCGTCCAGTTAGCTCTTCGCCGGCCCTACACGTTTGTTGTAGCAGCGTTGCTGCTGCTTTTGATGACCCCCTTTGTCCTGACCAAGACGCCGACCGACATTTTTCCCGCTATTAATATCCCGGTGGTCAGCGTGATCTGGTCATTCACCGGATTGCCGGCCGACCAAATGGCCCAACGAATCATTTACAGCGAGGAACGGGCGCTCACGACCACGGTAGATAATATCGAACACATTGAATCGACCTCCTATGACAGCATCGGCGTAATCAAAGTCTTCTTTCAGCCGACTGTGAACCCCTCGACCGCGGTGGCGCAATTGACCGCGGTGTCGCAAACCATTTTGAAACAGCTGCCACCAGGGGCCACTCCACCGCTGATCATCCAATACAGCGCGTCCACCGTCTCCATTCTGCAGTTCGCAATTAGCAGCGCCAAGCTTTCCGAGCAGCAAGTCTTTGATCTTGCGCTGAACCAAATTCGCGTTGGATTGATTGGCGTTCCTGGAGTCAGCATTCCGTATCCATATGGTGGGAAGCAAAGAGTGGTTTCAGTCGATCTCGATCTCAACGCGTTGGAAGCAAACAACGTTGTCGAGTCAGATGTGGTCACCGCCATCAGCAACGGGTCTCTAACTTTTCCGAGCGGCACGGCCAAGATAGGCGGGAAAGAAGTGCCGATTGATCTCAACGTCAATCCGCCGCGCATCGATCTGTTGAACGACCTGCCGGTCAAAAGTGTTGGCGGCACGGTCATTCACGTACGCGACGTAGCGCAGGTGCGCGACGGCTATTTTCCGCAGGAAAACATCGTTCGCCAGGATGGTGTTCGTAGCACGTTGCTCAGTGTTTTCAAGAATGGGAGCGCCTCCACACTCTCGGTTGCGGCAGGGGTCAAGGCTGCCATGGCTAACATTCTCAAAACCGTGACCAGCGATGTGCAAGTAAAACAATTCGCCGATCAATCTGTATTCGTGAAGGCCGCCGTTAGCGGAGTGGTGCGCGAGGGCGTTATCGCAGCTGCCCTAACCGCGCTAATGATTTTGCTCTTTCTCGGCTCGTGGAGGAGCACGCTCATCATTGCGGTTTCCATTCCGCTTTCGATCCTGGCGTCTCTCGCCATTCTCAGCACTCTCGGTCAGACGATCAATATCATGACGCTCGGTGGCCTGGCTCTGGCGGTGGGTATCCTGGTGGACGATGCCACGGTCACAATCGAAAACGTCGAGCGTCACCTGGCCGGCGGCGAGCCTTTGGAAAAGGGTATCCTGACTGGTGCAGGTGAAATTGCCTTGCCAGCCTTGGTTTCGACCATGTGCATCTGCATCGTTTTTGTCCCAATGTTTTCTCTGGCTGGGGTGGCGCGCTATCTGTTCGTGCCTTTGGCAGAGGCGGTAGTTTTCGCCGTGATCTCTTCCTACGCCATCTCCCGCACGCTGGTGCCGACAATGATTATGTTTTTCGAACGCCACCACCACCAGCCTTCCGGCGCTGCGGCGACCTCCGGCGCGGCGACTCCGTCCGGTGGCGGACATGTCGCCCTTTGGGTGCGGCCGCTGGTGGCTCTCCAACAGCATTTTGAAAAAGCGTTTGATCGTTTTCGGGAAGCTTATGGCAATTTGTTAGGCGCAATCCTGGAACACAGGGTGGCTTTCGTCGTCGGGTTCCTGTCATTTTGCGTCGCTTCATGGTTACTCGTTCCATTCGCCGGTCAGAACTTCTTTCCCACGGTGGATTCAGGAACGTTTCGATTGCATGTGCGGGCGCCCACCGGCACGCGCATCGAGCAAACTGCCAAGTTGGTCGACGAAGTGGAAGCCGCCATTCGTCGTGAAATTCCTGGCAAGGAAATCGCGGGTATACTCGACAACATCGGACTTCCGGTTTCGGGGATCAACTTGAGCTACAATGACAGTGGTATATCCGGACCAGCCGACGCCGATATCCTAGCCTCATTGCAACCCGGCCATAAGCCGACGGCGAATTATGTGCGCAACCTGCGTCTTAGCTTGAATCGCCAGTTTCCTGGCATAACTTTTTACTTCCTGCCGGCCGACATCGTCAGCGAAACCATTAACTTCGGCCTTCCCGCTCCCCTTGATATCCAGGTTGTTGGGCGAAATGAAACAACCGACCAGAAGGTGGCCAATTCCATCGCCCAAAAAGTACGTCAAGTTCGCGGGGCCGTCGATGTGCGGGTTCAGCAGCCAAACGACTTGCGCCGAATCGAGTTCGACGTCGATAGAACAAAGGCGTCGGAGCTTGGACTAACCGAGAGAGATGTGGCCGGTTCGGTCCTGCTCGCCCTAAGCGGCAGCAGCCAGGTGACGCCGACCTACTGGCTTGATGCCGCCACCGGCGTCCAATATCTCGTCAATGTTCGGGTGCCGGAGACTCAGACGACTACGCTCTCTGAGCTAAAGTCGATACCGCTTAGCGCTTCCAAACCTGGAGCGGCCAATGGTCAGGTCCTCAGTAATGTAACCGACGTTACACGGATTACCAGCCAACCCATCTACTCGCACTATAACGTAATGCCGGTAGTTGATGTCTTCGGCGGGGTCGGTGGCAGAGATTTGGGCGGAGTGCTTAGTGACATTAAA
>Ga0193729_1000694_pt1 | contig 17637 bp, 14 predicted proteins | sample U1c2metaG_FD_143036 | JGI IMG/M metagenome (GOLD analysis project Ga0193729, IMG submission 143036) | Soil microbial communities from a riparian zone of the East river system, Colorado, United States - U1c2 | ecosystem: Environmental > Terrestrial > Soil > Riparian zone | place: USA: East River...
TAAACCAAAAAGCAGCCCTGAAAGCTCTCAAACTGAGTCATCTCATCAAGCACTTCCTTTTACGGGACAGATTAAAGAACTTGGCCCTCAAGACGATAATCTTAAACCTTCTGACGTTAAAGCTAAGGAAATTCCTCTAGATCCATCTGACCTTTCTAGTGTTGACGTATTAAAAAAAGCCGAAGCTTTGGGATTGATAAAATACGAAGATACTAATGAATGTGAAAAAGGAGGTGCTTTAAAATTAACTAAGGAAGGAATTAAATTATATTATAGTAATATACATAAAGCAAAAATAAGTTCAACTATTGAAAATACAGATAAAGATGATATTTCATATGAAGTAGGCCTTCTTAATATTGATAAAAAAACTGAAATATTAGTATCCTCACAAATTCATCTTGTAATAGCGAGAAACAACACTAAAGGCACTTCAAGAGTAATTTGTTACCTTACTAGTGAAAAAGATCCAAATAATGTTGAATTATCCGAAAAACAACCATTATCTGGTAAAGATAAGCCACAACTCTGTAAACCTTTGTACCCGCCCTTAAATGTAAAAAACGAGGATTTTACAACTTATAATGAAGGAACAGAATACATAAATAATCCTGTAATAATTCAAAAATTAGATATAATCAATGACGAATGCAAAAAATACGCTTCCGTTGATTATAACCCAATAGGAATTAGCTTAGTCGATGTCAGTCATTTAATTAAATTAAAGGAAACAATCCCAATGCCAATACCTAAAAAAATGAGTCATTATGAACAAGAAAAGCAAAAGATCAAGGCAGATAAGCAAAAAGCTAAAGCTGAAGAAGATAAGTTACAGAAAGCTAAACATGCACAACAATCTGCAAGTGATGAAGAAACTAATAACTAAATACATACTTATCATATTAGGTTTAATCTTATTCCTCGGTTTTATCTGGCTCCGTTTTATACGTATACGTTTACCTAGGGATATACCATTTGAGTTATCCTTATTAGGGTTTATTTTCTTGTTATACATTTGTAGTATATACATATACATTATCATATCTATGTTATTTAATTATAAGACTGATTCTAAAGTACTATCCACGCTTATTTCCTATATATACAAGCCGTTCATTACTCTGGATGAGGCTATTAAAACTAATGCTATTATCAAGCCCTATTATGAGAAGTTTCTAGTATATATAATAACAATTACCAAAGATAAAGATTTACATAAAGAAGGTACATTTTACCTTTATCTTTATATTATTATGCAGATTATTCCACGTGTTATCTTAGTTTCTGCTTTACTTCTCGATACTTTCTATTTCCATTGTCTGTTTCTATTGTATAAGGTTATTATTGTATCTTTGCTTATATTCCTTAGTAGATATATCAGATATTCCCTTACCTACGCAAAAGAACAGTATATCCTAGAATTAGAGTCTATGGTTGACTGCATTCTAAGTAACTACACTGATCCTGATAAATATGAATTGGGTTCTGGTAGTGCATTACCAGTAAGACGTTTCATTGAGGAACAAACTTCTATTCTTGGAAATGGCTTAGCTGGATATACTTATGGTCCTTTGACTTCTAATAAATATCGAGATAATTTTCGTAAACTTCATAATCTATCTCCAACACACAGGTTTACATCTAAAGAGATTGCTTTAATAAATGTAGACTTTTATAGGATTATGAAGATTGTAATACCAATATCAGTACATCTTGAAGAGTACGGTTTTGCAGAAACCTATTCAAGATGTAAACTTGTTAAAATGATAATATTTACTTTATATCTTATATGTTGGTCTTATATACTCATTGTTAGCGCCAATTCCCTATCCATAGATACGTGTAACTTCCTATTTCAAATAATAGACAATACAGACCCATTTAGCGGACATGAAATCGAATATTAATAAAGTTAACATGATGTTAATAAGATATCCATTATTACAGAGCCTTATATCTCTAATAATAATAATAATATATAACTTACTTTTGAATCCTAATATTGTCCTTGCTGAATTTAATTGGGTTAATTACACAGATACCAATCCCTTACCTTTTGATACGTGGAGTGCTGTGTACATAAATGACAATCCTGCTTATAGAGAGGTCACTAATACACCTTACGAAACTTATATAGCTTTAACGAAAGAGAGCTTTAACGAAAGAGAGCTTCAAGCAAGAGCAAGAGCAACCTTAAACATTGAAGTATTCAATGAGTTAGTTAACACGTATAACAAAAGGGTTTATACTAGTTCAGATCATTTAGTAAATACTATAGGTCAGTATATACTACAAAATAAAAATTGCACATTACAAGAACTTGCTCTATTAGTGCCTAGCATCTTTAAAAACCCCGAATTATATCATTTACATGGTTCAGACATAGAAGAACAAGATACTTTTAAGGCTTTTATGAAAATGTGTTTACAGACAGAAAATCCACGAGTAATTCAATGCTTTGCAATGTATAGTGCAAAGAGTTTTACTTATAACTATTCTTTAACACACACTAATGTAACACCTGAGCAAATTAATGGTCTATACACACAGATACTCGCAAAGATATTAGAAAAATATGCAACAATGTTTGATGTAACGTTACAATGACTATAAGCATTATTAAACTAAGAAACTTTTGTTTAAGTTTAATCTATCCTTTATTATGGGGTTTTTATATGTCTTTATCTAGATTTATTCGTATAGGTGAGATATACGATATAACGACCATTTCTTCATATATATCTGGAGAGCTACTCCTATTAATAATTGTAGCTTTACCAAATTTACTTATTTGGGTTAAAGTTAGCTTTGATTTTATTAAGGAACTTCGTAAAATTTTATGGATATTAACTTGCAATAATATTCATTATTTACATCTTCGAGCTTTGCAATATAATGTTTATTTTCATATTGCTCAATGGTTTTATAAACTTCATTTTATATTATTTGATATCTTTGTTGTTGGAACTGGAGCAACTTTTATTAAACGACAAGAAGCGCCTCTTTTATTTAGAATAACTTCTTTATTGTATTATAAATTTTGGATTATATTATTAATATGTTTTTTTTCTATACTTGTAGAAGTAATCATTTATCATGGAAAAATATATTATGGTATATATATATTGTTTATATATCCTTTAAGTATTAGTATTTTACGTTGCTTTAATGAGTTTGGCTTTAGTAATTTTATAAATGACGTTTGTTTATCAGATTATGTATACCAAAGATATCTATATACTATGCCAAGATATAGACAACAGTTTTTAGTTAAGTTAAATAATCCAGAATATTACTATGGATTTACACGTGTTTTACCAGAAGACGAAGGGCATAAAGCTTTGACTACTTCCGCTTTATTAGCATTAACCTATGATGAACAAATCGACAAACGTCGTGAAAGATTAAGACTTCGTATACATGGTATTAAACGTACACCTATATTCACACATAAGATAATGGGTCAACCACGTCGCTTAGGTATAAGGATTGCTGGACAATATTATAATAAAAAACATGTACGATGGTTTAGCACTTCACAAGTATTAAACGGACCTGAGAAATTACACCCATTAGTACCTTACTTTATAAAAAATAATCCTTTTAAAACACTAGCATACATTAATCATCCTTTAAGTAATTTCGGACTAATGCAAAAATTAACAAAGGACAAAGATATGCCATCCACATCAAGTCTTTATTCTCATATAAATCCAAAGATTAATCTTGATTCTAATAGAAGTTTAATTTCGACTTTTGAAAATAATTTTGTATTAAGATTCACATCTCTTACGGAAAAGGGAGTTATTTTAGGCGCTTATCAAACAATGAAGAAAACCTTCGGTCATCCTGTTAAAGATGCTATGCAAATGCGCCCTGATATTGTATCTGCTTGGTTAAACTCTCAATATATGTATCAAGGTTATTTAGGTATAGATCAAAAAGGTATTGCTTCAAATTTTGGTCGTAATCAAGCTATAGTCTTATCAAAAACACTCTATAAAGATTTAGTAAATAATTATTCACAAAATTTATCTCGAAAACAAATACTTACTGATGATTTACAAGATATTTTGGATAAGCTAAAAGATTCTTGTTCTAATTTTGAGGAACATTTGAAAATTTGGTCTGACAATATACAATTATTTCCAGATAAATGGAAACCGCCTCTTCGCCTGGATAAATCGTTTGATTATTCAAACTTAAATGAGGATACCCTTCGATTAATAAAAAATGGTGAATATGAGATACAGCGGATTTCCGATGAATTATATTTATTAAAAATATCAGACAAAACGGGCTCATTACCAGAAGAAAGCTTAGATTTATTTGAGGGATCGTTTTTGCAAGACTTACTTAATAATTAAAGATGATAAATAATCGATTTATTATTGCAATTATTGGTTTGATTCTAGTTTCCTTTATCTTTTGGAATCGCTTTCTACGTATAAGAATACCAAAGACTATTGAAGACTTTTTACCAGATGTCTTTATCAATCCATATGATCTACTAAATTCTGACCTTTTGAACTGGAATCAAGAAAGCAATACAAATATAAACTACCTCCAAGCTTTTGTAATATATCAACATTTTTTATTAGACCAAGAAGATGATGAAAACTTTATTAAGCCTTAAAACTAGAATAATTATCAAACTTATAAATAATACTTGCCTTGTCTCTTTTCCAGGTAATAATCCAGATGTGGGCAAAGAGGTTGCTACGAGGGATTATGCTAGCTTTCGTGTGTATACTCCGATTCCTACTGAGATTCAAATGAAGGTTTAAATAATAATCCTGCGATTGCTTTGAATAGGAAAAAGGGTGCAGATTCTTGGTATAATCTCTCTGATCAGCTATGTAGAATAGATCAGGCTATGGGTTATTATCCTGAGAATGAAAGTATTAAGCCTTATAGTACTACACAAAAGGAGCCTGAGAATGAAAATTCGATTATTAATGCTTCTTATGATGAACAAGCAGCTTTGGTAAATACTCAGATTAACGACTTAGTATTGTTAAGCCAGAGACAATTAACAATAGACGAGTTACTTAAGGTTTTACCAGATTATAGGATGATTGCTACACATTGTCTAATATCAACTTTTAGAGGCAGCTGTAAGAGAGACTAAGTCACCTGACTTACTTAATATTCTTGCAATTCTTAACGCTAACTATCTTATATATAATGAGTATTTAATACAAGATCCTATTGCCTACAATATCACTTAATAACTAAAGCTATTGCAATTTATTCACGCGAAATGGGGATTTAAGAAACGTATTAGCTATATTAACTTGATTTTAAAGTATAATGAAACTCAAGAATTATCTAATTAATTTCGGGCCTCAGCATCCAGCAGCTCATGGCGTTCTACGTATGGTCGTAGAATTAAGTGGTGAAATCATTAAAAACTGTGACCCTCACATGGCTTATCACACGTGGTACTGAGAAGCTTATCGAATTTAAGAACTTTTTGCAAGCTACCTTATTTTGATGCCTTGATCATGTATCATGATGGCACAAGAGCATGCTACAGTTTAGCCATTGAAAGAATCTTAATGAACAATATACAAAATCTTTATACCAATAACACAGGTACACAAAGAGCACAAAGTATACGTGACTATTCCTCGAAATAACCAGAATACTTAATCATTTATTAGCAATACAACTCATGCTATGGACATCGGCGCATTGACTCCATCCCTGGGCATTTGAAGAGCGTGAAAAATTAATGAATTCTATGAGCGCGTTTCGGTGCACGTATGCATTCAACCTATATACGGCCAGGCGGTGTGGCTTACGATTCCAAAAGGTCTATTAAAAGATATTACGCATTTCTATTACATTCTCACGTAAACTGACTGAGTAGAAGAATTACTTAATTTGAACAGGATCTTTAAAGAACGTTTTAAATATAGGTATGTAAGCTAAGTACTGCTAAAGATATGCCTTTACAGGTGTTATGATTCGTGGTAGGGAATACCATTTGATCTACGTAAAGTAATGCTTATGAAAACTATAAGAGATCTCTTTCAAAGTTCCTGTTGGAACAAAGGGGACTGTTATGATAGGTACCTGATTCGAGTTTACGAAATCCGTGAGAGCCTTAAAATCATGAACAGCTGTGCAATAACCTAGAAGAAGGTCTAGTAACGACACCTTGCTAAATTTACAAACCCTTCACGTGCTATATGAAACATTCAATGGAAGGATTGATCATCATTTTAAATACTTTTCTAAGGTGTTCTTATGCCTGAAGGTATATATATACTTCTGTGAGGCTCCTAAAGGAGAATTGGTACCTTCTTAGTCACACATAGAATAGCACTAAACCTTATGCTGTCATATACGTGCTCCTGGCTTTTATCATTAGCTGCTATAAACGTATAGCTAAAGGACACTCGTTAGCTGATGTGTTGCTATTATGGTACATTAGACATAGTCTTGGTGAAGTTGATAGATAAAATCCTTTATTTAAAGAGATAGAGTCTTATAATAAAAAACAGTATATAACATTTTCTAAGATATTTCATTAAACTTTAAACGATACATTCAGAATCAGCCACGTTAACTACAAAAGTAAATGAACTTAGAATAAAAAGGATTCTTAATAAAGAAAGAAAAGAGTTAACTTCAAGTAAGAAAGTGAGACTATGATAAGGAATCAGGATGAAAAAGTGTATGACATGTTTAGGCACTTTACTGTGGTAGTCTAGGATTATTAACTTATATAAAGATAAATAATTAAGTAATGAGTAAACCTTGTTTAACAAACCTTAAACTACAATAAAGCTAGGTTAGAAAAATACAAACAGCTTACTTACGGATAACTTACGTCTCAATAAACGATGTCTAAGAGATTGTAATAAGTCTAAAGGCTAAGTAATAGGCAAGGAAAGTTAGATACTAAAATCAATATCAAAGATAAGTATAAAGCCTAAGACAGATACTACGGATGATATAGCAATATGCGTAAATCACTAAAAACTGTCGGTATTACTAAGCTGACGATTCCTAGTCATAATGTGAGCCAAGTCTTTAAGCCTGGTGCAGGAGGCTATGTGGATAAACCAATGCCTAATAAAGAAGAAGAAGACGATAAACCATTGACTAAGGATGAGCAGGCAACAGCGAAGCGATTAAGTTCACGATAACGACTGATTATGAGAATAAAGAACAGAGTCCAACACATAATATAAGTGAGATAAGAACGAAATCGAAAGAGAATGCTAAAGAAGAAGATAAACCATTGACTAAGGAGTATATACAAGACGTAAGAGCATTTAGAAGCGAAGGTGATAAAAAGAGACATATAATACAGCCAGATGATGAAGAGAGTGAAAGTAATGAAGATAAAGAAGAGCCAATAATTCAGTTATTACACATTTGCAAAAGAGTTATTATTAGGCAAGAAAGAGTCTAAAGAATCGACTAATAAACCTGAGTCTAAGAATGCTAATAAAGTAGAGAATATAGAGTTGGAAGGAATGACTGGAGAAAGGGCTCCACAAGCAGATACTAGGGAAACACTAAGAGAAACAGAACAGCTATATAAGAGAGTATTTACAGCAAAAGAATTAGAAGATAGAGAAAGTCTTAAGAATACGAATAATGAGACAACAGAAGAAAGAAGAGAAGAACATATACTATCACCAAATGCCTTAATAAGTGATAATCATAAAGCGTTAATAAAGAAGATAGATATAGGTATGAAAGTAGCAACGACGAACTTAGATAGTCTAGCAGAGAAGGTAGGAGTGAATATAGAGAAGAGTGAAGAGTTAGTGAGTAAATGGGATGATATAAAGAAACGTCTAGAGGATCACTTAAAGAGTCTAGAAGGAGTGAATTGGAAGAAGACTCTACAATATACAGCGATAGTGATAGCAGTAATAGGCTTCGTATATCAATGTGGAATAGTAGGAAAGCTACCGAACTTTGCAGCGAATGTATTTAGTAATATACCACTACCTAACTTTGGGAATGTGCCCAAGCCTACGAGTACAGATTCGAGTACCTTAGAGTTGATAAGTAAGATAATGGAGAAACCTGTAACATTATCACCATTGAATACATTGACAGGAATGGGTATACTATTTGGCCTAGTGCTAGCCATAAAGACACTACGAATAATACGTAAAGTAATAAAATAATGATAGACTTTATATATAGAAGGATAGCAAACATAAAGACGTTCTATAGGATCTTATTCCCAGAGCCTAAAACGGTATACGAAAAAGAAGAAGAGATACAAAGATTGAATACTAAAGGAGTATCGGATCAGGAAGAGATAGCTACGTTCTACCGTAAGTATCTGGCTACTCGACGAGAGATAGATGATGATAACTTACAGCCAAGATCACCGAAAGGTAAAGGAAAGGTTCTAGAAGCAGTAGGAGAAAGTTCTACATCTAAGCTAAGCTAATAAAAGATAATAAAGAGGTTACGAATAAAGATATACCATGATATAGAGTGAGAGTAAGGATAATGGTATAGAGTATGAAATGAGGATGATAGCATGAGACTAAACTAAGCATAGACTTAAAGGAGTGATAGTGAACCAGAAGAATACGATATGAACGCTCCTAGAGCTAGGCTAGAAGAGAAGGAATTACCATTGGATAGTCAGTCACGTACATAAACATAAGAGATAAGCAAACATATAGAGATGAAACAAAGAAGTAAATGCAGTAGAGAACATGACAGAGATAGTCAGGTTAGAAGCATACATAAATGAAGTAAGCTAGATAAGAAAGTGAAATAAGCCAATTTGGGGAAGATAAGAGTACAGTAAGAATAAGGAGAAAACTGATAAAAGAAGAGAAGGTTAACATGAAACTACGAAATGGTTAAGCCTAAGGATAATGACAATGAAGATACTGAGAATGATAGCAATAAGCATAGGATGAAAATGAGGTAAGTTACGACTAGCGAGGAATAAAGAGACTGATAAAAGAAGATAAGATAGAGAATAGAAGATAGAAAGACAATAAGGATAAGGATAAAGTATACTACAATGCTAAACTCTTATTTAATTTCTAAGCCTTCTAAAATGACTTATATACGAATTCTTAAATAGAGTAAAGTCCTCTATAGCCATGTCTAAGAATAAGATGATCTTTAATGTAAAAACGTGATAAGTAGAATTAGACTATTAAAGTATAAAGAAGTTTAATATCTTTAATAATATAAGAAAAGTTAATTACTAAATATAGGTTATTTATTACTTTATTTAACTTTCGATCATTTTTAATCTACTTTATTATCACTCTGTTCTTTATAGCCTACAATGATGTTTAACCTCATTTATCTTATAAAATACAATTACTTTTTTTAAACTAGACTATTGCTTATATGCTTCTTTAAGATAAAAAAGACTTAACATAAAAGACAAAAGATATTAAAAAGTAACTTATAAGAATGTAATTATATAGATAGGATCTTACTACTTTAGTCTATCTCTATATCATCCATATCTTTATTCTTTATCTTACTTCATTCAATTCATCCTTAGCCTCATCAGCATCCTTATCACTCTCTTAACCATAGCCTTATCATTGTCCTATCATTATCTATCTCTTTATCATCTAACAATTAGCTATTTTAAGGTTAAATTAAAGAAGAGTTACTTGCAGTAATAAGTAAACTTAGGGCACAAGAAGAAAAGCTTACGACTTTAATTAAAAATATAATGAAAATGTTGGTAAGTTTAATGAAGAATCAAGTAACTTAAATGAACAGATTCAACATAAGACAAAAACTTAGTATCTCTGGTTCAAAATTAACTCCTATTGAGAGACTTCAGTTTGATCCTGCTCCTTCAATGGATATGGCGGTTATTAAAGCTCGAGTTCTTGCATTATTGAATAAGGAGAGTTTAAGTCCTAAGATAGATAATAAACTGTACTTAAGTCTATACCAAAGATAAGTAAAACAATATAGGAGGCATGCTAGAATGCACATGTATAATATCATAGAACCCTTAGCGAAACATTTACTCTATATCGATACTGACGGAATATTCCTTGATTGTAGCTTACCTAAGGAATACGTACAGAATAAGCTAGGCTGCTTTAAGCTAGTCTCTGAGAATACAGCCTGTGTCTTTTATGGACCTAAGTTCTACATGTACAAACAGTTAGGATCTGATCGTTATACGAAAGTATTTAGAGGTTTATCTGTTAGTAAGTATCAATTTGATATTAAAGATATCATTAGTAATTATGTATGTAACATGAAGGATAATAAGAATAAGCAGTATACGACTATAGAGTTCAATATGCAAAGGCGAGATGATAAAGTAATTACTAGAGTTCAAAGAGTCTTTTTTAATAAACGAATAATTTACTACGAGAGTAAAGAAAGGGTATTTAAGACTAAAGCTTGGTCATATAAGAAAGTTAAAGCATATAATGATTTTATTTAACTCTAAGCCTGCTTCTTATCAGAATCCTTATCTAAAGCTTTAAACAAAAGAAAGGACTATGCTAAGACAGTGATATCGAATAAGCCAGGAATAAGTACAAGATACCTAAGTATAACATTAGTTAAATAAGTAAGAAGTATCCGCAAGTAAAGAGACTTAGTAGTGAATCCTAGATAACAAAAGGGAGAGATTTACTATAGATGTTTAAAGTACAAAAGAGATAAAACAAGGAGTAAAATCTATAATAGTTTAATCTAAGTAAAGTTATTTTTTATTAAAGCTAGAATACTAATTTAACTAAATAGTATCAAGAACGCCATCATTAAGGCCAGTAACCCGACAGCTTCAGTTAAGGCAAAGCCAAGCATAGCATATTTAAATAAACGCCTTCTTCAGATGGATTACGACTTAGGCCGAAACAAGTGCTCCAAACACGATACCAACACCTACACCTGCGCCTGCTAAACCTATGTAGCTAAGCCTGCCCCATTGTCTTACCTAATTGTAAGAAAGAGTTTACAATTTCTTCTTTAAAGTTAAACATCTAATATGAGTTTTAATGTAAATACCCCACACGAGAAAATTCTCTTATTAAGTTACTTTAATTAAGAAAGCAATCTGTAATGAGAGTGAATAAACTAAATATAAAAGACAAATAAGTTATTTAAATAACTCTTATCTTTTTACTAAAGTATACTCTATGTTTTAATTGAACATCTTATACAGATATGTATACTCATATATACCTTACTTTCTAAATCGAACTCTGTTGGTAAATTCTCTAAGCATTGTTTAACATACCTTATAGTTGCGTGATTTGCTGTCATTGAGTCTAAGTTTATACTTTAAAGTCTAACTTCTCTTCACTTACGAACTGTTTCATTGTCTCCTATCACCTCATACTCTCCTTTAGCTTGTTCACTTTCTCCTTCATAGCTCTTTTCTGTACCTAAATGGTGCTCTACTTGTGTCTTCTTAACTCTTTCATACTATATAGGGCACATGGAATACTATTACTAATCAGATTAGTGCAACAAATACGGCTTTCGATTATTTATTATGAATTCATGTTATTTAATAAGCTAACCGACATCATCTTCTTCAATTAAGATTCTTGTCTTTATCTTATACAACATTACGGCTATCATATACGCTAGATATATACCCATTGAGGATTCAAAATCTAATTCAAATGGTAAATTATCTAACGCTTTCTTAACGTTACTCATTTCGTAATCGTTATTTATCGTCAAGTGATATATATTATTTGTGATACTATCAAGAAAGGACTCTAAATCACTTATATCTTTCATTGTACCTTCAGTCCCTACAACATTCTCTTTTAGTTCACTTACTATCTCTTTAGCATCTGTTAGCTCTGGTATCACTGTGTCTGAAACTGTTTCGTCTTGCCTTATTTGAAGCTTTACGTATTTCCTTAGTGCTTCTACCTCTGCATGCTTTCTATTCAACATACTACAGATACTTATGGGTACTAAAATTATTACTGGTATCAGTATGACACATATAATCTTTGAATTATCTATTAGGAAGTCTATCATTATATTATTATATATCTATATAGGGCACAAGATTATTGATTATGAAATTTATCATTATAACGTCTCTACTATATCTGTTATCTGTTATTATACTACTATACAGAAATTTGTCAATAGAAAGTTAAATAGTCTGAAAAACTTGGCTTCATTAGGAGAGTGTAAATAAGTATAAAGATGTCAAATAACTCTAAATAGTGTAAATAAGGTAAAGAGTTAAGGTTATAAAGACATGAATATTAACAATACTATACTATATAGGAAATTGATTATAATTATCCCTCTTTTACCGCATATTGGACTATGAAGTGTTTAATAGGCAAAGACTCGGGAGTAAGAAAGAGTATGAAATAGCTACTTTAGACTAGAAACAAGGTGACAGTCAGTAATTAGGGAGTTACGAAAGACCAGAGATACTATTAAATAATGACAAATTTCATGATACTATAGCCTAGAAAAAGCATGAAAAAAGTCGTAAAGTAGTAGATGATAGATTGACTTAAGTATACTAAGGAAAAGAGATAAGATATCCCAAAGAGTATAAATGGTTACTTTAAGCTTAGACATAAGTTGATAGGCATTCATTAGGGAATTACGAAAGAGGATAGAATAGTGTAAAAAAGTGAGAAAAATCCTATAAAATAGCAATTAGAAAATAAGAGATAATAAGTAAAAGAAAAACTAAAGAAATGACATTGAAGAAAGAAAAAGATATAGTAGAAAAGAAGGGTACAAAAAGTAGTAGCTCGACAATAACAGAGTTGCTGAAAACGGATACAAACGAGAGTAGGGAGATAAGGGACTGGTTATTTCCATTGTGATGAGAGAATGTGAAGAAAGAGTTAAAGTAAGAAAGGAAAGTATATACAGAAACTAAAAAAGGAGATAAAGGTAGCTAAAGGAGTATGATATTTATCAATAATTAGGTAGTTTATAAGGTATTTAGGAATTCCCTTATATATGTCTGTCTACTTATCTGTAAGCATAAAACAGTTATTTTGTACTATTTTAGATATCTTATCTAATTGCCTAAGAAAGTCCAGTCATAAATAATCTATGAAAAATTCGTGATACTTTAGTGTAAAAAAGTGATAAGTTATAGCTTAACAAAATCCGTGAGTAGTATATGGGTAAAGAGGTGATTTCACGATATAGAAAAAGACTATATAGAGGATAGGATATACCAAGAAGACTTAAGTGATAGGAGATAAAGAGAGATAAGAGATAAGTATATAGAGTAATGCATACAGTATAGAGAAAGAGGACAAATAAAAAGAAGAAAAGATATAGAGAGTAACCTGATGAGTAAGTGAAGGAAAAGAGGCTAGGATACAAAAGTAGTATATACAGGATAGAAAAGTATAGAAATTTACGCATTTAGTCATAATTTTAAAGAACTTAAAGTTTACGTGAAAAGTAGAAAAGGTAGAAGGATATATCAAATCCTAAAGTATAAGAGTTAGCGTCTTTATATTATTTTAATATAGTAACATCGATCCATTAATAGAGCAGGAATTTACAAGTCTCTTACCAAGCCCAGTTTAGATATTCTGCATGACGACTGTTCGCTAGCATAATATATACCATTTTCTGCATAGGCTTTAGTAGATTTACATATAGTATAACAGTTATTACTAATAAAGCTTTATATTAAACCTAAGGTTAAGAAGCTTTCTACAATGAGATATAAATATAATGAATTAAAAGCAAACACTATATGTCATTGATAAAACCTCTAGTGAAATGTAAGTTAATTCATCCTAATAGTATATTTAAGGATACCAGGTTTAAAGTCTAAGTGAACGAGCCATAACGTAGATTTTCGTAATAGAATACTAGAGATATTTATAACGAATTACATGCCAAAATCTCGCTGGATGGACCAATGACTTATGTTATATATTAAACTTAGCTTACATGCTGATCGATAAATATCTTTGTTTAAAGTTATACTTGTAAACGGAGATCGTTTATATTATAAGCCTTAAATATGTTCTATAGTGTAATTGATTTAATCAATTAATACGCATGTTTTGCTCATTTTAATACAATTTAAGCATATATTACTTAGTTAGAAAACGTAAACGATATTTATAATAAAAATTGAAAGGTATATTCCACTGGTGTGATCGATCTTTGATACTATACAGCCTAAGAAATTGATACCGAAAGACTAGCGTATTAAGCGAAAAAGGTTTAATCTATTTAAAAAGAAGATTAGGTAAATACGTAGCAATTAATGTTATATATATCTATATAGATACATTAACGACAATAAAGCTAATATCATATCGGATTTACTATTCTTAATATGTTCAATTCTACTTATGATTTTAATGGTAGTTATTTAACATAAAGAATCATATTCACTTTGTTTCGCTAAGACGTTCACCTTATAAGTATATATATATATATACTATTTATAATGATTAATATTAACTTAAGGATGTAAGATATTTAATTTAGATGATCCTTTTTCTCGTCTGTTTTGTATATGATTTCTACTCTTTAAAATGGTAAATTACTTTTAATATTCTCATTAATTTCTTAATAGTTTATATACCTAATTAATAAGAGATATTTAATAACAACTTTGAATATCCTTGCATAGTCCTTCTGAGTGTTTTTGCAATGTTTTTAATGGTATTTACACATGATTTATATTTTGTTTGGTTCCTTGCAATGAATTACAATCTTTTGTTTTTATGCTTTATCAGCCTATGTACTAATAGATCTTACCTACAAACGAAGCTGGTTTAAAATACTTTTATTTGGTTCTCTAGCAGTTCATTATATCTCTTTGGTATTTCATAATTTATGTAGTCTATGGTACGTTGAACCTTGACTCAATATAGCATTAGCCTATTTTCCTATGAGAATAACTGTATACCTTATATATGCTTTATTATTAATCTTTATAGTTTCTGCTTTAAATTAGGTATAGCACATTTCATTTTTGGGTTCCATTAGTTATACATATTCCTCTTCTATGTAACATACTTATTTATATCTTACCAAAGATCCCTTATTCTATTTATTATTTTTATTTTCTTCTTTAACTTTTCTTACTCTTTTATATGAGTATCTTCTTTTCTTAACAATGGGCGTCTTATTTGCTTTAATGCTTCTAACTTAAGTCTTTCCTTGCTTATAGCGCATCGCTAACAATTCATTCTTCTTAGCCCCCTTATTGTATATACAATTTATTCTTTTAATTCTTTTATTTTTATCTATTTACTTATAATGTTTAATAACAATAATATTTATGCCCACTTATTTTTAAAACGATTGATTACACGTTAGCCTTTACTAATTACGTGATCTCATATATTAAAAAAATCAAATGGATTTTGGCTTTATTATTTTGTATTGCTATATTAGTCTTGCGGGTATACCTCTTTTATAGGCTTCTTTGCTAAATTCTTTATTTGTTAACTGCCTTATCTTTGCCTCATACTTTATTATTTTATCCTGTTAGGCTTCTCAATCCTCTCTACATTTTATTACCTTCGTTGTTTAAAATTATCTATTTTGGCTTGATTTACGATATGCCTCATTAAATCGTTTCCTTTATTACCTACGTAATTATCACAAGCTTTTCACTTGTAACTTACTGTACGTTTATGTCCTACTTACTTGCTTCTTGTTTTATATATGTAAATCAAATAGAATTGCTTAATAAAAGACTATGGATCTAAATATAAGAAATACTTTATAAATAAAACTAAACTTCTAAGCTAGAAGAGCTGGGTTTATCGTAAGTAAAGGTGTATAAAGTAATAAAGAAGAAACAGGAGCTATACAGACAGAATCGTAAGCATTTAAGTATAAAGCTTTAACTAAAGAGAATAAATGAATTAGTAAGTGTATATACTCATAGTAAGAGAAATATCAAAAGTATCTAAAAAGGTGCCATAGAGCTAATTAATAGAATTTAGTTTACTTTAGGTCTTCAGGACTTATCTACCAAATATTCACCTTCTTAGAACTTCTAAACGTTAATAAACTTAAAAGAAGAACTTATCGGTATAAAGAAAATGTTACATGATAAGGAGATTATTCAATTGATAGATCAAACTAAGACATTACTATCTCAGCTTTGAAGAGATATGAATAAGGAGGATAAAAGGATAAGCATGAAGAATGCAAATGAGGATGATAAGGATAAAGACAAAGAAGATGAGAAAGACGTTAAGGTACTAGTTTTCCAACAGGGTCAGACGAGGAGGATAAATGAGACATAATAAGTATAAAGTAAAAAGATAGATTAGGATAAAGACAATGAAAATGAATACGATATATAACAGTCTACTAAGAAAAGAAGCCTTAACAAATGATGACCATTGAGAGAAGGAATTACCATGGGTATAGATCACTACAGAGAATGCTGCATATTAACCCTATAAAGAGAGCAATTCTGAACAAAGAATAAAGATAAGAGCTAAGTTCAAATCAAGCAAATAAAGAGAATAGACGAAATTACTAAATCATAAAATATTTAAATAAAGGTGATAATAAGATAAAGTTAGCTAATAGAGTGAAGGTAATGAAGATAACAAGCCAAATAGGATGTAACCTATCATAAAGAACTATAAAGTAAATAGACTTATTAAAAGAGTAAATCCTAAATAAAGAAACTATTAAAGATATGGATTGAAAAGCTGTCTATTTACAACTGGCAAAGTCGGAGGCCTTTATACAGAGTAACCAAAGCGTGAAAAGAAATAAAAGTTTAAATTAAGCTAAAAATGCTCAATTTGATACTTTATATTTTCAACTAGCTATTCTATTTTATATATCATTTTTTATAATCTTATATATTAATTATAATTGATATTACCAAGATTAAGTGCTTGTTAAAACTTCGATATAAACTTCAACGAAGACAAAACGTGAGTAAAGTGTATACGATATAATACAAACATCTATCAATTCTTTTAGTCAATTTTTAATATAATGCAAATTTATTTCTATCCTTTTTATTCCTGTTTTTTGCTCTTCTAATTCTAATTTAAAGCCTAATTTGCTTTTCATCTTATTTGCCCTAGAATCATACTTGTAGGTATAACATTAATTTTATATTTGGCTCTCTCGTTTGGACGACTTTCTGGGACAATATATAGCACTTTGTTATTCTCTATAGCCGCATTAGACACAGTGTAGGTCTTGTTATCATTTTAATTATTATAACCTTCATACTACAAATGATATAATATTAAAGGTTAATATTTAATAAGTCTTATTTATGTTAATACTGTGGAAGGGATAGATCTATCTTTAACAATGTGGCGATCCTAATGATGACCATTAGGCATTTCTAATTACTATAAACATGGTTATGCTACTAGCTATACTTTATACCAAACAATTGGCAGTATATATGGAGACGATATACTATTTGTATTTAGTATCGTGGCAGACCAAATGGTAAACGTGGTATAAGTATTTCCCTCACTGTATACTGTATTTGGCCTTATCTCCTGTATAATTTGGTAGGACTTCTTCCATTTAGTTTCACAGTAGTTCACAAGTGATTATAACTTTAGCTTAGCTTTAAGTTATTTTCTTGCATGGGTAATATAGCAATTAAAGAGTTAGGTTAAAGTTTCTATATGTATTCTGTCCTAAGAATATGCTGCATGGTTA
>Ga0193729_1000695_pt1 | contig 17608 bp, 18 predicted proteins | sample U1c2metaG_FD_143036 | JGI IMG/M metagenome (GOLD analysis project Ga0193729, IMG submission 143036) | Soil microbial communities from a riparian zone of the East river system, Colorado, United States - U1c2 | ecosystem: Environmental > Terrestrial > Soil > Riparian zone | place: USA: East River...
AATCCAACGTCCGCCCGCCCAGGAACCCAGCGAAAGACCGAGCATGAAAACCGAGAGGACCACTGACAGAACCGGCGCGATTATGCCGAAGGAAGCAAAAGCCATCCGGGTCCAGATCAACTGGTATAACAATCCGCAAAACCCCGAAAAGAAGAAGAAAAAGAACATCGCCGGACGATTCGCAGCGCTCCGGGTTTCCCGTCCTTGCTCTTTGGTTTGCCTCATTGGACTCTCAGGTTTGGAGCTGCATCGGGTCTGGCTTGCTTGATTTGACAGAACGGCGGCTGGTCCGCAAGGCCGAAGTCCGCCACAGCAACATCCGGCGGTATGGGAGCGCTCCCGGTCGTTAATCGCCCGTGACATCCTGCGCCGGTTGCTGTCTAATTTCCATTGAAGACTATCGTGAGCGAGCCGCTGGCCGAATCTCCGCACGCGGGCGAGCCGCATGCCGGACTCGCCCCGTCCGAATTTGCTGAGCTGTACAACGAGCACAGCCGCGCCATTTTTTACCTCACCCTCCGTTTCCTCGGCGATCCACAAAAGGCCGAAGACGCCACCCATGATGTCTTCCTGAAAGCTTTCCGCAAAATGGAGCAATTCCGCGGCGAATCCTCGTGGCGCACCTGGCTTTATCGCATCGCCATCAATCATTGCCGCAACCTCCAGCAATCCTGGAACGAGCGCCATATGCTCTCCAACGCCGATGACGCGCTGTGGGACAATGCGGCCGCGAAAGGCGACTCGCCTTTGCGCGTTCTCGAAATCAAGGAGCTCGGCCAGCGCATTCAAAGCGCCCTGGATGCTTTGCCCGGTGAATATCGCCTCCTTCTTCTGCTCGTCGCCGACGAGCAATTAAGTTACGAGCAAGTCGGCGCGCTCACCAATCAAACCGCCGACGCCGTCCGCGGCAAGTTGCATCGCGCCCGCAAAGCTTTCGCCGTCCTGTTCCAAAAACCCGAGCCACTCCAAAAGTTTCCTTTGAGGTCGAACCATGAAACGCCAAAAATTTAGTTCGCAACAAAAATTGCAGGAAGAGCAACACCTGGATCAACAACAGGTCCAGTCCGTGCGCGAGTTTGCCACCGTGGAACAAATGTTGCGCCACGATGCCCTGCACACTCCCGTGCCGCCCGGCATCGCCCGCCGGCTCAACGAATCCATCGGCCCGGTAGCTCCCCCGCCGCGGGCCTGGTGGCGGCGCTTGTTGGGCTCTTAAAATCCAGTCGCTGTTCCGACCATGAAATTTCAGGCCGAACTGGAGACTCTCATCCGCGCCCGCTACCCGATTCTTTACCTGATCACCAACGAAGAATTGAGGGTGCAGAACCTGGTCGTGGAAATTGCTAAAAAGCGGCAGAAAAAGGTTTTCGAGTGGAGTTGCAGCACCGGCATAGTTCCCGCCGGCACGTCGATCCAATCCCAGAAGCTGCGCAACAGCGCCACGCGCGACCCGCTGGCCGCCCTCGACCAGGTAATCGAATTCGTCGAACCGGCGATCTTTATCTTCAAGGATTTTCATCCTTTCATTACCCGGAACAACGTCGCCGTCATCCGCCGCCTCAAGGAAATCGCCCTGCACCTCAAGAACAGTTTCAAAACGATCATCCTGGTGTCGCCGGTGATGGAAATTCCCACTGAACTCGAAAAGGAAGTCACCGTTTTGAATTTTCCGCTGCCGTCCCGTGAAGACCTGAGCGAACTGCTCGATAAAATCATCGCCGATGTGAAACAATTTAAACAGGTGCAAATCGCGCTGGACGATTCCGGCCGCGAGCGCCTGTTGCAGGCGGCCCTCGGGCTGACCCTGGGCGAAGCCGAAAACGTGTTTGCCAAGATCATCGTCAAAGACGAGCGCCTGAGCGGTGAAGACGTGAGCGACGTGTTTGCCGAGAAACAGCAAATCATCCGCAAAAGCGGACTGCTCGAGTATTACTCCACGACTGAAAGCTTCGAACAGATCGGCGGCCTGGCCGTCCTCAAGGATTGGTTGAACAAGCGCGCGGTGGCGCTCACGGACGAGGCCCGGGCCTTTGGGTTGCCCGCGCCCAAGGGGATCCTGATGCTGGGCGTCCAGGGCTGCGGAAAAAGCCTTTGCGCCAAGGCGGTTTCGAACCAATGGCGGTTGCCGCTTCTGCGCTTCGACATGGGCCGCATGTTCGGCAGCCTGGTCGGGTCCTCCGAAGAAAACGTCCGCCGGGCCATCGCCGTGGCGGAGTCCATTGCGCCCGCGATTCTCTGGGTGGACGAGATCGACAAAGCGTTCGCCGGGTCCCAGGGCTCCGGCATGACCGATGGCGGCACTACCGCGCGCGTGTTCGGCACCTTCCTCACCTGGCTTTCCGAAAAAACCGCCCCGGTGTTTGTCGTCGCCACCGCCAATGAAATTTCGCAACTGCCCCCCGAATTGCTCCGGAAGGGGCGGCTCGACGAAATTTTCTTTGTGGATTTGCCCAGCTCCCTCGAGCGGGCCGAAATTTTTACGATTCATCTGAAAAAGCGCAGTCGCGATCCCGCGCAATTCGATTCGTCCCTCCTGGCGCAATCCTCCAGGGACTTCAGCGGAGCGGAGATTGAGGAGGCCATCATCAGCGCCCTCTACGATGCTTTTTCCGCCCGGGAACAGCTAACTACCAACCACATTCTCGAAGCCCTGGCCCAAACCGTCCCGCTCGCGCGGACGATGGACGGCCAAATCAACAACCTGCGGACATGGGCAGAAGGCCGGGCGCGCAATGCCAGCATCGCGCGCCCAGCCGAAGCCGGAACGACTCCCCAGGGAGCCACAAATTGACACAACGCACATGAGCCCTTTCTGGACCAGCCTGTTTGACCATTTGAAGGATTGCGGGCGCAATGCGACTCTCTTTCTGATCACCCTCGCCGGCCTTTTTGGTCTGCTCCTGCTCTGCACGTTTCTCGACGAGACCAGGCTTCAACAGTTTTTCATCCCCGCGCTGGCGATCGTCCTCGTCTTCGCCTTCCTGTGGCTCTGCCAGGTCGTCCGTCGCCTCCGGCGGCAGCATTGGGGCAACCTGCACCGGGGGCCGCTATCCGATGACGAGTGGCGCGTGGCCCGCTCAAAACTCATCAAAACCGGACGGAGGTAACTCGCAAGCAGCTCAAAGGGTCGGCGCCGAGCCGTTCCGAGACTTTTTCCCCTCCTTTCCACGTGAGCCGGAGCGCCCTGCCCGGTCTAAATCATTGAAAAGCACCACATTCGAATGAAATTTTGAGCGATTCTTGCAAAAAAGCATGATTCGCAAGGGCCCATATGCTATAAAAACAAAAAGCCATGCCTCCGAAACCTAATGGGCGCAATTCCTTTCATGAGTCGTTTTGGCAATCTCGAATTCGGCGATGAGTCCACCCACCAATGGACGCCGCAAAAGCCATTGGTCAAGGACGAGGCCTACTATTGCTCCGAGGCGCGCTCAGCCTTCGAGAATGGGAATTTTGAGTCCGCTCTCCGTCTGTATTCCAAGGTGCTCGAATTCAATCCACAAAATCCCGGGGCCTGGGCTGGACAGGTCCGGATGCTCATCGAACTGGGGGAATTCCGCGAAGCCAAACTCTGGGCTGAGAAAGCGCTCGAACGCTTTCCTCATGAGTCGGAATTGCTGGCCGCCAAGGCGGTCGCCCTCGGACGTAGCGGCGATTTGCCAGCAGCGCTGGCCTTCTCCGACGCTTCGATCGAGGAACGCGGCGACACGCCTTACGTCTGGCTCGCACGCGGCGACGTTCTCCTGGCCTGCCAAGAGGCTCGCGCGGAATATTGCTTCGAAAAAGCGCTGCTGCTCGCGCCCGGCGATTGGTTTATCGCCTGGCTCGCCGCCCGCATCCGCTCTTATTACGAGAATTTTGCCCTCGCGCTGAAGCTGCTCCAGCAGGCCCTTGAGTTGAATGCGGGACATTTCCTGCTTTGGTTCGAACTCGGCCTTTGCCAGGAGGCGCTCGGCCTGTTCGCGCCCGCGCGGAATTCCTTCTCGCAAGCGAAACAGCTCAATCCTCGCTGTCATGAAGCCGGGTTCGCGCTGGGCAAACTATCGCGCGCCGGCATCTGGCCCCGGTTACGGGGTTGGGGACGGCGGTTATTCAAATCATGATCCAAGGCACCGAAAATCTGGATCGACTGCTCTCGGCCGCCAGCGAATTTGATGCCTCGGATCTTCACCTGGTCGCCGGGGTTCCTCCCGCTTTTCGCGTCAACGGTGAAATCATCATCGCGGACGAAGATGCGCTCACCGAAGCCGATGTCGCCCAAATGGCCGCTAGCCTGCTGAACGAGCAGCAGAAACGCAAATTCGAGTCCGAATGGGAGCTCTGCATTTCTCTTTTGCACCGCGTCTCCGGCCGCGTCCGCGCCACCTTTTACCGGCGCAACGGGCATCCGGAAATGAGTTTCCGCTTCTGCGGCGAGCGCATCTCGACACGCGAAGAACTCGGGCTGCCGGAGAAGATTGATGACCTGGCCCGCCGTCCCAACGGGCTGGTGCTGGTCACCGGTCCTACCGGAGCGGGCAAAACCACCACGCTTAATTACATGGTGGACCTCATCAACAGCGAGCGCCGCTGCAAGATCGTCACCATCGAAGATCCCATCGAATTCGTCCACGAAAACAAGCGCGCCATCGTCGTCCAGCAGGAAGTCCTCACCGACGTGCGTTCTTTTAATCGCGCCCTCATCCACGTCTTGCGCCAGGATCCCGATGTCATCGTCGTTGGCGAGATGCGCGATTTCGAAGCCATTTCCACCGCGCTCACCGCCGCCGAAACCGGCCACCTCGTGCTGGCCACGATGCATTCACCCAATGTCTCTCACGCGCTCGAACGCATCGTTGGCGTTTTCGAAGGCAGTGCCCAGCGTCAAATCGTTCTCCAGCTTTCCAATGCTTTGCAGGGAATTATCGCCCAGGAATTATTGCCCGCCGCCGACCGCACGCGGCGGGTGCTGGCTTACGAATTGATCGTGGCCAATGGCGCCGTCCGCAACCTGATCCGTGAGAACCAGGTCCATCAGTTGGAGAACACCATTCAAACCGGGCGCAAAGAGGGCATGACGCTCATGGACAATTGCCTGTACGATCTTTACTGCAAATGCCTGATCACTTACGACACCGCCCTGAGCAAAGCCCGTCACCCGGATCGCATCGTCCGGCAGAAAGCCTGAAACCCTTGAAGACCCGCTCAAACCAGCGCCGCCGTCAGAAAGAGGCGAAATGAACCTAACCGGGGAAATCATTCGCGGCACCGTCCTGCTCGTGGTGGGGGTCCTCACTTTCGGCTGGCTGATCGTCCACACGATCCGCAAGGCCGAGGACCCCGCGCGTATGTTGTTCAAATGGATTTTTACCGCCGTCATAGCCGGAGTCTTGGTTTGGAAAGTAGCGCCCATGGTCAGCCAGGGCGGCTACGGGGGGGCCGCCGGCATTCCTTACGCCGCGCTCTGCGGCCTGGCTTTGGCCATCACCTGGCGTCACTCCATCGCCTCCCTCGTGGCCAAACCGTTCGCTTCCCTTTACGATGGCGGAGATGAGGAACCCGAACCCCGCCCGGCGTATTCAACCGCCTTGTCGCGCCAGAAACAGGGCAAATACGTCGAAGCCATTGCGGAAGTGCGCAAACAATTGGATCGCTTCCCCACGGATTTCGAAGGCCACATGCTGCTCGCCCAAATTCAAGCCGAACACCTGGGCGATTTGCCCGGCGCCGAAATCACCATCCAGCGTTTATGCGATCAGCCGGGCCATGCTCCCAAAAACATCGCCTTTGCTCTCTACTCGATGGCCGATTGGCACCTCAAATACGCGCAGGACCGCGAGGCCGCCCGTCGCAACCTCCAAAAAGTAATCGATCTGCTGCCGGATTCCGAATCCGCCTTGAGCGCTGCTCAGCGAATCGCTCATCTGGGTAACACCAATACCCTGGTGGCTCCGCACGACCGCAAAATCTTCGCCGTCGCCGAGGGCGAGCGGAATATCGGTTTGCTCAAAAGCCATGAGCACCTCATGCCTGCCGAAATCGATCCCGCGCAAGTCGCCGCCGAATACGTTAATCATCTCGCCTCACATCCTCAGGATACGGATGCCCGGGAAAAGCTCGCCGTGTTGTACGCCGGTCATTACGGACGGCTCGATCTCGCCGTGGACCAACTGGAGCAAATGATCGGGCAGCCCAATCAGCCCTCGAAGCTGGTGGTGCATTGGTTGAATTTGCTGGCCGATTTGCAAGTACGCGGCGGCGCGGATTATGACACCGTCTGCCAGACCTTGCACCGCATCACCGAACTCTATCCGCATTTGGCGGCGTCACAAATGGCGTTGAATCGGATCTCCCTGTTAAAACTCGAACTGAAAGCAAAAGCGAAGAACCAGGACGTCAAGCTGGGTTCTTACGAGCAGAATATTGGTTTGACCCAGGGCTTACCGCGCCACCACAAGCTTTAGGGCGATCTGCTTTTCGATCTCATGCACGAGATCAATATCGGAACCGCCGCCCGGGGTTCGCGCTTGCACCGTTACCTGGGTCACATTGGGGGCCACGCCTTCCACCCGCACCCAAATCGATCGCTGGTTCACCTTGCCCTCCACCGTCTTCACCAGGTTGGTTTGACCGTGCAGCGTCGTCTCGCTCACCAGTTTGCCGTTAAACTCGATGACATCCTTGGCGGCCTGGTAAGCCTGTTCGAGCGGACGCTCGTACCGCCCCGCCATTGAATCCCTGATGAAAGGCACGCCTGGCGTTTTGCCGCCGCCCACCGTGTCAATGCAACCCGCTAGAGCGACCACAACTGCCGCGCCCGCAACCGTCAGGAAAATCTTTGTTCTCATGGCCGCTAATGCAATCACATTCCACCAGTGCGTCAAGCTCTGATTCTGCGCTCAGCGCGTCGTTTCAAAAATCCGCTAACGCATTCTCAGGCGGCCAAGCCCGCCGCGGGCTGCATCTGCGGATGGAGAATCGTACAGATGAGATGAAGCACCTGCCCGGGCAAGGCCTTGACCATCAGTTCTGCATAGGCGTTCTGATTGTCAGGACGCCTCGGGTTCGGGTATCCTGCGGGAGCTTTACCAAATTAGCATGCCAAACCATATGACAGCATCCTCGCCGCCGTGGGTTTTCAAGGACAACCTTTTTGACAAAGTCACCTTCCTCCAGGACACAACCCTGCCCTTGGACCACGACCACAATGCGTATTGGCGTCGCCTCGCGGGGGAATTTAACCCAAATATTGGCGAATCCGACCGCCTCGCGCCGGACACCGGAGGAACGGTGGACCAAAGCTCCGATGTGCTGCTGACGACCGGCCCTTTCTATCAGGCCAGCACCTTCGGAGACAAATACGTCTCCAGCTCCTGGCCGACCCTGGTCAACGCCGGGAGCCGCAGCCCGGCTGCCGCCGGCGTTTACCACTTCACCACCTTGCCCAACCAAACCAAAGACGCCGCTCAGGCGAAAATGAATATCGGATTGCATTACGTGGCGGCGGTCAGCGGCAAGGCGGCGGACTTCGACAATGACGGGATTCCAGATTACGTCGAAAATTGGCACGGGGACGGCAACTACTCGGCCCATACGGATACCGAGACCGATTGGCAGAACCAGCAAACAATTGCCGGAACCCCAGACGCCTCAAACGTGATTTATGATGACCTCGATCTCGATGGGGACGGCATGGTTGGGCGCATTGAGAAAGCGTTGGGGACGAACCCGCTGATTCAGGACAATCCGCTAAGCCCCGCTCAAGTCATCACTGGAGATGAGCCCCAGATTGTAACGCTCAAAGTGCCGGTAAACTATACCCTCATAACAAACGTGGGCTCCTTGCAATTAACAATTGACGCCAACAATGCTGAAGTTTACAGGATTAAACAGGATGCAAACGGCAATTGTCTTGTCAGATGGAACACAACATTCACTGTCCCTGGCGAACACTTCCTCAGCGTAAACCTGAAACTTCGCGGCTTAACTCCTAACGGGGCTAGCCAGGAAGCGGTGTTTCGTGCTGCAGGGCCATTCTTTAGCCCTCCAGTAAGGAACATTCTGCATTTCAATCAGTTTTATTCGACCTATAACAGTAGCGCGGAGTTTTACGCTGAGCTTGCGCCAAATACACCACATGCGGACTATATCGTATCCTTATTCGATCCTACTTCACTGTCAACTACTCCATTTCAAACCATCACAGGAAGCACAAGCAGTGGCCTAATTGACGTGTCTAGCAGTGTAACGGATCAGAGCGGTGCCCCTTACACAGGGCCGTCATTTCGTGCCGTATTTCAGGTTACTCCACCGGGTAGCACGCCCGAAACCGACACGCAATATGTTTGGTATAGAGCGTGTCTGGAGCGCGTGCCGGACGGCGCATTCGCTGTGGCGTACACTGCGGACAACTCAACCGATTCGACGACAGGAGACCGCACCATTCAGCTAAGGGCAGTAGATCCCTTGTTAAATCCCTACGCAAACTATACAGGACCGCTCCCCGGGCCCGCCTACCTATCCAGTTTTAACACTCCGAGTTACGGGGGACTAGGTGGTTACGCCGGCTACCTTCCAAACCAGGATACAGTTGAACATCTCATCCATGACGAGCTCGCACCAATCACCCGGCCTTGTGGCGTGGACACACGAAACTTTTTCTTTCTGGGGCACGGCAGCCCCGCCACATTGGAGAATTGCAATGACAGCGTAGTTTTAACGATTCAAGACGTCGGTTCATCGCTGGGAAATTACGTTGATGAGGAAACTACCATCATGAAACGGGACCATCCATATCGTTTTGTCTTTTTGCACGCCTGCCGTACCGCCGATGATGACGGTTGGTGCAAGGCCTTTGGGATAATTCCCGACATCCAAGGGATCGATATTTTGGACAACGGCCTGGATGCAGCGCAGGCCTTCGTCGGATGGAAGGGTGAAAACGCATATCCAGCCGATGAGGCGGGTTGGACAGCTTACCAGAATACCCTCAATGTCTTCTTTGGCGGGTGGCAGTTGGGTGACAGAACGATTCAGGAACTCGTCGATCGTTGCCAAAAGCAATACCCTTACGGAAACTTCGGGCCGGGTTGGCCAATGCTTCCCTTCCCATTCCAGGGGCGTTTCCCGAGTTGCAAGTTGAAAATCTTTGGCTTCAACGGTCTCACACGAACTGGCGCTGCAAACCCAGTATATGCATACTGAGATTTTAATGGCTACTTTTCAGACGTACGGACGGACGATTGAAACCGTCACGCAGGCTGCTGAGGAGCACCGCGACCCGCATCGTTGCCAGTTTGGATCTCGACTATGGAAGGGGTTGCTATTCGTTTTATTCATGGCGACCTCGTCCCTGACGGCCGCGCCCATCCCGGATTCCGGTGATCACATTATCCTCGAGCAGCGCGTATGGCAGGCCACAACGGAGTCTTACAGACGAGCAGCGCTTAGGACGCTGCTCGATGAGGTGAACTGCCTGGCAGGCGCGCTTCAGCTACCGGAAAAATTGCCTATCCAACCCGAGGACTTAATCGAAAGTGCAGTATTCCCCCCCGGCTGGTCGGAATCATCGGGTTGGTTTGGCTCGATAGGAACGCCCAATTACCACTACGCCGCCTCTGCGGGCAACAAGCTCTGCTCGATAGAGCGGAATCGCATCTCCGGCGCGCTTGGGCCTGATTATTTTGATTCCTTGAAACGGCGCTACGCCGCGCCCAAGGGCCAGATGGATACAAACGCGGCGTACAGTATGGCAACCCAGTGGCTCTCGGCGGCCGGCGTGGACATCAAGGCGCTTGAACGGGATTCGCTTGTGCAAATTAGCGCGTGGGACCTCGGGGACAAGTTCGTCCCGCTCTATCACGTGTCCTGGAAGCAGCCACATGCTACGCGCCGGCAAGAGACTGATCCCAGAGATGATGGCTTCCAAAATGCCGCGACCGTTGAGTTCGTCCAACCAGATCGCCGACTTCTCCAGATGCGAGTTGAGAACGCGCAATATCTCAAGCGGAAGCCACTGACTGTTCCTGATCGTGAACGCCTGCTGCAACAAACCGACGACCCTTTGTTGCGCCAGATGTGGTTCGTAACTCAGGCCTACAAAGAGGCTGCTCTCGACCTCCTTTTGATGGAAGTCAACAAGCTTGGCCCTGCGCTTGGCCTGCCGGACAGGTTCCCTCTCCGGGCCTCGGACTTGACGGAGGTTTCGATGGGGTCGCCTTTCATCTCGGAGAGGTTAGGGCGCTTCGGTTCGGTCGCGACGGAAGACTTCACCTATAGCGCAGCCATGGGTAACAAACTTTCCGTTATTGGAAAGAATTTTCGTTCTCAGGACGAAGGGAGATATCTCGCTTCGCTCAAGACAAAGTACGCATTACCGAAAATTCAGATAAACACAAACGCGGCCTACATGTTAGCAACCCAGTGGCTGTCAGCCATTTCCGTGGACGTTAAAGCACTCGAACGTGATTTCAAGATCCGAATCAAGCCGTGGGATCTAGGGAACCAATTCGTGCCGCTCTACGAGGTTGCGTGGATCAAGGTTAAGTCCTCGAGCCGGAACGCGTAATGAAATCCTTGGCGGTTTACAAGGCCGAGTACATCAAAAGGGAGCCCCTAAGCGTCGCCAACCGGGAAAAGCTGCTGTCACAAACAAATGCCCTCGAATCGAAGCCATAAGCTCCGTGCGAGGCAAGCATTCCAACCTAGTCTACGTCGGTGCCGCTTGCAGACTGCGGCTGGCCGACATTGTCCTGCACCCGGCATGAGCGCCGAAAGGTCGAGTACTTTCCGCCAAACCACTTGGCGTACTAAATAATCCTCAAAAAGCCGGACGGGCGAACCAACCCGCGAGATGGACTTGACGTTACCAGGAAAGGAGTGGCTGGCACCGGGCTTAGGTTGCGGGGGTGGTGACGGACCCTTGCTCAATGTCACGGTGCCAACTTTTAATGAGCAACGCTGCCTGGTCCCGAATGTTCGGCGGCTCGTCGCATTTCTCGACGGCCTGGCCGTAAGCTACGAAGTGGTTATTGCCGATAACGGATCAACAGACGAAACGCTGGCGCTGGCTGGCGGACTGAGCGATGAATTGAAAAACGTGCGAGTCCTTCACCTCGATGAACGAGGCAGGGGACGCGCTCTGAAGGCGGCTTGGAAAAGCAGCCAGGCCCATCTGCTGACCTACATGGACGCGGATCTTTCCACCGATTTGGAAGCTTTTCCGGCGCTTTTGAATTCCTTGGTTACCGACTGCTGCGATCTGGCCATCGGCTCCCGGCTGCTCCAGCCAGGATTGACAACGCGATCGCTGAAGCGTGAGGTCATTTCCCGCAGCTATATCTTCCTGCTGAAAAGGCTGCTGAATGTCCGCTTTTCCGATGCCCAATGCGGTTTCAAAGCGATCACCCGAGCCGCCGCCGATGAGTTGCTGCCGCTGGTCGAGGACAACGAATGGTTCTTCGATACCGAGCTTCTCGTGATCGCGGAAAAACTCGGCTACCGCATTTTCGACCTGCCCGTGCCGTGGGTCGAGGCTCCCGAGAGCCGGGTGAAGCTCTTCCGCACCGCCTGGCAGGACCTCCGCGGCCTCCTCCGCCTCCGGCGCCGGCTTGCCCGCGAAGCCTCTTTCCAGCGTCCTGCCGAACCCACGCCCTCTCGTTCTAAATCTGAAACTGGCCCTAATCTCATTGCCAGTTGACCGTTTTACAAAAAATTCATCTGCTTTTTGGAGTTGAAATTTCAGCCTTTGACGCTTGTGACAACCTCGGCAAACACGGGTCCAAACCTGTCTCTCAGCTTGTGACAAAACACAGGCTCTGTCATAAGCTGGGAATCGAAAAACCTCGATAAAATGCAGCTTGTCAAAGGCCCACACCCAGATTGGGACCTGCCGGGGGGGGAAGGAATTTGGTCATGAAGCAATGAAGCAATCGGAGGTTTCCTCCATCCTACCCGCACGCTGGAAACCGGCTAACTCAAACTCCAGAGCTTAGCCCAGTACCCTGCACCCCGCCGGACGCTTACGGTACTGTGGGGGGCCCTCCGTAGAATCGTAGGCTTGGGGCTTGGATTTTGAAGTTTGGCGCTTCTCTGATGTTTGGATCTTGGCGCTTGGAGCTTCCCGTAATCGGTCCCTTGTTCACGACTTCGTTTTCTTCTGTGAGCGCATTCCCCACTTCTCAACCTAAATCAAATCAATCAAGGCAAAATCAAGGGTCCCCTGGTGGGGTGGTGAGGTGTTCCCTTCTGGCGTCCCAAATAAAATCGCGCTACTCTCCCCCATGTTCATTACCGGTTTAGGGACTGCTGCGCCCCCGCAGCGCTATGCTCAAAAGGAATGCTGGGAAGTTTTCGCGCAATCCCCCCTGAGCAATCTGCTCGAGTCCCGTTCCCGCGCGATTGTCAAAAAGGTTTTGAACGGCAATAACGGCATCGCTACCCGTCACCTGGCGCTGGATAATCTCAACCAGGCTTTCGACCTCACGCCCGACGCCTTGCACGCTCGTTTCCTTAGAAATGCTCCACTGCTCGCCACCCAGGCGGCCGAGCGAGCCCTGGCCGATTCCGGAACCCGGCCCGGCCAAATCGACGCCGTTCTCATCAGCACATGCACGGGATACCTTTGTCCCGGCCTTACCAGTTACGTCACCGAGCTGCTTGGACTGCGTCCAGAGGTGCTGGCCCTGGATCTTGTCGGCCTCGGTTGCGGCGCGGCGCTACCCAACTTGCGGGTTGGCGAAGCGTTGCTGGCCGGGGGCCGATTTCAACGAGTCCTCTCGATCTGTGTCGAGGTCTGCAGCGCCGCGCTCTATTTCGATAATGATCCCGGCGTGCTCATCAGCGCCTGTTTGTTTGGCGATGGCGCCGGGGCGGCTGTGCTCGCGAACTCCCCGAACGCAAAGCGCAAGCTGGAATGGAAAACCAGCGGCTCGCTTCTCCAGCCGGGTGAGCGCGATCTGCTGCGGTTCGAACAAAAGGACGGCATGCTGCGCAATATCCTGACCGCGCTCGTCCCCGTCCGTGCCGCCGAACATGCCGATAAAGTGCTGCGGAATGTGCTGGCCCAGGCCCCGCTGCAGCGCTCCGAACTGCGCGGGTGGGTGTTGCATCCCGGCGGTCGTGACGTTTTGGTGGCCTTACGCCAGCGTTTGGACCTCACCGAACGCGACACGCGTTGGAGCGAATCGGTCCTGCGCGAGTTCGGGAACTTGAGCAGCGCTTCGCTGTTCTTCGTCCTGCAGGCCGCCTTCGCCGATTCAGCCCCGAGCGGCCATTGGTGGATGTCCTCTTTCGGCGCCGGATTCAGTTGTCACGGGGCGTTGCTTGAAGTCGAGTAGGAGGGCATGGAACGTCGTCTTGAACCAGAGTTGCTCGATGAGCTGCCGCTCGCCGACCCGGCCGCCGTCCGTTCCCGCAAGGATTTGCAGCGAGTCAATGCGTGGATGGGAAATGCCTCCATTATGGCGTGCGCTCTTCGTTCCGCCCTCGGCGAACGGCCGCTTCGGAGTGTCGTCGAACTCGGCGGCGGGGACGGCACCTTTTTGCTCAGCGTCGGCCAGCATCTTTGCGGCGACCGGCGGGAAGTCCGGGCGAGCGTGCTGGATAAACAAAGCCTGCTCGCGAAGGAAACCATCAAAGCCTTTGAAGAAATTGGCTGGCGGGTGGAGGCCCTGACCGCGGACGTTTTTGACTGGCTCCGCCAGCTCGCGTCAACGCGTCCTCAGGTGATGCTCGCCAACCTGTTCCTGCATCATTTCTCCGAAGCCCAGTTGGCCCAATTGTTCCAGGACGCGAAGGAACGCGCTGAGCTTTTCATCGCGCTTGAACCGGCTCGTTCGGCCCTTGCGCTGGTTTTCAGCCGGCTCCTCTGGGCAATTGGATGCAACCGGGTGACCCGGCACGATGCATTCATTAGCGTCCGGGCGGGTTTCCGCAGGCAGGAGCTTTCCCGTCTGTGGGGAGAGGACAAAAACTGGTCCCTGGAGGAACATTCCGCCGGGCTTTTCGGACATTTATTTATTGCGCAGCGGATCGGGTCGCCGGCCGTTTCCTGTAACGGGGCTCATAAAGTTGCGCCTCATGGCCGTAACTTCCTCACAAAATGAAAATACTGTTTATCGGCGGCACTGGTAATATCTCAACGGATTGCGCAGCCGTATTGCGGCAGCGCGGCCATGAAATCCTAATCCTCAGCCGTGGCCGCAGCGCCGTCCCTTCGGGGTACCGTGCCATACAAGCCGACCGCAAGGATTTGACTGCGATGCGCGCCGCCCTCGAAGATGTCGCGCCGGAGGTGGTCATCAATTTTCTCGGCTATGAGGTGCCGGAGGTGCAACTCGACTTTGAATTATTCAACGGCCGAGTCCGGCAATATATCTTCATCAGCTCCGCCACCGTTTACGCGCGGCGGCCAAACAAATTGCCGATCGGCGAAGACACTCCGCTGGGCAATGCCTGGTGGGAATACGCGCAGAAAAAACTGGCTTGCGAACAATGGCTGTTCGAGCGCTGGCAGGAAAACCGCTTCCCGCTTACGATCGTTCGCCCCTCTCACACCTACTCGAAGCTTTGGGTGCCCAACCCGGTGTCCAGCGCCAGTTACTCCTTTGTTGCCCGACTCGAGCAAGGCAAACCGGTTTTCGTGCCGGACGACGGCGAGAACCCCTGGACTCTCACCGCCTCCTCCGACTTCGCCGTCGGTTTGGCCGGACTGGCCGGGAATACTGAAGCGCTCGGCGAGGCGTTTCACATTACCAGCGACGAGGTCCTTACCTGGAACCAAATTTACGCTGAAATCGCCTCCGCCGCGGGCGTGACGTCTCCGCAAATCGTGAAAGTGCCCACCGAGTTCATCTGTCAGACCGCGCCCCAATGGACCGGAAACCTTAAAGGCGACAAATCTTATCCGGGTGTGTTCGACAACTCGAAAATCAAGCGGTTCGTGCCCGAATTCAAATGCCGCAAAGCGTTCCACGACGGAGTTCGCGAATCGGTGGCCTGGTTGCGCGCGCATCCCGAGCAACAGAATCTCAATCCGCAGATTGATGCCACTATCGAGCAGGTAGTGAAAGCGTGGCAGGCCCGGCATTAAGCGACACAATAAAAGGCCAAATTAGCAATGGGGGGGTTAAGAAATGGCTGTTGGCCCGGAAAAGGCCCCATAGAGGCCGCCATGCGTTGGGCGTAAGTTCCTGTGAGAACACATTAGTAACCTGAAAGGAAAATTATGTTAGGAACTGTTTTGTTGGTTTTGCTCATTCTGCTGTTGCTCGGCGCACTGCCCACGTGGCCCCATAGCCGCAATTGGGGATATGCCCCAAGTGGCGGGTTGGGTTTGCTGTTGGTTATCCTTATTGTCCTGCTGTTGCTTGGCAAGATCTAGCCACGGGCGCCGATTGTAAATCGAGCCCGCGGCTCTTAAATCGGCGGGCGCGCTTAGGCGGATCGCTGCCGAAAGCCACACGCTCCTCTCTGCCGTGGCCTCCGGGCGTGGCGAAGTCACTTGGCCGGCGGTTTCGGCGTGGCGGGTCTGCCGCTGAGGGACAGTCCTTTGGGAGCCTGCACATCTCCCGGAGGAATGAACGTGGCCCAGGTCTTGCCGGATTCCATTTTGAAATTAGCGGTCCTGCCCGGGATGGGTGGGATGTGGAGCAGGACATGGCAGGTTGGGCATTGGATCTCGCGACCGGAAAACTGTTCGTCGCACTGCAAGTGCTGCTGGCATTTGGGACAGGAAAACTTGAAGTCACTCATAGGTGATTACAGATGCTGGATCATCGGTAGGCATTATGCAATCGTGGACTCTAGTCTTTCAACCATCGCGTGTGCAGGTTTCGAACCATTTTCACCCAATCATCAAATTCTCCCGGTTTGATCAGATAATCAGATGCACCCAGACCCTTTGCCCGTTCGATGTCCAGCATCAAGCCCGAGGAAGAAACGACGATGATTGGGATATGGAAGGCGGAAAGCCACGAGACCATGAAAAAGCCATTGGGGATGGGCATCTTCAAATCAATTAGGACCAACGAAGGCAGCGGATGCTGCTCCCGATCGGCATATTTGCCCTTTCCTTCGAGGTATTCCATACACTCGGAACCACTGTTAATGGTCACGAGCGGCACGGGTAATTCGGCCTGTTTAAAGGCCCGGCGAAGCAGGAATAAATCGTCTTCCCGGTCATCCACGTACATCACTGGCCCGCGTTTTCTCATTTGTTGGCCAAAATATGTTGCGAGGGCTGAATCATCTCGCTGCTTAGAAAACCCCACTTTCCACTCAGGACCCGCCTACCATGCCAGGGGATGAAGACCCCCGTTGCGGACCCGCCGTAAAAGGGCGAGGTTGAGGTAGTTGTATGCCAGATCAAGCCGTTATTTTGCTCGCCGAAGACAATCCAGACGACATTGTCCTCATTCGAAAAGCGTTCCAGCGAGGGAATCTCTCTAACCCGCTTCATATCGTTCGGGATGGCGAAGAGGCCATCGCCTACCTGATGGGCGAGGAAAAATACGCCAACCGTGCCGAGTATCCGCTCCCCGACTTGCTTTTGCTTGACCTGAAGATGCCTCGCGTTGACGGGTTTGAAGTCTTGCGCTGGATCCGGCGCCAGCCAGGCTTGAGCGCTTTGCGTGTCGTCGTCCTGACTTCGTCCGACCATATCCGAGATGTAAACGAGGCTTACCATTTGGGCGCTAATTCATTCCTGGTGAAGCCTATGGAGTTCGAGCATATCACCGAAACCATAGACATGCTGAAGCGTTATTGGCTCCGCCTGAGCAAGGCCCCCGAGATTTCGCGCCCGCCCAAAAAGAAGATTTCGCCGCCGGGAGCAACCAAGCCCGAGGGGTCGAAACCAGAGTGGGCTCCTTGACCGACCGGCCCGGATCGTGATACGCGCTGGCGGCTTGATACCCGTGATCGTCCGAAAAAATGAAAACGATGTTCGGGCGAGCCGCGGCCCAGAGCAGGGAGCCTGAGATAAAATAGCTCACCGCAAGGACTACGGGCAGGGATTTCATTGCGGCCGATTATTGCAACAATCCACTGTTGGACAAGTTGTTTGAGTCCTTCCGCCGGGCTGGTTCTTCCCGCGAGTGCCTATTTGATGGAGGTTCGAGGCCCGGCATCCTGATCTGCCGCTTCAAGTACCAGCGTACCATTACAAGGTCGAGCAGCCCCGGACCAAGTCGATTCCAGACGCCATATTTTGAGCGGCCTGCAATTCGTGAATAATGGGGGACGGGAAATTCCTTTACCAGCGCGCCTGCATTGCGGGCCAGGAAAGGCATGAACCGGTGCATGCCGTCAAAAGCGGGGATGGCGTCCAGTATCGCGCGCCTAAAAACGCGCTGGTTGCAACCGGGGTCGGCGAAATCCATGCGAAGGGTCAATCTCACGGCCATCCGCGCGAGGCGCGAGGAGAGGCGGCGGACGGCATTGTCGGCACGTTTTGCCCTCACGCCGCAGACCATATCGCAGCCAGCCAGGTATTCCATCATGGAAGGCAAATCCGCCGGGTCGTTCTGGAGGTCGCCATCCAGAGTGGCCAGGATGGGGCCGCGGCTGGAGCGGAACCCAGTCCACAGGGCAGCGCTTTGTCCTTGATGGCGCAGAAGCCGAAAGGCGC
>Ga0193729_1000696_pt1 | contig 17606 bp, 23 predicted proteins | sample U1c2metaG_FD_143036 | JGI IMG/M metagenome (GOLD analysis project Ga0193729, IMG submission 143036) | Soil microbial communities from a riparian zone of the East river system, Colorado, United States - U1c2 | ecosystem: Environmental > Terrestrial > Soil > Riparian zone | place: USA: East River...
AACCTGCCGGGCGGCGGATGTGACCGAAGTGGACCCCGAGAATCAGGTACGTGTCGGGCTGATGGTGAAGAACCCTACTGGTGCCCATTTCCGTCCGCTGGGTCTGGGCGGTGCGGAATACGGCTACGGGAGTGGACAGTGGCACCACTTGCACTAGCGTGCCCGGTGCGCCGCGTCCGGCGCGACCTGATGCCATTCCATGGTGAACACGGCGTCCATCAGGTTGCGCCGGGCGATCTGTTCGGGAGTGTCACCTTCGGCGGACAGACCAGCCTGGTCAACCTCGGCCGCCCATCGCTGTGCCGCCGCGATCACCGAGGCGGCCAGTCGGTGCGGACTCACTGATGTTACGGGCGCCACGGGAACCATCTCGCCGCCGGACAGTAAGGTCAGATGTCCGCGCTTGATCATTGCTTCGCTCCACCGGCGTGGCGTGCGCACGAGCAGCCTGGTCGACTCAGGTCCGGCACGAACCCGACCTCCGTGAGGTGATCGAGGATCTGCCGGATCTCCTCGTCCGTGCGGAACCAGCCGACCAGCGCGCCCGCCGCCGCCCAGCGACGTAGCGCAGCCTGCTGGGGAACCGTCGGGCGGTGACCGATCGACTTGGCTTCCAGCTTCAGCGCTCGCCCCTGAACACAGGCATCGATGTCCGGCTCACCCACGTTACCCATCACGCCGCCGTGCACCTTGCGCGCATAACCCAGTGATCGCAACAAGGTCAGCGCGGAACCGACCACATCGGCTTCGGACCGGTGACGCGGCGCCACGCCTCGCCGCATCACGATGCCCACCTGGGAATCGAACTCCTCGTCAACCGGTACAGGATCACCGAATGCCGTCATGAGGTCACCTCCAGGTGGGGCGGAATGAGTTCGGTCGTGACCATGTGCCGCCCGGTGACCGGGGTCAGTAGGCGCAGCTCCTCGTAAGCGCGGGTCATCGCGACATAGAACAGGCGGATCGCCTCATCGGCGCCCGCACGGGTCGCCATGTTCTTGGCGGCGGCCGCGCTGATGTCCGGGCTGACGTATACGACATCAGCGGCGGCCCCCTTGACGCTGTGGATCGTGCCGATGACCACCTGCGGTTTCTGGTCCAGCGCGGCCGCGCCGTGGTTGCGCGCCAGTTGCAGGGGATAACGCGCGACGTCGATCTTCGCCTTGAGCAGGGCTCGCTCCAGGAACGCGGGGTCCGGCTCGGTGGCCAGCGCGAGCGCGTTCGGATCGGTGAACAGGGCAGCCACCTGTTCGTAGGGAACCGGGTCGTTCGGCGAGAAGTGGGCGATCGCGGTTTTCGCACCGCGCACCATGCCCGCGTCGGCGAGCTTGACCAGCTCGACCCACGCCTGGATGTCCGCGCCCGTCCAGTCGCGTTCGGTCAGCGCCAGGAACCGCCGGATCCGTTCGGACGTGGACATCGCGCCCTCGCGCGTCGGTGCGCCCAGTGGATTCCAGCGAACCTCACCCGGCCGGTACGGATTGTGAAAGGGTACGCCACGCTCGCGCAGGTTCTCGATCAGCCGTTCCAGCATGTAGTTGCACGATGCGATGATCATGACGGTGCGGCCGGCGTCGGTCTCCACCAGAACCTTGTCGATCAGCTTGGTCGAGTGCAGCGACTCGGGCACGTGGTGGGCGACGCCGGGCACGACACGGCCGGCATCATCCAGTCGCGAGTAGTACAGCTTTTCCCGCCGATGGCTCAGCCGGCGCACCCAGGTCTCCGCCACCGCGCGCACCGCCTCGGGCACCCGATAGGAGCGGTCCAGCACCTCGTCGCTCACGCCGTCGCCGTGCAGCGTCAGCAGCGGTTCGGGGTCGCCGCCGCGCCACCGGTTGATGGCCTGGTCATCGTCCATGCCCAGTACGAGCCTGCTGGCCAGCCGGCCCCAGGCCAGCGCCAGCCCGACCTCCAGCGGCGTCATGTCCTGCGCCTCGTCCACGATCAGGTAGCTGGGCCGGCCGGGCGCCGGTACTCCTTCGTGGGCCATCTCCAGCGCGTTCGTGATCATGTCGGTGTAGTCGACGGCGCCCCCGACCTCGCGCTTCCAGTCCTCCCAGCGCTGCGCGAACTCGCGCACGTTGACCGGCCAGTCCTGTGGATCCAGCCGACCGGCGCGCAGCCGGTCCAGTGCGCCGATCAATTCGTCACCGGTGCGCGCCAGCTCGGGCGCCACGCCCAGCGATCCAGAGTCGCCAGAGCCGCCGCCGGTGCGCCGGTTGTCCGGCGTGATGCGCAGCTCCGGCGCGACCGTGGAGTTCCAGTCAGCCAGTACGCGCGGGTCCAGCGCCACCGGTGGCTGCCCCAAGGCGCGGTAGGCGTGCGAGTGCAGAGTGCCGATCATGCTAGCCGCCGGCCGGGCGCCGGCGCCGTCAGCGGCGAACCGGGAGCCGATCTCGTTGGCGGCCGTAGTGGAGAATGACGCGAGCAACAGCGAGTCGGGGCCATGCTGGGCGACGGTGGAACGCACACGCTTAGCCAGGTAGGTTGTCTTGCCGGTGCCCGGCGGACCCCAGACGCGCAGCACGTCTCCGGGGTAGGCGTCGGACTCCGGGGCGGCGGTGGATGCCATATCGCGCCTTTCCCGAAGCGGTACGTTGACGATAACGCGCAAGGCGCGCGTGGAACTATGACTGGTGAATCAGATGATCGATGCGCTTCTTTTCTGTTGCGACAACAGCTTCGTCACGAACGGGCAGCGACGCCCGTTCGAACAGCGGACAATATGACCGATAGTCGCACCGCGCGCACGCGGCGCTAGCACGCGGCGGATAGGCGTCCAGAATGGACACCCCTTGCTGTCGAACGAGCCGCGCCGTCTCGGTCACCTCGCGGTGCTTGTCCAGCAGGCGCCCCAGTACGTGATCGGCCGTCTCCTGGCTGAACGTGCCGGTCGTCTCCTCCAGCCTGCGCGTGCTGTAGAGCCCTACCGTGATCTGTCGAGCCCAGGGGAAGTGTTGCCGAGTGGCGCTGTGGTAAGTCCCCATCTGTGGATGGAGAACGATCTCGTCGGGAGTGGCCCCCGTTTTCCAGTCCCGATCATGGATCGTGTCAACGCCTGTACGCAGAATGAGATCGACCACGCCGTCGATCGTGACGCGGTTAACGGTCATCCGGAACGGCATCTCCACACCCAGAATGGCGCCCTTGGCCGGTATCGGAAGTTGCCGCAGCACACGCTCGACCTCGGCCAGGGCAGTCTCCCGCTGGCGTTCCGCAATCGGATCGCGGTCCGTGTAAGCGTCGATCGCGGTCCGCGCGTGCTCCGCGTACGCGATCATCGTGGTGCCGGCCGGCCATCCGTTGCTCAGTGCCGCGCGCTCGTAGGCACCAGCCAGCCCGACGTGGACCAGCCGGCCGTGCAGGCGCTGGGGGTCGACCCGCTGGGAGGGCTGGACGTGCTGTTCGTAGTGCAGCCAGTAGCGAAACCGGCAACTCCACGTCTCGGCTCGACTCACGGACCAGGCCATGGCGGCTTCTCCAGGCAGCTCAGAATGCCCAGCTTCGGTGTCGGTGGATCCACCAGGATGGACGCGGTCGGCCACGATCTCAGCACCGTCTGCGCCGCCGCGTGGCCGTGCAGCATCTCGACCCAGGTCATGACGCTCGCGCATTCCATCGCCTGGCGCAGGATCTTGCGCGCACCGGTGGTCATGCCGGTCAACGTTGGACAGGTCGGACACTCAGGACAGCACGGGCCGCAGTCGACTGGGTCGCAGCAACCCTTCTGTCGGTGCAGCTCGCAGCAGCACGTGACGATGCCGGTGACGACCAGATCAGTCCGCACTCAAATCACACTCCGGTACCGCGTCGTCGCTGTCGAAGCTGATCTCCTTGAGCAGCGGTCCGCGTCGACCGGCAAATCCCACCCTGGCGCGCAGTCGCCCGTCCGTCGTGGCCGGATCGCCGCACTCGTCCAGAAAGCGGCGCAGCTCGGCGAGCGTGATGCCCTTGTTGTTTCGAATGGTGCGCTGCATGGTCATTCTCCGTTGAGCGATGTCGTCACGGCGGGCTCGAACAGCGCGACCTGGTTGGGATCGGGCACCACATCGGGTGTCCGGCCGGCCCGGTGCCGCAGCTCCGACTGAATCTCGGCCAGCGACGCGCGAACCCGCTCACGGTCATCCGGCGTGCCGTACGCGCGGGCGAGCTGTTCGCCGTACCTCATGACGAGATCAGCGGTCAGCCCAGCGGCGATACGCTTGGCCTTGCGCCGGTTCATCCGACACCCAGCAGGGCGTCCTGGGCGATCTCGTACGCGGCGTCGGGGTCGCCGTAGTAGTCGGCGTCGGACAGTTCGTCGTGACCGACACAGACGGGGCCGTAGCGCAGGTTGTCCACCGTGGCCACGAGTTCGACCACTTCGTCGCACCATCCGCATTCCGTCGTCATGCTGCGAGTCTAGCCGATCTTGCTAGGCTAGTCAAGCAATCTGAAGTGCGCGGTGCCGACCCCGCACCACCTCGGGCCGGTGCGCACCGACACGCGGTCGCTCGCGGCCCAGCACATGGTTGTAGCGCTCCACGATCGCGGCCGTACGCGGGTCGACCTCCTGCTCCTGCCCGGCGACACGCATGCGCTCCAGGAAGTTCATGAACGACTCGTCCTCGATCTGGTCGGCCGCCGCGCGCCGCTTCCTGCGGTGCAGGATGCCCCAGCGCAGTATCGGCGCGGCCACGATCGCAGTACCGATCAGCACCTCGGCGTCGTTACCCGTCATCACCGTCTCCGTTCGTGATCGTTTCGTTGATAATCTCCAGCGGCACCGGCGCCCGCCAGGCGTCGATCGACACGTTGATCATCCGATTGCGACTGTGCCACTGGTCGCCACCCGCTCCGCACAGTAACCATGGCGCCGATCCGCCGGCTGGTCGCTTCGGTCGGTAAACGGTGTGGTCGACATCCCCCGCCTGCGCGTACGGAAAGTGGGACAGCCAGAAAACCTCGCGCTGCGGCCCCAGGGGCAATCGCATCGCCCAGCCCTTGCGGGCGAAAGCGGCACCGTTGACGATGTTGTCGAATCCGGCATCCCGATAACGGGCGTCCAAACGCGCCAGCGCCTTCGGATCGGCCTCGTTGCCCGCGAAGCAGGCATCCCCCGGACCGGCGATCAGCACCTTGCGGCCCTTGATGCTCGGCACCAGGCGCAGTGCGTCCGGCGTGGCCACCATGTTGCCCAGCATCCACGTCCAGTCGGTCTGTTCGACCAGAGCGTTGTGCCGGTCGATGAGATCGGCATCTCGATCAGGCTGTTGTCCGAGCTGCCAGTTCGCGGTGAACCACACGTCCGGCAACTTCTGGCCGCCGAACATGCTCAACGTGGACGTGGCGTAGCGACTAGTCAACGATCTTCGCCTCCGTTCGGCGACGCGCCGATTTAGGTTTCACGGTCAAGGGATCCACACCGGAGCACTCCGAGTCGGCCGGCCACGCCGGCCGGGGCGAGCTGGTGCGCAGACAATCCAGACAGCGGCCCGACGTCTGGCCGCGCCAACGGCCGGGCCACAGTCGGGCCCGGCAGCCCGCGCAGGTACCCCAGTCGGCCTGCCGAGAGATCGGTTCCCACGGCATCGGCTCACCCGGCAACGGCGGGCACCGACCCCACACGTCACTGATTGCGCCGTCGGGACCGACCACGCAGCAGCCCACCAACACGGCGCCGTTCGAGCCGGCCAGCCCGCGTTGCCCCAACAGAGCCCAGTTCCGCGCGACCTGGCGCGCGTGCTGCTCGTTGTGGCCGGCCGGCGCGATCGAGACACTGGCCACCGTCAAGGCACACGCCGTCCACGGGGCACCCTCGCCCATGCCGGGCTGGAAGTAGGGCGATCCACCGTCGATCGAAGGCGGTGCGGCCACGGTGTCCGGCGGCTGCGCGACAGCACGGCGAGCGTAGGCGCCTGTGCGTCGTGTTCCGCCCAGTCCGGCGGCCGGCTGGTCGCCCATCTCCCGCCACAGCTCCAGCAGCCTGCCCACGCATCGCTCATGCAGTGCGTAGTAGGTCACGCCCTGACGCCACCACCAGCCACTGGAGTGCAGACACACGCAGCAGGCGGCGAGGATGCCCGAGTGCATGTCATCCATCACGCTCAAGGCCGACACGGCCACAAGAGCGCCGTTCGCATCGCGCGGCGCGGGGGGGAGTCCCGCCATCGTCACGCACCTCCCTGAAGCAGTCGCATGTTGCGCCGCTCGCGCCCGTCGGCGGCTTCCTTGGCGGCCAGCAGCACGTCATGCCACTCGACCGGCGTGAACTCGGTGGGCGAGATCTCGAACCAGCGTCGGCGGGTGTGCTTGCCCTCGACCTCGATGCGCGGCCGTCGCATCTCCACATGCAGGTGATCCAGCAGTCCGAGCGCCTCGCGACCGGACCGGCCACCGGGCTGGGTGGCGATGTAGGCCAGAAAGCTGCTGGCCTGCACGAGGATGGTGGGCGCGCCTCGTACTCCCCAGCCGGCATGGTTGACCAGCAGTGGCCGGCCGGCCGTGGCGGCCTCGGTTTCCACCGGCGTGGCTGGCCGGCCGATCAGGTACTCCAGCAGCCACTCGTGCATCTGCGTGGTCATGTCGGTACCGGAGGAGTCCGGCATCCAGTAGGGCACCAGCGCGCTGATGATGGCGATCCAGTCGTCCTTGTTGGCGCCGACCTGCTGAGCGATGATCTTGGCGTCGCGTTCCAGCGAGCGGCGGAACGCCTTGGGAGTTTCGAAGTCGTCCCGCTTCCACCATTCGCAGTACAGCGGCAGGCCGGGGCGGTACAGCTTGGGCCGGTTGCCGGCCGGCCAGTCGTAGCCCGGCGGGAAGCGCAGCACCATCCGGCCGGTTGCCACCGGCCCTCGATCGCGCTCCTCCAGCCGCCAGATCTGCACGCCGGCCTGCTGATAGGCGCCCGGCAGCAGCAGCTCGGACAGAATACCCAGGGCGGCGACCGCGTCGGGGTGCCGGTCACCCCACGGATCCGGGTCGGGCTCGGCGTCCTCCTGTTCCTGGCGTTCCCGCTGCACCACGGCCCGCGCGGCCGCCGCTACAGCGGCCTGATCCGGCTCGTCATCCGGCCCCGGTTCGCTCGACTCATCGGCGATGAGCTGGTTGGCGTAGTCAGCCAGTACGTCCGGACCGTCCTCCGCGTCGGAGTCCGGCTGCGGCTGTGGCGCTACTGCGGTGAGTGCGCGAGTCGGCGAGTCGGGCTCCGGCGCCGCGTGCGGTCCGGGATCGAGCGTGACCGTGGTGTCCACACGACTGCTGGCGGCGCGCGTGATCAGGCCGTTGATGGCCTGGTGACGCTGGCCGAGCTTGGCCGCATCGGCGGCGGCCGCCGCGTGGATGTTGGCGATGGTTCGAATCAGGTAATCGGTACGGACGGCTGGATCGACCTTGTCCGGTTTCTGCCCAGTGGACAATCGCCGCGCCATCACGGCCTCCACCTGGCGCTGGGTGGAGATGCCCTGGATGAGCAGCAGGCGCACCAGTGCCGCGTCCAGACTGGAGGGGTCGTTGCCCAGGTCGGGCCGCTCGCCGGCCCAGGTGGCCTCCAGTGCTGAGCCGGGCGACAGCTCCAGTAGCAGCTCCAGCCACTCGGGCAGGTGCCGAGGTGCGATGCGCACCGTGTTCCACGCCGCTACCAGGTTCACGTCGGGCAGGGCGGCCGCGAGGTCGGTCGCGCCGCCGGTGATGGAGCGTTGCGCGAACTCGGCCAGCACGTCGTCCGGCGCGAGGTGCTCGCGGATGTGGTCCGGGTCGTAGCGCACGGCCGGATCGATGTGCAGCAGCTTGACCGGGATCGGCGCCCCGGTCTTCGTGTCGAACGAACCGGGCGCGCGCATGACGCGGTCCAGGTTGAACACCGAGTCCACGATCCAGTCGCCCAGTCGCTGCGCATGGTAACGCAGCGTGTTGACCAGGTCGCGGGACAGTTCGGCCATGGCCCGCTGCTCAGCGACCGGGTCAGCCGCGTCAGTGGTCAGCCACGGCTCGGCCAGCAGCCAGTAGGGCTGAAGGCCACCGCCGGAGTGCACCACGATCGAGGGGGGTATGCCCAAGGCGTGCGCGACGCTCATCGCGGCAGCCTGGTCGGAGGGATAGCGGCTGGACTTGTGGCCCGGTCCGGCCACGTCGATGTCGGCCCACAGTGTGGTGATGCCCTGCACGTCCTCGGCCATCAGCCGACGACGATGGGCGGGCACCGCCTCACCGTGGCGTTCGGAATTGGCCTGGATCACCTCGTCGGGTGCCATGCCCAGGCTCAGGTAGATCGCGGCGAGCTGATCGGGCTGCCGGTGAACCTCGGTGTGCAGGATCGACGCGAGGGAGCCCGGCTGGGCCGGGCTCCACAGCGTCGTCTTGTCGGGCTTGGGCCTGCTGTTGTTCAGTGTCCACACGTAGGTGGACCATCCCTCCAGCCGGTCGTCGCCCGAGCCGTCCGGTCCGCCGAGTAGTGCCGAGCAGAAGGCGTCGATCTGCTCGGCACGGTTCATACGGGACCGGTGCCCACGCTGACGCCGCCGCCTTCGCCGGCCGCCTCGGTGTCGGCGGCATCGCTGAAGTCGGCCACGGCGGCTTCGATCATGGCTTTGATCTCGATGCCGTAGATCTTCGCGGCCTCGCGCTCGGCCGGTGACAGTTCGCCCACCATGCGCAGTTTGACCTGGTTGAACTCCTGGCCCCGGCTCGACTTCGCCTTGCCCAGGGTGAACTCGGTCTCCACGCCGTAATAGGGGATCCTGTCCTCGGACAGGTCCATGGCATAGCCGGTGACGTTACGCACCGAGGTACGCGGCACACTCATCACGACCGGGAACATCGCGCCATCGGTGGCGATGAACAGCAAGCGCTGCTCGCGGCACGCCTGGCCCTTGTCCGACTTGGGGTCCGAGCCGCGCTGCGACATGGGGCAGTTGCGACACAGGCCGGTCGGATTCTGGTGGCCCATCTCGCCTTCCGGGTGATACCAGCCGCCTCGATCGGGCGTCTTGGCATCGGAGGAGGAGCAGTCCGGGAAGCTGCCGTCGGGCTCGTTGCTCTGCCAGTAGGAACGCCGCGCCTTGATCGCGATGATGACGCCCACGATCTTGTCCAGGGCTCGCTGGGTGCCGGCCCTGGTCACCATCCACGAGTCGATCTCGCCGGACGGCACCTTGATCTTCTTGAAGTCCCGAACACCCAGTTCCTCGTCGCCGAGATTCTCCTGGAAGACCTCCAGCATCTCCTCGGTCGGAGCGATCGCCGGGAACCTTTCCGCGAATCCCTCGCGGACGTCCACCATGCCCGAGCCGTCGCGCAGGGCGACGGTGGTGGTGGGTTCAACTTTGGTACTGGCCATGGGGGGATGCCTTTCCGCGATCACTGTTGGAGCGGACCCCGAGTCCAGCTCGGGGGGTCTGGCTGCGGCGTTCGCTGAGACTAACGCCGCGCCTCGGGGGTGATGGGTCTCCCGCGCGAGCCGGGGGAGGGTGCATCGACTCCGAGGTGTTCAGTCGCTGGACGCGGCCTCACGGCCGGCCCGCCGAGCCGCCGCAGACCGGGTAGCGCGCACTTGGGACTTGCTGCGCAGCTCAACCAGATCGGCCAACTCGGCCGGAATCTCCAGACCGGCCTCCCTGCGTTCGCGCAACATTGCCTTGAACGAGTTGCCGTTGTAGGTCTCGGACACGATGCCGGCCGCCATGCCCAGGCTGCGCAGCACTGGAACAACCTGTGCGGCGCCATACCTGTTGCCGTCCTCGTCGGTCTTGTACTCCGCGAACCACACCGGCGCGAGAGAGAAGGTCATGCCATCCAGCGCGGGCGGAGCGTCCAGACCCTGGAGCACGACCTCCTCCACGATCTCGTCGTTGATCCGGGCGCGCTCCGCCTTGAGTGCCTTGAGTTGCGCTTCGACCACGTCGGCCTGGTCGGTCAGCCACAGCCAGCGCCGCTGCATCCCGGCCAGCGTGGTCATGTCGACCGCCGGCGCGGTCGGGCGCTGGGGCTCGGCGGGCGGCGCGGGATCGAACGCGGGCGTCATCTGGTCCGCGACCGGCGCCAGGACGGTGTGCCACCGGTCGGTCAGCCTGCCTGCGGTCAGGCGCGCCTCGGTCATGCCGTCGGACACGATCAGGGTCGCGCCGTCATCGGCCAGCGATATCGTGCGCACGACCAGCGTGGCGGTGCGCGTCTTCCACGACCCGGTACTGGTGTCCATCCACGTCGTCTTGATCGTGGCACCGTATTCGGGTAGCGGTTGTTCTTTCCAAGACAAGGGTGTAGCAGCGGCGATGTCGGGCGTCGACATGGATCCTCCGAGGGCGTTCGGGGTAGATCACCGAGACTAGCCGCGTCGATACGGCTAGTCAAGCCATCGCAGAAGCAGACCGTTCCCCGTTTCGCTCAATTCCACTGTGGACACTCCCTTGTTGTTCGGGTCGCCCACGGTGAGCGCGGCTGCCGTGCGCAATTCGGTGAACGTCCTGAAGTCCCAACCGCCCACGGCCTCGCCGGATACCACCCACTCCGCCGTCGCGGGACGGTAGGTCACGCGCCGTGCCCGCACGAGAGTGAGCGCGTTAACGCGCCGCTCGGTCTTGTTGCCGATGCGGCTTTCCAGCGCAGCGACCTGGTCCGTATCCGTCATGATCTTCCGTCCCTGTGGATGATCGACTCGATGGTTCGAGCCACGCCCGCATAGTTGTCGTGCCCAGCTTGCAATGTCATATCCAGCAAGCAGATCGTGGCCACGTCGCACCGCGCGTCGCCGTCCTCGCTGTCCAGAATGGCCACACAGAACCGATCGCCGTACGCGCGCAACCGCGCCGCCAGTTCACGAAAGGCGGCCTGGAGCGAGCCGGCGTTCGCCGCAATCGTCGCGAGATGATCGAACAGGTCGGCCCAGCGGCGAATCCGCTCACGAATCGTGTCGACCGACGCCGCCAGCTCCTCCGAGGTCGGTTCTCGCAGCGGTGGATCCGGCGGTCGTGCTGTCGGCCGTTTCACGTGGAACACTCTCCTTCGCCTGCTTCGGTGTGAGGCCCGAGCCCACGCACGGCGCGACCATCTCGCCGGAGAACGCTCGCGTGTACGGCTTGTGGGAGTAGAACGTGCCCGCCGACGTCAGTCGGATCAGCCGGCGACACCGGCACCACGCGGTGAGGCTCATGTCCAGTCGCTCTCGCGCACGCGGCGGTCGAAGTCCGCCGGCTCCCACGGCTGGCGGCCGCGCCGGATCCACGCGGCTTCCTGGTCGCGCATCTCCTGGGTCGGCAGGCCGGCCGGCGCGCAGACCTCGGGGCAGTCGCACAGCAGGTCACGGTTGTCCAGGTGTCGCTGCGCGCTGATCTTCTCGCGCCGCGCCGACTCGGCTTCCACGCACTCCTCGCTGCATACGAACAGCCCGTTGGCCGCACGCAGTCCGCCCGGCGTCAGCCAGTTGACGCTGCCGCCGCATGAGGGACACTCGCTGCCCAGGATGTCGAACTGGCCGCACGCGAACAGCGCCGGTCCAGTGTCGCATGTGGACTCAGACATCGCTGCCACCGAACCGCGACTCGTACCCGTCCAGTACGTCATCGGTCGATCCCGGAAGTCGCAACGTCATTGACGGCGGCAGGGATCCCTCGCGGTGCATGAAATCGGTGAGTTGTCGAGCAACGAACTCGGCATGAGGCTTGAACTCGTGCTCGAAGTGGGCCCGCGTCTCCGCGTCGGGGCCTGGTGCCGGCGGTGGCACCACGAGTTCGTCCGGCACATCAAAGGCGTCCGCAATATCCTCGCGTATCGCGGCGGACGGGTCCGCATCGAACCACTCCTGACGACGGACAGCCAGGCGCACTCGAAAGGTGTGTCGTGCCACCAGTGCGGTCGTCACGGCGCCGCACACAGCAACGGCGCCCAGGACGTCGAACCAGCCGCCGAGTGCTACCACGACCACTGCTTCCAGCAGCAGTACCGCGATCACGACCACCGTCGCAATGACCGTGTTGCCACGCAAGGCATACAGCTCGGGATCCTCGGCGATGCGTCGGCGCTGACGTCGCCGTTGACGAGGATTCACAGTGTCTCCACGATGTGGGATGGCGCGGCGTGTTCGGCCAGGGCGGCCTGCACACGTTCGCGCATCGACTCGGGCAGGTCCGGCTGCGCCGCGAGATCGCCCAGCAGCCGACAAAGGACGGTCCAGTGCGAGCGCGCCTCGGCACCGTCCAGTTGCGCGCTCACGCGCAGGTCGTGCTCGCGGGACAGCGTGGCACCCAGCGCCGCGTAGACCTCGACCAGGTAGCGGGCGATCTCCTCGCGGTAGCCGGGCACGCCGGATCGGGTGACGATGCGCTCGGTCAGCGCGCCGGCATCTTCGTTGATCAATCTCTGGGTGTCGCGACCGCCACGTAACGCGCGGACGATCAATTCTGCGTTCACACGCCGGACCTCCGTCTGGGGCAAGGGGAACGAAGCGAGTCTAGCCGTGTAAGATCGGCGAGACAAGGTAGGGCTTGCGCTCCAGAGTGTTGACACCCACTATCGGTGGTTGTGACTATCCGGTAGTGGGATGCCAAAGCGGACAAGTCGCATCTAGGTGTCACTCGGGGTTAACTCCGGCCCAGCGGGGCGTCGCTGGGCCGGAGCCCTGTCTGGTCAGGCACTCGGCACCGCATCAGCCACGCGAGCCCGCATCGGCCACATCGTGGCGCTGGCCATCAGGTCCGCCGCACGCCGGCGCGTCTCCGCGCACGTCGCCTCCACCAGGTCCGCTGTCGGCTCCTCCATGATCTCCAACTTGGCGAACTTCTGGCGCACGAACGCCAGATTGCCGCCACTCCAAGCACGTTCCATCTGGGCAGCCTGACCGGCCATCCATGTACCCATCCGCTCGCACCACGTCCGGTGCCACGCGATCTGGCGCGCGTGCAACTCCGCCAGACCGATGTAACCCACCGAGCCGGGATAGGTGGCCGCCAGGCGGTACGCCAGGCGCATCGTGGCCAGCGTGTCGGCGACGCACTCGTGTGCGGCGTCTCCCAACTGCACGCCGTAGTGCGCGCACACCTGGGTCAGCTTGCGACCACCCTTGCGCCACTTGTCGTTGGCCCGATCGATCACTAGCGGGTCGACCAGGTAGCGGCCGTCCACGGTGATCCCGGCATCCGGCCCCAGATGCCGGGCCAGTTCGCGATCTCCCACGGTCAGGTCGAAAGCTCCGTTGTAGGCGACCAGAGGGCACTCCGGCGTCCACAGGGCTGCCATCAGTTCCCGCATCTCGCCGAGGGCCTCGGCCGGCGGGCAGCCATGCTGGCGGACGTGCTCGTTGGTGATGCCGTGGATGGCGACCACCTCGGGCCGCATCTCGACTCCCGGATTGATCAGCCAGGAGTGTTCCACCGGCGCGCGATCGGGCTCACGGTGGATCAGCGCCATGGTGACCGCGCGATCGTTCTCCACGTCCACACCGGTGGTCTCGAAATCGAATCCCAGCATCGGGCCCATGGCCCAGCTTGAGCGTTGCTGCATGCGCGGAAGGTTACCAAGTCTCACCGACATAACACGGCGTGCCGAGCCCTGGGAGGCCCGGCACGCCGCATGTTCCCTTTTCCCCACGGGCCGGATTGAGTGGTCCGATCCGTGGGGCACTCTAGCCGTCCTACTACTGCTCGTCTAGCCTGGTCGGCGTCACAGGACGTCGTCCAGCCACAGCTCCTCCATCTCCCGCCGCGACAGTGTCGGCCGGACCGGCGGCCGGGGATCACCCATCACGTCCCAACCGAACTCGTCAATCGGCAACCGGATGCCGCCATCGCCCAGGGCGACGCCGTCGCCGGAGAACACGGTGTCCACCTCGGGCGGGATCTCGTCCAGATCGTCACCGCCCAACTCGGGCCGATTCTGGCGACAACGCGGCGCCGACCGACCAGCGAGCGGTACACGTCATGGTCGATGGTGTCCTCGACCTCCAGGTGCACGAACGTCACCGGCCGCGTCTGGCCCGGCCGGTGCTGGCGGGCCAGCGCCTGGTCGTAGTCGCCCAGGCTGTGCCCTTTGGAATACCAGACGCCGTAACACGAGCGGGTCAGGTCCACGCCGGTACCACCGGACTGGATCTGCACGCCGACCACGTCAGCGTCCGGCGCCAGCTCGCTGGTGTCGGTCAGGCCGTCGGAGCGCCGACCGGAGATCTCCCGGTAACGCAGCCCCGCGCGGTGTGCGACACCCTTGATAACGTCCAGGTCATCGCGGAAGTGGGCGTACACCACCACCGGTTCCGGGCCACCCGGATGGTGTGGGTAACAACCGGCCTCGTACAGCACACCGCCGGTGGGGTTGTCGTGGCTGTCGTACTCCATCAGCGCGTCGGCCTTCGCGGTGGAGAACCGCCGCTTGTCGCCCTCATCGGTGGGCAACGTCCCACCGGTGGCCTGCATCAAGCGCAGCAGGCGGGACAGCACGTTCTTCGGTGTCAACGTATCCGATTGCTGGGCGTCGACTTCGGCGAACAGCGTTTCGGGGTCCACTTCGTCCAGTCGATCCAGATCGAACGCGTTCGCCGCGAAGTTGGCCGAGGTGAATCCGCTCAGGTCGGCCCACAGGTCGGACTCCAGCCGGTCGTACTCGCGGCGCGCGTCAACCTCGAACTCGACGTGCCGGATGAAGTGCATCACCGGCGGCAGTTTCAGATCGACCGTGGGCCGATACATGATCGAGTGGACGCGTCGGGCGAACTCCTCGCGCTGCTCGGGCAGGATCGCGGCCGGGTACTGCTGGCCATCCGCTTCGCGTGTTTTCATCTGCACGTACTCGCCCCGGAAGTGTGTCCACACCAGACCGAAGATGCCCGGATCCAGGGCACGGTAGACACCGAAGATGTCCCAGGGGTACTGCGGCATCGGCGTACCGGACAGCCCGATGCGCCGCTGGGTGAAGTCCACCCACTTGCTCAGGTTCATCGACATGCGACCCGTCGGACTCTTGGCCCGGTGGATCTCGTCGTAGACGGCCAGGTCGATGGGCTGGCTGGCGTGCCAACTGGCCACGGGCTCGTGCACCAGCATCTCGTAGTTCATCACCGCCGCGTGCGTGATCGCCCCGCACGGGCAGTCGAACAGGCACTGCTCGGCCTGCGCCAGGCGCTCGGGCAGCTTCAGGTTCTGCCGCCGCTTGCCGCGTTGCCGCGCGTCCCGCATACCGTCCACGATGTGCCAGGGCTGGGCCGACCACTTCGCGACCTCGCGCGGCCACACGCCGCGCACCTTGTTCGGACACACGATGATCACCCGGCGGGCCTGGATGAGGTTCGCCGTGGCGATCGCGATGGCCGTCTTGCCGCCGCCCATCCGGATCCCCAGCATCGAGGCGGTGCTGCCCGCGCTGAACTGTGTGCCACGCATCTGGTGGCCCCACAGGTTGCCGTTGACCAGGTGTGTGGTGGGGAACTGCGGCTCGGGGGTGTCCGGATGCAGCACCCGGCGGCGTTCGGCCAGGGTCGCGAACTCCTGCGCGAGGATGCCGACGCGTTCGCTGCTGACCGGATCGAACCCGTCCAGGACGGCCAGCAGGGCGGCCGCGTGCGCCGGAGTGGCCGGCGTGTGCCAGCAGTGCAGTTCGTCGTCCCACTGGGCGTGCGCCACCGCCTTGAGTGCCGCGTTCGCCGCGTGCGGCACGTTGCTGACGGTGATGTGCTGGTTGTAGCGATTCCGCTTCAGCCGGCCCGGATTACCGCGTACCGCCAGTTCCGGCCGACCGGACGGCCCTCGTGTCGCCACCGGCGGCGGCACGAGAGCGCCGGGTATCTCGATGCCGACTTCCCGCACCTTGCCCGCGTGCCGCTCCAGCAGGCGCCACGCCGTGCGCGCCTCGTCGGTGGACAGACCTTGACCGGTGTTGACCTTGGCGGCCAGTCGGGCGGCCACGGGGATCTCGGCCATGCCGATGGCGCGTGCGCCCAGCGCGGCCACCAACGCCAACCCCGTAGCCCGCTGAAGTTCGGCGGCTTCCTCCACAGTGGGCATACGTCAGTCCTCCTGGGTAGGGCGAAGGTAACAAGTACCGCGCGGAACAGTGGAATCGAGCACCACGGGTATCACCCAACCGTCACGAAAGATATGCAAGGGCATTGTCTCCTGTGCTGGGTGCATGCCCGTCCCGTCGTTGCCGCAGGGGCAATGCGCGCTCGCCTGCGTTATCGGCGTCACGTTCAACCGTGTCAGCTCGTGCAGGATCTCGCCCAGCCGGATGCAGCCGGCCTCGATCGCCTTGAACCGCCCGTCATCGGCGAAGTTGGGAGGGTCGCCCGCGCTGACGTGTGCGGCGACGTCCTCGCCGGCCAGTCGAGCAAGCTGCCACGTACTGATGGACCGAGCCATCAGCTCGGGCGGAATCTGGCGCCAGCCCGACCGGATCAGGTATTCCAGAACGTCGACACCGATGCCATCCACGAGGGTGGCCATACGGTCAGCGGACGGCTTGAGGTCCGTGTTCGCCCAAATGATCATACTCAGTGTCGCGCGAAACTCCTCGTTGTCGCGCACCCACTCCCGAACGTGGGCCAACAACTGCTGATCGGTCATGGTCACCAGGAACCACGCTCGCCCCGTACTCGATTCAGCACAGCCAGAGTGGCGTCGCAGGCGTCCACGGTGATGCCGCTGTCGCTGTCGATCTCCACGTGGATCCGGTGCTCGATCAGATCCCGCACGTCGGCCTCCAGGCCCGCACCAGGAAACCGATCCACGTAGGGCACGGTGTCCTCCGACAGCACCTGCGTCTGTGGAAACTCCGGCCGGACACCGAGCCGTGCGAGCGGCACGAACGTCAACGAGGCAGGATCATCACCGTCGGTCTCCCAGGACAACGCCCACTGCCCCCGAATGTCACGATCCAGAGTGGACAGCAGCTTGGCCACCTGCTCCAGCGGTTCGTACAGTTCGTCGTAGTCCAACACCCAGCAGCCCCGCACCGCGCTCACCCACTGCCCACCCACCGGTTCCCACTGGTGTTCGCCAGTCTGCGAGTGTGGGCACCGATGCCCCTTGATCGTCTGGGATGCCCACTCCGGCAGGGTGCAACCACACGCCTCAAACGGAGCGCAGCGCGCCCGGCACTTCACTCGATTGGCACGGCACTCCAGGTCGTACAGCAGATCGTCCTCCGGGCCGCGACCATAGATCGTCAGCACATGTGCGACGTCAAACCCCACCGGTAACCCCCAGGGTGATTCCCGCGCGCTGTACGGCCTCCCAGATGCCCCGCTCGCCATTGTTGGCGTCCGGGTGGGTGCGCTTGCTCGCCGCCCGCCACAGGCGCTGAGTGGAACCGTCACGCAGACTCTCGTCCACCAAGGTGCGCAAGAACCGCAGCGCGCCCTCCGGAGTGTTCAGGTCATCGTGCTCCGTGCGCGGCGCCTCGATCGCCCGCCAGCCCACATACTGCTCGCCCCGACCGGCGATGCCGTATCGGTCCAACTTGCGCAGCGCCTCCAAGCCCAGCGCGATCGCGCGCAAGTTGATCTGCCAGTCCACATCGCCCAGATAGCGGCCGGCGAACGTGTCGCACGGGAAGGTCAGCGGACCGGACTCCGCCATGAACGACAGCACCACGCCGGGATGCCACACCTGAGCGCGGGCCCGCATCATGCCGTCGCGGCGGAT
>Ga0193729_1000697_pt1 | contig 17603 bp, 14 predicted proteins | sample U1c2metaG_FD_143036 | JGI IMG/M metagenome (GOLD analysis project Ga0193729, IMG submission 143036) | Soil microbial communities from a riparian zone of the East river system, Colorado, United States - U1c2 | ecosystem: Environmental > Terrestrial > Soil > Riparian zone | place: USA: East River...
GGGAATGCGTGCAGAGCAAATCTAGCGAGGCCATCAAAGGGCCCGGTCAAGATCCGCCAAGGGAACGCTCCGCCAAGCCCTACGCGATCGCCCATAAGTAAAGTTGCGCACGGTCTCACCCAGCCGCAGCGATGCCGAGTGCTTGCCCTCTGTAGAGCATACAACAACAAGATTCCAGGAAATGCTGAGGTCTGCGACAAGCTGATGCAGCAGGAAAAACCCACCTCGATTGCTCGCCAGGGGAGTCCGACACCCACGCCCACGCCGCCGACTATACCTATGCCAACGCCAATAGTAACAACCACACCGACAGTAACACCGATGCCTAGCGCGAGAGAGGCCAGTGATAGGAGGTAAAGATATGCATCGCTTATTTTTCATTCTGCCATTAAGAACACTGGCGCGTGTTGGGGTGGCTCTGCTCACTTTGGGAGCCCCTCTCGCGCAAGAGAGTCCCGCGCAGCGGACTGCACCGCAGCCTATGCCACGATCAGGAACGCTTAGAACTATGTCTACCGAAGACCTGGATAAGATGAAACAGGTGTATAACGACTTCAAGCAGCTTGAAGGTGTTCTCCCCATTCCCGCTTTTCCAGAGACTATAAATATGGGCACCTTCGATCCCGCCACAGGGGAATTCGACAGCCTCCTGACCACGGAGCATGAAGGAGCGTCTCAAGGAGTGAAGCCGCAGACGACAATTTCTACAGTGACCATCAACGCCGCCTTGGTTAAACTGCACTTCGATTTGGGAAATAACCAAAGTGGCATTGTCGTGACTGTCAATGGTAAGAGCGCGACAGTTCCGCCAAGGCAGAATTCCGTGACTATCGCTGCTGGGTTTGCCCCACAGGTGCACTGGTCGGTGCGGTTCGGCAATAAGTTCCACGACGATACTCTGATTATTAAGCGCCCGTATGTCATAGGGGCCGGCGCCTTCACCCTCCCTGTCCTGCCCATCGCTGTCGTCTACGCGCCGCCTCAAGAAACAGGCGTCAATGCTACGGCAACTTATTCAAAGACTGAGTGGATAGGCTCAACGGTTAGCATGTCCTTTAGTCAAGAGGAGATCTCTACCTCGGGAGAATTCGATGCTCTAGCTCCTTTCGGGGAAAAGCTGAAAGGACTAAAGGATGCCATCAAGGATATTCCAGGAGCTGCTGCTGGAACTCTTGCAGCAACGGCCCCATATTTCGGAGCAGCGATTGCGGGAGCGCAACTGATCGCCGCTGCATCCCCTGACAATAAAACGAGCTTGATATCGGGCAACAGTGTTACCCAGGACCACAAGCTAGACACTTTGGAGGTTGTCAAAGAGGCGGTCACGCCGGCTGCCCAAAAAGGACCAGGAATAGGAGACGTGATTCTTTACTTGAAGAATGTTCGACTCGTTTGGCTTTGTGATAAGGGTGATGTGAGGCTGGCAGTGCTTGGCGCAGAGGACTTGAGGTGGTATTCAGCTGAGATTCTAAAAGAGGACTTGCAAGGAATCGAGCTTCCTATAGGAAACGTGAAGCGGCCTGGACCTAAGGAGGGAATGACTATTGTCAGTGCCCCTCGAAGCGGTGCAGTGACTCATCTTGACCGCGACACGATTCAATCCTTGCTGAATCTAGATCCGTTCGCAGTTGGTGGTCCTGATGCAGAATTGTCTCGGAACCGCTACGAACGAAATCCTGGAAACGGTGGCGCGGGAGAAGGATCCTTCTCACACACCGTAAGCCATCAGATAGAACAAACGGACGTAAATGCGAAGGCAGAATTCTTTACTCATGTAGAGGACACCAAGCCAGGCTGGTTGAGCATATTCGGAGTGGATAACAGCCGGGAGGAAATAATGAAAACTACGGTCACACACGAAAGCTCGGTTGCCAAACGCTCCGGCAAGACGATCGAGGAGACGCTAAATGTTGTCCCGCCGCCTGATAACCCTAAGGCGCCGTACTTTGTTGACATTTACTATGACCGAGTTTTTGGAACTCTGGCCTTTAAGGAAACTCCGCCCGGCCAACGTCGAAGACAGCATTGAGATTATTGGAGGACGCGGAGGAGCTGATTTCCGCTGACGTCTCCAAGAAAGTTGAGGGTTTTGACCATGAAAGCGTGTGCCGGGACACTCGGCTTATTTGGTGTCGCAATGCTGGCCGTTTCCATACCGAGATGCCCGTCGCCGACGCCACAGGGCGACGCTGTCCCAGCACCAAATCCCTTTTTTGAAGTTCCTGTCCGCTGGTGCGTAGTAGAGGGGAGCCCGGCACTCGGCCCTGGCGTAGCCACCGATGCAGTGCTGAACGCCCGACTAGCAGGAGCAACATCGAACATCTACAACATCCCGACGAATAATACGATGGTTGGTCTTACATCCCACCCAGTAAATTCGCCGGTCAACCCCGTTCAGCGCATCGCCGATCCATGCCCTCCAGGTCCAACCTGCCCGGGGGAATTGGGGGACGTCCTCGACGAGGGGTATTTCATGAGCCCGGAGGAGCAGAATGTCATCACAGCTTGCCGAACTGCTTGGCGCACAAACATGCCTGAAAATACCGGCATCATTGCGATCAATGTACGGCGCTTTGTACAGAGGAATGGCCAACAAGCTCCGGTAATGGGGCTAACAGAAATGCCCTATGCGTGCAATCCCCTGTTGTCGGCCGATATTTGTAGAAACCTAACACTCGCGAATCCAGCACTTGCCAATTTAGGAGCCGGCGCCGCAGTGATTTTGACTGACAATTCAATCAGACCTCTTTCAGACGATTTTCTGGTGGCCCATGAATTTGGCCACGCTCTTGGTCTCGGACATGGAGATGGTATTGACAATAATGGTAACGGCGTATTCGACGAGTGCTGTGATGCCTCCGAAAGCGAATCTGGGAGATCCCTTATGTCCGCGGGAAATGGATCGCTCACGATCACAGAATTGCAGAAGAACGCGATGAGGGCCATTGCGTTCGTGACGCCCGGAACGCGCTTCTTAACATTAGCCGAACGCGCGCGCGCGCCAGTGGTAACACCTGAAAGGGTGGCGTCTCTGCCGCCCGGATTTGACAAAGTAATTTCGCCACCGTTTGATAAGGTATTGTCGCCTAGGGACCGGCAGTGAATTGATCGTCTGGGTGAAGTCCATTTTTCCCCTTTTTCAACACCGGCGGGAGGCACTGCGCACAATCTGGTCCTTCACCAACGCCTACTCCACGACCTCATCCAACGCCGCCGCCACACCCGTAATCCCCGCGGGTCAGAAGTCAACGGCCAGCGATCAGTGAATTGTGGCGCCCCCGCACCTTTGAAAGCGATGCGCATCGCACTCCCAAAGCGCTTCGCGGAAAAATTCAGCTGACCTCCGATTTCCGCCAAGGACAGCGGACACTGCAGCATTAGTCCCATCCGATCTGGCGGCCTTTGTTTTGTTCTTCCAGCCAAGTCATCAGCGGTTTGAAGTAATCCATCATCGCGCGGGTAGAGATGTCCTCGCCAGTGGCCTCCTTCAAGACTTTGCGCCAGTCTTCGGTTCCACCTTTTTTAAGGATGTTATTCAGCCAGGTGCCGACCTCTTTGTTGTCAGCGTAGTTACATGATTGTGGTGGCTGATGGAGAATCTTGCGAGCGATGTAGTCGTGTAATTGAAACTTGAATACCGTCGCAAACGCATAGTTGTGTAATAGGCCGGATTGTCGTTGATGTGCGTCTTGGTGGCGGCATCGCAAAATTCTTCGCCGCGCGGCGATGGCGGCTCAATCCCTTGAAAATCACTCACGTATTTCCACCACCGCGCATTCCATTGATCGGGCGGCAGATTGTGCGCGTAGATGTCCGCTTCCCAATGCGGCATCGTGCCGCAGGAGAAATAAATCAACGGAATCGAGCGCGCGAGCGCGTCATCCAGAAGAAATGCGGTCTTGTCCGCCTTGAAATCGGCCGGCAAAACGCCGCGCGACTGCAAATATGGAACCTGGCTGGACGCGAGCGCAATCAATTCGCCGACGCCTACTCCAACACCTACGGATACAGCAACGCCAACAGCCACTGCGACGGCGACGGCAACTGCTTCACCAACGCCAGGAGGAAGAGCGACTCCGACGCCGCGACCTCGCCCAACACCCGCGCCTCGCCCGCCCCCGTAGCGGATAGCAGGGAAGCGTCGCATTCCGACGTCCAGGTGTCGCGAAGTTATAACATGTTCCAAGCCTTTGCTCGCAGTAATCCTTGCGGGCGCGCTTAGCGGGATCAGTCCCACGTGAGCGAGCGCGGCCATCATTAATCTTTGAACTGGCCCCCGTGCTCGTGCATTTCGATCACGTTGCCTGCTTCATCGAAAACGCGGATCACAGCATCCATGCGATCGGCTGAAAAACTTCGCGTAATCGAACCGCCCCCGTAAACGTTAGTTACTCTCCGACAACGGTGACGAAAACTTTTCGCCGGTGAGGCGCGCGGCGATGTTCGAACAGAAAAATGCCCTGCCAGGTTCCGAGCTGCATTTGACGATCGACAATCGGCACGGTCTCGCTGGTGCGCGTCAAGACCATTCGGATATGCGATGGCATATCATCGCTGCCTTCGGAACCGTGTGTGAAGTAACTGGCATCTTCCGGCACGAGGCGATCGAAGAATTCTTCCAGATCATGTCGCGCAGTCGGATCGGCATTTTCCATGATGATCACGCTGCAACTGGTATGCTGGACAAACACCGTCGCCGTCCCGTTCCGGACGCCGCATCCATCGATCTTTGACTGCACTTCGCGCGTGATTTCATACAGTCCTCTTCCGTTCGTGCGGATCTCAAGTTGATCGTGATAAACGTGCATTAGGGCGCAAATTATTCAATGAGACCAAGGGAGCAATCTGTAAACTGACAGGCTGGGAAGCCTGTCTGCCGAGACAGCCAAGATGGCTATCTTCCGGACGCGCGTTGATCTCTGCGTCGGCTAATGGCCTAATAATCTTAATGAGAGGCGATCTGGAGAAGGTGTTATTTGATGAACCGGCGATTCACCGGCGCTTGGATGATATGGCAGCGCAAATTTCGAACGATTATCGTGATCGCGAACTGACCGTGATCGCAGTCTTGCACGGGAGCTTGATGTTCGTTGCCGACATCCTTCGCCGAATTCCGCTTCCCTTGAAGCTGGATTGCCTGAGCGTGGCGAGTTATCACGGAAAAGCGCAGCCCAGCGGCGAGGTCGTTTTCAAGCTCGCCACGGCGAGTCCGTCCGGTGGCGGACAGATCACGCTCCCGGATGTCGGGGGCCGAGATATTTTGGTACTGGATGATATTCTGGACAGCGGTTTTACGCTTGCAGCCGTTCGCGAGACTTTGGAAACAGCCAAACCACACAGCATTCGGATATGCGTGCTGTTAAGCAAAAAGAAACAACGCGCCCGGGAAGTGGATGCAGATTATATTGGGTTCGAAATCGAAGACGAATTTGTAGTCGGCTACGGGCTCGATTTCAGGGGGCGTTATCGCAATCTGCCCTATATTGGCGTGCTGAGAAGAGAATTGCTGGAGCAACCGGGCAAATGAAAGTACGAGCGCAGTTTTATGCACAATTGCGCGATCTAGTTGGAAGCCGTGAAATGGATATCGATCTTGCGGAAGGGGCGACCGTCGGAGACTTGCTGGACCAAATTTATGCGCAACAACCGAAGCTTCGCCCGCATGATAAAAGCATTTTGATTGGTGCAGGAGTGGAATTTGTGGATCGGAATTACAAGCTCAAGCCAGGAGACGAAATTTCAATCATGCCGCCAGTGCAAGGCGGGTGAGGAAAACAGGCGTCCCGCCTGTTATGGCAAACATGCGTCTCGCTTGTCGAAGTCCAAGAAAGGACAGGGCTGGAAGCCTGTCTGCCCTGACAGCCGCGACGGCTGTCTTCCACTGTCAGTCTCGAAAATTTTTGAAATTTGTGGCGACGCCAAAGTCGCGCCCACGGACGAATTGAATCACTGCCTGCAGATCGTCTTTCTTCTTTCCCGTAACTCGAATTTGTCGATCTTGCAGCTGGCTTTGTACTTTGAAACCTTGTGATTTGATCGCCTGAATGATTTCCTTCGCTTTATTCCCTTCGAGGCCCTGTTGAATCTTTAATTCCTGCCGCGCGTGTCCGACCGATGAGATTGCGGGCTCGTCCTGTTCAATATTGCGCAAATCGACCCCGCGTTTTGAAAGTTTGCCGATGAGAATTTCGCGCAATCCCCGAAGGTAAGCTGCGTCTTCGGCGGTAAGGATGATCTTGTCCTTCTCAGGAAGTATTTCCGCCGTTATGCCCTTGAAGTCGAAACGAGTCGCCAGTTCCTTGCGCGCCTGGTTGACCGCATTATCAAGTTCTTGCTTGTCCACTTCGGAGACGATGTCGAATGAGGGCATGAAAATCTGGATATTAAATACTTGATGCTCGATCGCGAGTCCGACGCAAGCGAACGTTATGGATTTGCCTCAACGATCTTGATGTCGCCGTCCGCCGCGCGCATTTTGATTGCTGCCTGTCCTCCGCCATTGACCAACATGTCGATTTTCGCAGCCCCTGCGGACGCCGTTCGTTCAACCGCGAGGTTATCAAAATCATTGCCGATTTTTCCATGCGCCGTTTCGGCAACAAGGTGGAAAGCGGAGTCGCTGGGAAGAAACGCCCAAGCGCTTCCTTGGGCGATATTTGCATGGACTGAAAACGTTCCATGCTCCCACCAGTCGTATGAGAAGGTAAGGTTCCCGCGCTGCAGGGCGAGGTCAATCCTGGTAAAGCAGTTGTGAGCAAGCATGCGACCATCGCCTAACCAGGCATGCACGCTTGGTCCGCGCATTCCGTCGACGACAACCTCGCCCGCGACCAGGCGCAATTGCGATATGCTAGCCGTTGCGGGCAGCAGGATGGTGTAATCAACGGTCCCGGAGCGATCGAACAGAGCCCATCTCGGTTTAGGAGGAAATTTGGTGCGGATTGAACCGGTGGTCGGCTGCACAGAAACATCGATCGCGATCTCTCTCAGCCGCATGCGACTGTAGGCTCTCTTCGTCGCGTGGACCTGCAGTTCGTTCGTGTTCGCGCCGTAAACCAATACAGCACCGTCACGGTTTTGAATACTTATGTCTGTGTTTGGCTGGACCGTGTAGACCCGCTCAAAAGTTTCCTCGAGGACGGGATCGCTTTCCGAGCCGCAGCCTGCAAGCGACAACAGCAGTACGATAGCAATCTGCCGAAGGTTACGCCTCTTAATGAGAGGTGATCGCACGCACGAACTCTATCAGCGCGTGCACGTTGTTAATCAAGGGAAGAGCTGCGGTGATAGCGATGACCGCGAAAAGCATGCCTTCACTCTGGAAATCGCGCCGGGCCTCGTCTTTCAAATAATCGCCGGCGATCTTCCAAAACGATCGCGAGGGGTAGCGCGTATAATGTCCGCCGGATCCTCCGAACGCGACGGAATGGTAGTTATAGTCTGTGATCGGCGACCGACGGGATCTGCGCGCTGCGCGATCGAACGGATGGCGGCGCCTGTATTTAGAAATCGTTAAGGGTGTTGGTTTCATGTTGCGGAAATTTTCGTTTTCATTGAGATGCACTGCGCTCGTTAATTGGATTCAAACTCGTTGTTCCTATGCTGATGAAGCGTGTTCCGGGTCCGAACCGGATCACAAGCAAGGGTGTGGGTCGCTTACCGATGGCTACACCCAGAGCGTGCGATCAAATGTGCGGTATTGAATCGCTTCGCTTACATGCTCGGGTGAGATCTCAGTGTTGCCATCGAGATCGGCGATAGTGCGCGAAACTTTCAGGATACGATCGTAAGCGCGGGCGCTTAGGTTCAATTCGCTCATGGCCATGCGAATCAGTTCCTGCGAATCCTGGCTGAGCTTGCAATGTTGTTTGAGGTGGCGCGTGGCCATGCGTGCGTTGCAATTTACCTTTCCGTCGCCGCGAAACCGCTCTTGCTGGCGTTGACGCGCACGGATGACCCGCTCACGAATCGTGACAGACGTCTCTTCAGCGCGCTCGCTTGCGACGTCGCGATACTCAACAGCCGGCACTTCAATGTGCAGATCGATGCGGTCCAGCAACGGACCGGAGATGCGCTGGCGATAGCGTTGCACCTGGGCTGGACCGCAGCGGCATTCGCGTTTGAGATTGCCAAAATAGCCGCATGGGCACGGATTCATCGCGGCGACGAGCATGAATTCCGAGGGAAAGGTGACGCTGCCCGCAGCGCGGGAGACAGTGACTTTTCCGTCTTCGATTGGCTGGCGCATTACCTCCAATGCCGATCGCTTGAATTCAGGCAGCTCATCGAGAAAGAGAACGCCGTTGTGCGCAAGACTCACTTCGCCCGGGTTAGGAAACGTTCCACCACCGAGTAAGCCGATATCGCTGATGGTGTGATGCGGATCGCGGAACGGTCGCGTCGAGACGAAGGATTTTTCGCCATCGAGCAACCCGGCGATGCTGTGAATCTTTGTCGTCTCAATCGCTTCCTCGAGCGAGAGAGGCGGAATGATGGTTGGGATGCGTTTAGCCAGCATCGATTTGCCAGAGCCGGGCGGGCCGATCATCAAGGCGTTGTGCCCGCCAGCCACTGCGACTTCAATGGCGCGTTTGACGTGTCCCTGGCCTTTCACCTCGCCGAAATCGACGTCATAGCTTTGGTGCGCAGAAAAAAATCCGGTCAAATCGGCGCTCGTCGGAAGAAGGGGAGTTTCGCCGCGGAGAAACGCGAATGTCTGCCGCAAATTTTGCACGCCGTAGATATCGATCTTATCGACCATTGCGGCCTCGAGCGCGTTTGCTTCTGGGACAAATAGCGCGCGCTTGCCGCGACGCCGCGCTTCCAATGCGACCGGCAGGACGCCTTTCACGGCGCGGACTTTGCCGTCCAGGGCGAGCTCGCCTACAAAGCTGAAGTTTTCAAACGGTGAGCTGTCCAGCCCCTCGGTCACGGCAATCATTCCAAGGGCGATCGGTAGATCAAAGCTCGGTCCCTCTTTTTTGATATCGGCCGGGGCAAGATTGATTGTCGTACGCCCGCGCGGCCAATAATAACCGCTGTTGGCTATGGCGGTGGTAACCCGATCGCGGCTTTCCCTCACAGCCGCGTCTGGGAGCCCAACAATAACGATGTTCGGATCACCACCGGCGCCGTTGACCTCGATTTCTATCTCGTATGCGTCCACGCCGTAAACGGCTGCAGAGTAAATTTTTGCCAACATCGCCATTGCAGAGTCGCAAAAAATCGTTGCGCGGAAAAGCGTCAAATATCCCTCTAAAGTGGGAGGCGACTCGCGCCTGCGAATCCCGTAGATTAGTTGGAGGTGACGTGGGAAAACGAGGCGACCAGGACCCTCTAAAAAGATTGAACAGGAGGCTTCCGGCGACTGTCACTATTCCGAATATTTAACCTTGTTAAATACTTTTCAGGATGGTACAACGCGTGATCGACAAGGCCCCACCGAATACAATTTACGGGGAGTTGTCGATTCGACCCCCCCAAACGATTAATGAAAAAGAGTTATATGGCTGCTGAGGATAGCGATACCGGAATTAAGATTTACCTGCGCGAGATCGGGCAAATCCCGCTTTTGACTCCGGAGCAGGAAATCGAACTGGCCGCTAAGATTAAAAAAGGCGATCGCGAAGCGCGAGCGCTGATGATTCGGTCTAATTTGCGTCTGGTCGTCAAGATTGCGCACGATTACGCCAATCTCGGGCTGCCGCTTCTCGACCTGATCTCAGAAGGGAACATTGGCCTGATGAAGGCCGTGGAACGTTTCGATCCCGCAAAGGGCGGGAAACTTAGCACCTACGCCGCATGGTGGATCAAACAGTCCATCAAACGGGCGCTGGCGAACCAGAGCAAGACGATCCGTTTGCCTGTGCATCTGGTGGACAAGATCTCCAAGATGCGCCGGGTTTCTCTCCAGATGAGTGAGGAGCTTGGCCGCGAGCCGACCGACGAAGAGCTAGGCGACGAAATTGGAATTGCGAGCGGAAAAGTTTCCCAGCTAAAAACCGTGTCGATCCGGCCAGCGTCGCTCGATGCGCCGATTAGCGACGACGATTCCACCGAGTTCGGCGAGATTGTTGGCGACGAGGAGGCGCAAACGCCGTTTGAACTGTTGCGCGACAAGAATCTCCGCAACGAAGTGGGCGGGCTTCTTGACGTGCTTGACGATCGGGAGAAGAAAATCATTTTCCAGCGCTTTGGACTAGACGGCGGCAAACCGAAGACGCTCGAAGAGGTGGGCAAGAAATTCGGCGTCACGCGCGAGCGGATTCGTCAGTTGCAAAACATCGCGCTGTCGAAGTTACGCCGCGCGCTCAGCAAGAAGGAGCGCCCAGTCGACGTCGAGTTGCCGGTAGAAGCTTAAGCTGGATCAATATCCTCGCTTTAGAACGCGCGGACATGGAGTCCGCGCGTTTTGTTCTCACTTCACCACACGCAGTTGGATCGAATCGATCAATGCCCGGCCCATCCGCACGTCACTGATAATCACCATGTGATCCCCGGGCGCAGCCCGCTTGTTCTTGCGCAAAAACTTCTCGGCCGCTGCAATCGCCCTGTCCGGACCGCCAGAGAAATCGACGCGGGCGGGAAATGTTCCCCAATAAAGCGCCAGTTGCCGATAAACTTCCTCGCTTGGGGTGAAAGCAAAGATCGGTGCGCGCTGCGGCCTCAAATTTGAAGCATATCGCGCCATCCTTCCCTGCAGAGTGAAGACAACTAGTTTCGAATCGTGTAATGAGTTAGCCAGGGCAACAGCTGAAGCTACCATTTTCTGTCGAATGTTTTCCAGGAGTGCATTCTCTGCATAACCCGCGCCGCCGCTGCGCTCAGTGCGCACCGCCACCCGCCGCAGGACTTCGACGCAGTCAACCGGATAACGACCAATCGTTGTTTCGCCGCTCAGCATGAGAGCGTCAGCCTGTTCGAAAACGGCGTTTGCCACGTCCGTGATCTCGGCGCGCGTAGGCAGAGGATTCGTGATCATCGATTCTAACAATTGAGTCGCGACGACGACGGGCTTACCCAGGCGAAGACAATTTTTAACAATACGGCGCTGGATAATTGGCAATTCCTCCATGGGACATTCGATTCCCAAATCGCCGCGCGCGACCATGATCACGTCGGTGCTCTCGATCATCTCGCCTATTGATCGCACCGCGAGCTGGTCCTCGATCTTTGCCACGATCTGCGCCTTGCTCTTTTTCCTCGACAAGAGTTTGCGCAGCTGTTCGATGTCGCTTTTCTCGCGCACGAAACTCAGTCCAATGAAATCCGCGCCCATCTCCACGCCGAGGGAAACATCCGCCAGGTCCTTCCTGGTGAGCGAGGGAAGATTCACGTGCACGCCGGGCAAATTAATATGGCGCCGCGAACCGAGAATCCCGCGCGTCAACACCTTGCAGCGCACCCGATTTCTTCCCTTGTCAAGGACAAGCAATTTGATCAAACCATTATCGACCAAAATCGTGTTGCCAACTGTCACGTCGTCGGCAAAGCCGCCGTAATTCACGTCCACCGAATAGCGTTCTTTACTCTTCGCTCCGCGCACGGTGAACTCCAGAATATCGCCGGGCTTGAGATGCAGATTGGCTTTCAGATCGCCGGTCCGAATCGCCGGGCCTTGCGTATCAAGCAGAAGCGCAACCGGCCGCCCCGCTTTTTGCGCCAGCATCCGGATGCGCGGAACGATGTCGCGGACCCAGTCGTGACTGGCATGGCTCATGTTTAATCGGAAGACATCAGTACCTTTTTGAATTAGCTGGCGCAATATCTCGGTGTTTTCCGTTGCTGGGCCGAGCGTGCAAATGATCTTGGTCTTGCGCATCAATTAAAGAATTGGGTTTGGCCTGGCAAAAGCCAAGACGCTTTTAAATGGCGCAATCTTTTCAAGTTGCGCAGGCAGTTTGGGAGATGGGCCACAAAAAAATGCGGCACGCCTTTCGAGGCGTGCCGCGTCGCGCGGTGAATGCGTTTTTTTATTTCAGTTTGCTTTGAGTCTCCTTGGCCAGCTCAAGATGTTCCTGGACCATCTTGGCCGTGTCCTCCGCAAACTTTTTCACGTCGGGATCGCTTCCGGTTTTTGCCTCCTCTTGAAATTCGGCCAGGTCCTTTTCATGATCCTTAACCATCGCGTCCATGTAGGCTTTGTCCGAGCTCCACTTGGTAGTGGGCTCCTTGCTTGGCAGTTGGACCCCTTTCTTCGAAGCAATGGATTTTAATTCGTCGTTGGCCTTGCTGTGGTCGGTGACCATTCGTTTGCCGAAGGATTTCACGTCCTCGCTCTGGCCGTTTTGCTCAGCGAGGTTCCCCATTGCAACTTCCATCATGCCGCCCTTGGCGGCTTTCTTCATGAAAGTTTTGTCCTTCACGCTAAGCGATGAACTCTTGGCTGCTGGAGCGTCTTGCGCCAAGGCTGCTCCCGCCACGCTAAGCGCTGCGACCGTTAGAATAAGAATACAAAACTGCGAAACAATTGTGATTTTGGCTTTCATGACGTTGTACGGTTGAAATGTGCCGAAACAATCCGGCAATTAATAATCGAAGCCAGACGCCAGCTTGGACGCGGAGGAATCCTGATTCTGGTTTCCGATCTCCGGGTGACCCCGGGTGAGCGAGCTGGGAAGACCCAGATTAATCAGGCTTCCCGGATGTTCTTTTCGTAGGAGCTCTCTACCCGCGTCGCCACGTCTTTGTAGCCGTGTTCGACTTCGTAAATCTGTTTCATACAGGCGAGCGATTTTTCCTGGTCGCCCGTTCGCTCGTAAACAAGTCCAAGATTATAAACGATCTCTTTCTTTATCGCGCCCATTGGAAGAATTTCCTTTGAGGCCTCCTCCAGTTGCTTCGTTGCAAGATCAAGCATCCCAAGCTCGCTGTAGCAGCAACCGAGCAGGTTCATCGCTTTCAAACGCGCGTGCGGATTTTGCCGCGCCCGCTGCAACTCCGGCACTGCTTCCCGAAATCTTCTGGCACTGACGAGGTGCTCGCCCAACTCGAACCGAAGCTGAAGATCGGTCGGATTTCGGGCGACACGTTCTCGCGCATCGGTAACGAGGATTTCTGCGCGCTTCGCTTTGGCAGCCTTTAATTCTTCAGACTTTTTCGCATGCAACTCATGGGCTGCATGGTGCATTGAGAGAAATTCTTCATGGGCAGCGATCTCGCGCTCCAGGCGTTTGATCCTCAAATCGGAAACTTTTCGGACCAATCCGGTGTCCGCACCTTTGGCCAGGTCGGCCGCATATTGATACCAGCCGATCGCTGCCTCCAAGTCTTCCTTTTGTTCGTTCAACGCGCCCAAGCGTCGGGCAAGGTCAACATTTGCCGGCTCCGCTTTGTGACGCGCGTACGTTTCGGCGATTTGTTGCTCAAGCGATTCCCCGGTTAATCGCATCCGGCTCTGTTGCTCGAGCGAAATCGCCATCTCTTTGTCTTTGATCAGATCGCGGTAACTTTCCGCCTCTGTCCATCCACCGCTTTTCATCGACGCGTGGGCTGCCGCGTCTTTACCCAGACGGAGCGCTTCGGCATCCAGTGGATTTATCTCGATGATTTGATTATAGACTTCGACCTCCTGATCGTTCTCTCCCAGCTCGCGGTACAAACGCCCGAGTTCGTGTAACACTTTGACGTCGCGCGGATTTTCTTCGAGCAACGTTCGCAACGCGAACACGCCAATCTCCTGCCAGCCCGCTGCTGTAGCCGCTTCTTTTAAAGCCATGTTCGCTTGCCGATTGTAGGGCTCATCCTCCAGCACCTTTTCTAGCATTTCGATTGCGCGTTTCGGGTCCTTCTTGATTTCCCGCTGCGCTTTCATGATAGCGATCGGTGCAGTCGAGATATTAAAAAAACTTCTTTTGGTTGACCTGTTTTTCGTGACTTCAGTGCGCCGCAGCAATTGTCGTCCCATTAGAAATTGCGGTTCCTGTTTCAGGATTTCCTGCAAAAGTGAAATTGCGTAACCGAGGTTGCGCAGCTCAACGGCAGCTACTGCCTTAAGCCAAAGATTGCGCTGCGCTTCGCTCAGTTCCTTTTCCGTCTTAACCGCCATCGCGGACAGTTTATCACAATATGCAATTATGCGTCGGGTATGCCTCGCCAGGAGGAATGCCAGTCTGCGCGGTCTGTGTTCCAATGGCGTATGGTTCTGCGACTGTCGCCCCGACAAGCATAAGGACCGAAACCGTCCGTCTCATAGCAGGTCCAGTTGCGGTTTCTCGTGAGCTGCGGCGGGCTTTCCCCTATTGCGTGATTTTCCGGCGGGCGGTGTTTCGATCACGCCGTTTGGACGCTCCAGATGCGCAAGAATTTCCTTGGCCCGGTCGAGAATTTCCTTTGGCAAACCCGCCAGCCGCGCCACCTGGATTCCGTAGCTTTTGTCAGCGCCACCAGGGACAATTTTTCGCAGGAAAATGATTTGGTCGTTCCACTCGCGGACTGCGACATTGAAATTGCAAACGCCTTTGCGTTCTGCGGCGAGTTTGGTCAACTCATGATAATGCGTGGCGAAGAGGCTCCGCGCTTTGATTTTGTCATGGAGAAATTCGGCGACGCTCCAGGCGATCGAGAGGCCGTCGAATGTGGAGGTGCCGCGACCGATCTCATCGAGGATCACCAGGCTGCGTTCGGTGGCGTTGTTAACGATATTAGAGGTCTCGTTCATCTCTACCATGAAGGTTGACTGGCCGCGTCCTATGTCATCGTTCGCGCCGACGCGTGTGAAAATGCGATCCACCAGGCCGATCTCAGCGCTCTCCGCCGGAACAAAGCTGCCTATTTGAGCCATCAATACAATCAAGGCCACCTGGCGAATGTAAGTCGATTTTCCTGCCATGTTTGGGCCTGTCACGATCGCCATCCGCATGGTCTCGCCATCCAGCGACGTGTCGTTAGGCACAAATTTTTCTTCCACCAGATTCTGGTCGAGTACCGGATGCCGTCCATCTTTGATCATAAGCCGCAGAGTATTGTTTAATTGCGGTCGGCAATAACGGAACAACCGCGCCGTCTCGGCGAACGCGCAAATGATGTCGAGCACTGCTATGGCAGCAGCAGTTCGCTGGATTGACTCCAGCTCGCGCAGGGTTTCTTCGCGCAGTTTTTGGAAAAGCTGAGACTCGAGTTGGTGCGCGCGTTCGTCTGCACCGAGGATTCTTGCCTCCATTTCCTTTAACTCGGGAGTGATGAAGCGTTCGCCGCCAACGGTGGTTTGCTTGCGTGTGTAGTGCGCAGGCACATTCGCGAGGTTCGATTTTGTCACCTCGATGAAATAACCAAAAACGGAGTTGTAACGTACCTTAAGAGACTTGATGCCCGTTGCAGCAATCTCGCGCTCCTGCAAGTGGCTGATCCATTTTTTTCCTTCGCGCGACGCCCGCCGCAGTTCGTCGAGATCAGCGTCGTACCCATCGTGAAAAATTCCGCCCTCCTTTAGCGTCAACGGTGGATCATCGACGACTGCTCTTCCGAGCTTCTCAGCGAGCACTGGCATTTCGTGAATCTCGTTTTGCAACTGTAGTGGCAGGCGTGTCGCCTGCTCCGTCGAATCATTTGCAGCCGGCACGGCTGCCTCTACAGGCGCCCTACCAAATTCGATTCGCTCGATCAGTCTTTGCAATTCCGCCTTCAGCTTCGGGATCTCTCGCAGCGAAAATTTCAGCGCGACCAGGTCGCGTGCGTTTCCCGAGGCCTGGCTCAATCGCGACGTTGCCCGTTCGATGTCGCGAATCGATTTCAGTTGAGCTCGGATTGCCGCAAGCAGATCTGGTTCCTGCAACAAATCTGAGATCATTTGCTGACGTGCCTCGAGCTCATGCAAATTGCGCAGTGGCTGCAAAATCCACGAGCGCAACCCTCGGCCGCCCATCGGCGTGATGGTGCGATCAACAACCCCGAGCAAAGTGGTGTTGCGTGTGCCGCGTGATTCAACGAGCTCAAGATTTGTTTGCGTCGCAGCGTCAAGCATGACGTAGTCCGCCGGCGCGTCGCAGCGTAACGAGGTGAGATGATCGATGTTGCGCCGAAGCTGATGCTTCAGATAATGAACGATTGCGCCCGCTGCGGCGACCGCCCGCGACATCTCGCCGCAGCCAAATCCGTCTAGCGATTTCACTTTGAAATGCTCGCACAAGGTGAAGATCGCCTGCTCCCGCAAGAATGCGTAGCTGTCGTACTCAAGCGCATGATCGATCTGGCCAAGCTGGTCTTTCTGTTCGGAGCTGATGAGCAGTTCCGATGGCGAAATACGCGCGAGTTCGTCAAGGAGGGATTGTCGATCTTGCAGTTCGGTAAGCCGGAATTCGCCTGTGGTCAGGTCTGCGTAAGCAAAACCAAATATGCCGCCGTCAGCGTAAACCGCGCCCAGATAATTGGCGCGTTTCGCTTCGAGTAGGTCGAAGTCGCTAACCGTGCCCGCGCTGATGATCTGGGTGATGTCGCGGGAAACGATTTTTCCCGGTTGCGGCTCGCTTGTCTGATCGCAGATCGCCACGCGCCGGCCGGCCTTGATCAACTTTGCGATGTACGTTTGCGCGGCGTGATACGGGACGCCGCACATCGGCACACCGTTCCGCTTGGTCAGGGCGACATTCAGCAAGACCGAGGCTTCCTTTGCGTCTTCAAAGAAGAGTTCATAGAAATCGCCGAGCCTGAACAACAAAAGCGTATCTGCCGGGATGCTGCCTCGAAGCCGCCCGTACTGCTGCATCATTGGACTCAGCGCGTCCCGCATTGTTTCAGAATTAAGTCACGCCGCGGGAATTGCGAGTTTGAATTGGCGCAAGGCGTCTCAATGCCGCTGCGGTATCATGGCCGGGTAATCGACCTCGCGATGGCGATAACCACCAAATTTTTTGAATCCAGCCACGGCGTGAGGCGCATCTCATCCAAAAACCAGCCCACGCAACAGATGATTACAACCTCACTTACTTCGAATCAGCCGGCGCAAACATCAGCCAGAAACGGATCGACTCCTTTGATCCGTCTGACCGATGTTAGAAAGATTTTCGTTACCGACGAAGTGGAGACGCACGCGGTGTCCGGAGTTCATCTCGACGTCCGCGACGGCGAGTACGTTTCCATCGCTGGGCCGTCAGGCTGCGGCAAAACGACCTTGTTGTCGATCTTGGGATTGCTCGATACACCTTCGGACGGGAGTTACGTGCTAAAGGGCACAGAGGTCGCGAACCTGTCGTTCGCCGATCGGGCGCGCATTCGCAATCGCGAGATCGGTTTCATTTTCCAAAGTTTCAATTTGATCGGCGATTTGACCGTTTACGAAAACGTCGAGCTGCCGCTGACATATCGCGGATTGAGCGCGAACGAGCGCAAATCTGCTGTCATGGGGGCGCTCGAGCGCGTCGGCATGGTTCACCGCGCCAGGCACTTGCCTGGCCAGCTTTCCGGTGGGCAACAGCAACGCGTCGCCGTTTCCCGGGCATTTGCCGGCAAACCGGCGATTCTGCTTGCGGACGAACCAACCGGAAACCTCGACTCGCGCAACGGTGAAGCGGTCATGGATCTGTTAAAAGAGCTGCATGGAGCTGGCGCAACGATTTGTATGGTGACCCACGACGAACGATTCGCCAGGCACGCCGAGCGAATCGTTC
>Ga0193729_1000699_pt1 | contig 17587 bp, 24 predicted proteins | sample U1c2metaG_FD_143036 | JGI IMG/M metagenome (GOLD analysis project Ga0193729, IMG submission 143036) | Soil microbial communities from a riparian zone of the East river system, Colorado, United States - U1c2 | ecosystem: Environmental > Terrestrial > Soil > Riparian zone | place: USA: East River...
AGCCGAAGCACCGGCCGCCGCGAAGGCTCGGTCGCCATCATTGAGGTTTCCGACACCGGCCCCGGCGTGCCGGCCAAGGCCCGCGACCATCTGTTCGAGGCGTTCCAGACCTCAGGCCGGCCTGGCGGCAGCGGGCTCGGCCTTGCGATCGCCGCCGAACTGGTCCGCGCCCATGACGGCGACATCCATCTGGTGGAAGGAACCATCGGCGCGACCTTCCGGATCGCCATTCCCGACCGGCCGGTGGAACTATTGAGCGTGCGCAACGAGCGGGCGCTGGCGTAAGACACCGCGCGCCTCCTGTTTTCGTCATTCCGGCCTGTTTCCGTCATTCCGTTGGCGAGGCCAACGGGTCCGCGCAAAGCGCGGCCCGATGACAGGCTCCGCCTCGAGTCCGGAATCCATACTCCCGATCGTGGTTATGGATTCCGGGCCCGCGCCAAGCGGCGCGTCCCGGAATGACGAAGAGAGCCTTTTGAGGAACTTGCTCGTGTTCTCCCACGCAAATCGACGGCCTGCGCCCCTTACCGGACCTTGCCAAGCCCGGCCGGAGCCGGTAGCTATGGCGCGCTTTCGCGACCTTTCATATGTTTGTCGAATGCATGCGGCATCGGCGGGCCTTGCGCTCCCCGAATGCCAGCTAAAAACGCGCCCGTAGCTCAGCTGGATAGAGCACTAGACTACGAATCTAGGGGTCAGGAGTTCGAATCTCTTCGGGCGCGCCAGTAAAATGACGGATTTTGGGGTGTTTTGAGGCCCGGGGGCGCACCAAACCTTCACATGGGGGCGCGCCGGGGGCGCAAAACGCTGGTGCGACCACAGGCCCGATCCGATATCCGGGTCACTTCCAGCGCGGGCCTTGTACCCTATTTTCGCGGATTACCATGGACCTTCGACGCGGATTTTTCAGGCTCTGGATTGTCGCATCGCTGATCTGGATCGGCGCGGTTCTGACTGTCGAATACCGCGACACTGCCATCCCCTCGCTGACAAAATCATGCTCGGAGCTGCTGGACTTCACCGCTGATCGTACAGGCGAGAAACTCGGGCCGGCTGACACGGTGAAATGCGATCGTGTCTGGCAGGAAGAACGGATCAGGATTGCAGGGATGACGCTCGGGCCGCCCTTCGTATTTTTGGTTGCAGGCTTGTTGCTGGCATGGGTTGTCGGCGGTTTTCGACCGGATGGCAAAGGTCGCGGTGACGCGCTCTAACGAAACGCGGAACGGTTCTTCATGAGATGGAAATCAGGGTTGGTTCGGCTTTGGCTCGTTGGATCAATAAGCTGGATCGTTTATTGCGCATGGAAGAGCGACCTTGCCTGTCCGCTACAATTGGTGGGAATTGCAACCGGTGCCGGGCCCTGGTGTGACTTCCAAAACGCAGAGCCACTAAAATACTACACCGGCTTGGGCATCGAGATGTTGGGTCCTCCGCTACTCGCGGCAATCGGCTCCTTAGGCGTCGGATGGATTCTCGCTGGCTTTCGTCCCGGGACGTGATCCTTCGTTCGAATGCGGACGGTTTCAGCTATTGGCAAGCCCCGGGGCAGACATGACCGATCCTTGGCGCAAAAGTCGCGTTATGGGTTTACGCTTCTAGGGTTTGCTAGCGATTTCTCGCCGCGCTTCGTATCGTGAAGCGAATCGAAACAGCCCGATATCGTCCGGTCTGACTACGCAACGCCCGTTGAGGCCGGCGGCACCTTTGGCGCACTATCGGGTTGCCAGGTCCGAATCGCCCGATATCGCACGGCGGCCGCGAAAGTCGGAACCGCGCGAAGATTGAATGCCAATATTGATGCGCTGGAACGATTCCTAGAGATGCTGGACGATATCGACCTGATGGGAGCATCCCCCTCGCTTGGCAGCAACAATGCGCCAAGGCTGCCGTTCCACAATGTGCAAGTCAGTGTTCGGCCCGAGATTCTCCTCAAGGGTGACGGTCCGAAGGGAAAGAAATGCGTTGGCGCGATCAAGTTTCACTTCTCGAAAACAAGACCGCTGGGCGAGGAAGCCGCAGGCTATGTCTCCGCAATCGTGCAGGAGTACTGCAAGCTGCACCTGGTGGATGACGAGGAAGTGGTCCACCCCGGCTACTGCCAAGTAATCGACGTGGCCTCCGGGAATGTCTATCCCGGCGTCAAATCGACCACGAAGCGAATGAAAGATGTGGCGGCGGAATGCCAGAACATCGCTGGTCTTTGGCCGTCTATCTAGCTGCGTATCTGCAATGAAAGCTGCCCGGCTAAGAGCCTACCGATTCCTTCTAAGCTAAACGAAGCGAAACCCTTGCAAGCTAAAATACTCATTGAGTACCCCATGCCTTGATAAATGCTGAGACCGCGGTGGCGAGCGCAGTCAAGAAAAATGCAATCGCCGTGATAACCCCCTTTGGCGCTGCATCAAGCCGCTCCAACACCAATATTACTGAAGGCTTCACAACGGGCCGGAAAAGCAGAAGGAGGACTAACACTATTGTAAGAAACACAAACATTGAGAAAGGCAGCAACAACTGAATAAACTGGGCGTGATTCTGCCATGTGAGAGAACCGGGCACGCCAAATCGAAATATGCCGGCAAGCACATTGCCAAAAAGCTCTAGGCACAATGTGACAAAAGAACTGGCCAGCACGGACAGAAGGTCCAAGACGTGTCCGAGCGAGAAAGCCTTCGGCAAAAACATCAACGCGATTGACGACACCGTTGCCGCGGCCATTACGGCGCTCCCAATCATCGCGACAGTTAAGAAGCCAAGGACCGCGATACCAAGAGATCGAAGCGGGTTGCTTTGGGATATTGCGTTAAGCGCACGGTACGTTAAGAACCACGACAGCCCGTCACCAATGTAGTTTGGTATAAGAGTTGATTGCGCCAGATCAGCGACGCGAGAGATGTACTCTCTAAACTCAATATTTTGGTTCTCAGTCCAGCTTGCGGCCGTAACGATGCATGCGAGTATTGTGACAATACCGCTATATAGCGCGAGAGAAGCGCAAAACTTTAGCCAACCGCCGCCGAGGTGTAGCTTTTCCTTAAGAAACGCGGCAATGACCGTGGCAGGCACTTGGTAAACGGGCCACCAGTTTTCATGATTGGCGTGAACCCAAAGCTCCAAAACTGTGCCTTTTGCGCGTTTGTCGGCACCATCCGGTCCTAGTAAGAACTCACAGAAATAGGCAATCGAGGTCATCAACGTTAGAAAAAAGACTAGCCAATTGCCCACAAAGACCACCCGTAAATGTCTCGGATTCAATCGCGGGATGATGTCGGATCATCCCTCACTGACCAATCCCTGGCAAGCCGCGTCGGACTGTATGAACTTAATCGTCAGAAACCTTATACCATTCACCGCTGGTGTTCTTCATATCTCGGTGCATCGAGACCTTGTCCCAATCGATACACAACCGAATGTCGTTGGTAACATTGAAAGAGCATGACTCTCGGGAAATTATATTCTCCTTCATGTCCTTTGTTACTTTAACGATCATATCCGTTCCATCATTGGCTTTAAAAGAAATGCCACTGCTGCATGTTTTGGTCTCCGGCTGGCAAAGACGAAAATATTTCGGTGTCCCGTTATTCTGGCTCGCCGATCTTGAGGAAGCTTGGTCCACCATTTCATTCCAGGTCGGTGGACGAGCAGTGGCCGTTGCCTTCGGCGATAAATCCGTGGGGACGCCCGTTGGAAGTTGCTGAATATTATTGCTTGATGGTGGTGTTGGAATTTGGGACGGCTTACCCACCATCGTCGTTCCCATCGACTGCAAATCGGCTGGACTCAGCCAAACCATTTCGTTGGGTGGCGTAACCACCATCCGACCTATAATTGCAGCCGGCACTCCAAGTTCTTTCGCAACACGAGCCATCGACACCGTGGCAGAACCCGACTGCACCGTTTCTCGGCCCGTTTGGTCGGAAGCACCATGCACACCGATTTGAGCTGTATAGTTTGCGAACTTTGTTGCACCTGCCGCAAAGACTAAGAAACAAGCTGATGCACACGTCGCGCCTTGCCCGACGTTTGTCGCCATCTTCGCGAACCTTACCGCTTCGGCAATTTGTACACCCTCGAGAAGGTTGCCTCCGGGCGAATTTAAGCGAACAGAACTTACGAGTTTGCCGGCGTCGTTAGCAGCTTTGATCGCGGCCTTGAGGGCGTCAGTGTCGCCTTCGGCAATGTCGCCTGAAATAGATACGATGATGCGACCATCCTTCAGCGCGGCCGACTTCAATTCAGCTGCGGTCGCGGGAGGCCCGGTCCAAACGGCGCAAAGCGCCAACACCGCCAAAATTCGCATTGAACCGCCTCCCCCGAGCCGCTGCAACCATTCAGCAACCGCTAGGCGAGAGCAAGAGACTTTACAGGGAAAGGTAAGTACGCAGGGGACAAGGGGCCTACTCCGGCCCGGCTTTTGCTACGCGCACTGGCGCGTAGTGGCCGCGAAACCCCAACAATTAATTGCCAGATTTGCAACGTGGCCATTTCCGGCCGGCACATTCCGTCTCCCTTTTCCGCCGTTTGTTTAAGGGCTTGCCGGGCATACTCCCCCGATCAGGCCGGCCATGATCCGCTAGGATTTGCCATCCTGCCCGGTGCGGTCAGATGGCGAATATTCGCCACCTGGTAGCGGTGAGAACTTGACGGATGGTACCCACCGTCTGAGGAATGGACGCCGCTCGCCCCGCCCGAAGGGAGCCGGGGCGCGTTCGTGGACCACGTTGCCGGGCTGCTGGCGGGCCATGTGGACGACGAGGGCATGGCCCTCCCGCTGGAGAAACACTTCCTCATCGACGCGCGGTGACCCCTGACTAGGCTGCTGAGAGGAGGTTCAACATGTCCAAGCAACCCGAGAGAAGCGGCTCTGAACAGGCCGCCGTGCGCACCCGCGCCTACGAGCTGTCGGCTCGGGATGGCCACCCTTCTGGCCGCGCCTTCGAGTTCTGGCTCGAGGCTGAGGCCATGCTTGAGGCGGAAGGCAAAATATCGGTGCGGCCGCGCAGTCTGCCGTTCACGCTCGCCTTCGTCGCGCCCGACCCAAGCAAGCGGTGGTGGCCGGAACAGGTCACCTGTCCCGTCATGGAAGGCGACGTTCCCGTGGGGGTCGATGTCACCGCATTCGCGGGCGCAAGCCTGCTGGGCGCGCTCGATCTCCCGCCGACCTACCTGGCGCACGACTCCCGCTCCGTCCTCCTGCAGGTCGTGGCCCTCACCGCGGCCCTGGAGCGCATTGCCCGATTGGTGGAGTGGGCGGTGGACAATGCCATACCCGGCGCCGGCTCACCGGCACCGTTCATTGTCCTGGCCTCTTCGCCTACGAACCCTTCGACCCACCTGCCCATCCTGGAGCCGCGCTACCTGCAGGCGCTGCTCGCCCCCCAGGCCCATCGCAGTCTCGTGGAGGAGATCGACACATACCTTACGGGCCGCCCCTACAGGAGGGATGTGGCCTTCGACATCGAGGTGATCTCGTTCGGGAGCAATCTCAGCATCCTCGGGCGCCTCAGGTCGAACAAACTGCTCAATTGGGTCTCCGGGACCTCTTTGTTCCTTGGCATCCTTACCAGTCTGCCCCCAGGGCATATCCATATGACAGCGCCCATTTCCGCGGCCGCGGCCGCACCTCTGCGGACCATCATCGCTGAAGCGGGCGCAAAGGCTGCCGCGGAGGCCGTGGCGTCTACGGCGGTCGACACCGTTGCCGGATGGCTGACCAGCGGCGCCAAGGAACGCGACGGCAAGCGCCAGGAGGTGGAGCGTTGGATCAGGGCGGAACTGCTCCGGGGCGACACCAAGGCACTCCAGGCCGCGCTGCGCACTGCAGGCTACGACCCAGGGCCAATCGACGGCATTATGGGGCCCCGCACTTTAGCCGCTGGGCGCGCGTACTCCGACCAACACGGTGTCCAGTTCGTCTGGCCCAACGGGCTGACGATGATCATGAGCCTCTCCGGCGAGGCCGCCCTGAAGGCGGTCCCCTGAGCGCGCCACCTAGTGGATAACGCCTGACAGAAGAGTCCCGGCATACTGGTGGACAGCAGCCCGGCGGGTACCAAGCGTCAGGCGCGTACCACTAGTTCATGGCGAATGGTTCTGACGGTATCTTTAATATTCGAAATCATTTCAAAATCGCCCGAGCCACCCATCCGTCTTTGGCAGTCGAGGCCTTCAATGATCTGCTAAAAAAGCACGGAAAACGGCAATCGGTTGACAACCCACTGCTTGATTAAAGCACTCCTCTGGATTTGGGTGCGGCCAAATTTGGCCATTCGCGGATCCAAAATAGGCCACTTCACTTCGCGATCCCCGGCCACAGCGTTGCAATTTGACCGCAGGCACTTTTCGATATCCTTCAGCCTTTGCTTTACGGATTTGACCCCGGGGTAGACCTTGCCGCTTGCTAGGTCGATGACGATGCAATGGGCCGGTAGCGGTGTCCCATCTTTCCACAAATGATCTTTACAAAACGCCGACATGAGGGCCGAAACCAAGTTCGCCTGCTCTTCGTCCATTGGCTCGGTTTTTGGGAAGTGCAGCTTGATTCCTCCGACCATATCCCCCGCCTTCGATGTCGAATGCAGCGTCACTTCGGGGCGCACTGAAATCTCTACCCCGCCGAGCACAAGATGCGGCGCCTTCTGAGCGCCAAGCTTCGCCGAGGCGCCACCATAATTGATGTCATCAAGTAGGCTCGCGAACGTCTCGATTGCGTCGATATTGCCTGCAACACGGCGGGTTTCGTACACGTTGCCTGCTACCTTTTGACTCAGGACCGAGATACTGTTGTCTAAGATGCTTAGGTCAATCATTCCACCGGCTAAGAAGCGCGCAATTGCCTCGGCTGCATCGCGATAATAGGTCGTAATGTAATCGGGTGGAAATTTTGCGTTGCGTAAAATTTGGTTCTGACGCGCGGCTCGACTGGTGACATACTGCGCAAGCTTGTTCACCGAGATTCGTGGTTCGTCTCTTTGCTTTGCCATCTGAGACCCCGGGAGAAAATGAATGGACGAATTTTTTGCATCAAAGCCAGCGACCAACGACAGCTATTTATGCGTCGGGCCGCTCACAAAAGCAGAAACCGCCGATGTCCAAGAGGCCGGAATCGGGAACGGTCTTGGATACTACCTCTACGTGTCGGCAATTGGTAGTAAGCAGGGCGCCGTGGAGGTTTTAGGCCGGCTCGGCGGCGAGGATTCCGCCCGCCGCCTCTGTGACCTCCTTGGGCTCCGGGCTTATTCCCCCGCCTGATTATTGCTTCTCTCGTTCATGTCCTGTCCTTTATGTCGAGTAGCTGACATGGTAGGTGGACAGGCAGCGAACACTGATAGCCTAATGCCCAAATGGAAAAGAGGCCGCCACAGTTGGCGGCCTCTTAGATTCCTCGGAAGATCAGTAGCGCGGATTCCGGGTGCCGGCGGAACCCGTGTACGGGTTCACATTGCCTGTGGCGCTGTAATTGTCGCGCTGAGTGCTGTTGGGATTGGTCTGCTGATGCGGCTGCACATAGGTGCCGCTGTTCGTGGTGTAACCTGAGTTCGTGTGGCTGTTGGGGTTAGACCCCGCGCCGTAACTCGGTGCGTATTGAGCGTTCGCACCTGTAGCGACCAGCGCGAACGCGCCGGCCAAAATCCATTTGGTCATTCCCATCTCTCCCCCTAGTTTTGGTGTGCGACTCACACAACCACAGTGGGAGGGTGGTGTCTAACGAATAGACAGCCCAAAAACCCCGTCGAAATACTGAGTTGCCAATAATGGGGGACGGCGTAACGCTGCGAGTGCAGAACCGTCAAGCGCTCCGATCAAAGATATGGAACTCAAGTTGAGGGGTTGGCCAGGATGAGAAGTACGGCGAGGCTTCTGGGGATTGGCTGCTTCCTTATCACTAGTTCGGCAGCGACCGCCGCAACGGAGGCGGACGCCGCAAGGGTCCGAGCGGATCATGATAATTGCGTTTATTTCTCTGTCGCAGACCAATTGAAAAATAGGTCAGTTCACGACTTATCAATGGTGACCGAAAATGGCTTTCGTGCCTGCCGGTCCGAAGAGGCCGTCCTCCGAGCGTTTATGAAAAAGGAGTTGTTCCTTTCGCCCGAATTTATCGACGCCTCGATCTTGAAAATAAGACTTTCGATAAAACGGCATGTGCGGGAAATCGCTAACAACCCCCAGATTGTTGATGGTCGCAAAACCCGGAGCAGCACGGGTGCTTCTCAATGAACGATCTAGCTGACAAAGAATTTCAACTTGCGTCGGCAGTCTTGGAAGATTGCCGCAGGTATATTGCCGCGCACAAAATCCTAAGGTGGGATGTCGTCAAATGGGGAGTATCGGTCAACCTTGCATTGGCGGTCGCCGCTGCCACACCAGCCTTGGCGGAAATCCGAATTTATCTTCTTGTCCTGAGCTGTGGGGTAGCTGCAGCAAGTTGGCTGCTCGTTCTTCATTATAACAGGCGCGTGACTGGTATCCGAGATCAGGCCGTAACCATCATTGCATGGATGAAAGAAAGAGGCGTGGACTACGACTCCATCATCGGTCAAAACACCAAAGATGCATATTCGCGTGGAGAGGGTTATGACTTTCAAGAGCTCATATTGTTCATGAGCATTCTGGCTGCTTCGCCCATCCTTGTTTTGTTAGGTCTGATCTTTTTGCACTCTAAATAATTGATTTATGCGTATACCCCTCACCCAAGAGGGAAAACGCATCAGGGGCGCGATCGATGACCGGCGATAGCTCGCCGCCTTGTTGATAAGGCCGCGCGGGTGAGTCAATTTGACTCAGGGTCAACGCGACACCGCTCTGTCTAGCTTGGACGTCTCTCAACAGAGGCGGGGTGCGCGTATGTTCAACATCGTCAAGCATCGGGATTTCATGCTGGCAGATGATCTGCCGACATGGCGGGAGACTGAGGAATTGCGGCTGCGGAATTACGGCCACGAAAACATCGTCATTATCCGGGCCGATGCTGAGCCCGGTACAGAGCCGGGGCCAGGGATCAATTCCACCGCGCCACGGCTCTGATGAGTCCAGCCCCGCCCCTCTGGGCGGCGGGAACTTTTAGGCGTCAGCGCCCGCCGTAGTAGTGGCTGCCCTTACCATGGCTATTATATCCGCCAGATCGATGGCTTCCAGTTCGACCCCGTGCATCGGCGAAATCCAAGGTAATGGTCGCGAGAGCGACGATGGCGAAAGCCAGAGCGAAAAGCTGTCTCATTGAGATCATCTCCGTGGCCACGAAATGTGACCATGGTCGCTATACCGACCTTTCGTATCGTGTGCGAATTTTTTCTACTAGAGGTTGGTCGTTATCAACCGCCGCGACGGAGTAGCCCGCTGCACGCCCTTGCCGTCGTGAATTAGAATTTTGTCGTCACGACGCGACCGCCCTGCGTGGTCGTGACGCCCCCAGGGATGGCAACCCCGTTGGTGATAAGTAATCCATCCCCGCCGACGATAGACGGCCCTAGCGACGCCCAGCCGCCCATCGCTTGCGGCGTTCCCATGATCAATTCGTTTTCGCCGAGAATCATCAGTAGCCGATTGGCGAACGGCGGATGTCCGAGCGCATCATTGACGGGCTGCAGGACGCCGCTAAGCGTGTAACGGCCTCCGCCCTCATCCATGCGCCAGATGCTGTCAAAAGTGCCCTCGCAGTTGAACCCATTGGCTGCGGACGCGCCCGGCGTTGGCCCGTCGAAGAAAGCCGCGTTGCACTTATTGCCTGATCCAACGATGGTGCAGATGCCGCTCATGTCGAACAGGCCGTTATTGTGCTGATAGACGCCGCTGGCGTTGTCTGCTGCGTTGGACATGTTGCCCTGCAGCCGGGCCGTTCCGGCAGGGTGCAGCGCATTCCACGCCAAATTAAACTCAGCGTTGTCGCCCATGATGGCGGCGGCTCCCGTCGCGCATTGTATCGTGAAGGACACCACGGACGGGGAAGCCGGGTCGACATAGGTTGAGACCTGAATCAGATTATCGCCAGTCGGCTGACCCCCGGCCGCGATCGGATCGTTTACGAAAACACTTCCGGCGATAGGCGCCAGGATCGGCGTAGCATTGCTGCAATCGAAATCGCTATAAATGACCTGCACCGCTGCCGAATTATGGCGCAGCGGCGTTTGCGGCGTGAGACCGTCGTTTGTGTCACTGGCGCCGGCAGTGAAGCTGCTCGTGTAGACCGTGGCGCCGTTCGGGATTTTCCAGCGGCCCGGCTTTTCTTCGGCAAACCATTTTGCGCCGTCGCTGTCGACCGCGAGAGCTTGGCCAGGGTAAAGCTTCGTATTCACATCGGCTGGAAATCCAACCAATATTTTGCCGTTGCTCCCCGCGGTGACGGGCTCGCCGTTGATGACGCGAATATCACAATCGGCGATTGGCGCCGGCAGCGTGATCGTAATCTGACCACCTGTCGCGAGCACATCGCAGCCGGCATGCAGCGCGGACAGCGTGGTGTTGCTCGATATCGAAATAACGTGTCGCGACATTTTATCCCATTTCACATTTCGACTGCGGTGCAGGTGATGTTTTGCAGCGTCGCCGTTCCACCGCCGGCCTGTTGCGTTAGATCAAACCAATAGGCGGTGCCCGGCGTCAGCCCGGTAATCAGCGCGTGCACTGTGATCGACAGCGGCGCGTTGGCGTTGATGCTCTGCGAACTGAGATTGCTGCCGATCGCGGTCCCTGATGCCGCCGCGCCATTGGTCGGAGCGGTGCCGGTGCCGTACCGCATTTGCACCAGAACGGAGCCGGTCGCGACCGTATTGAACACGATCAGCGTGAACGTCAGCATGACGCGAGAGCCATAGACCGGCGTCAGATGGCATGTGCCGCCGAGGCCAGCCATGACCGGGCCTGCCGAGGTGGTCGCCGGATTGGCCGGAGCAAAAGACGCTGCCGCATTGTTGAGCGCTAGCCGGATATCATTAGTTGAATTTGTAAGCCCCGTTGAAAGCGTGAACGCCCCGGTATTTCCCGCGATTGACGAAACCGAACCGGCCGAAGCCAACGTTCCTACGGTTGCCTTCTTGAAAGCGAAGGAAGCGGCGCTGTCATGGATCAGGACGAGATCCGCCGCGACCGGAGAGGCCTTTACGGTCAACGCCGTGACGTCAACGTCCGTCAGGTTCGCCGTCGAGCCTGTGGCGTTCCCCTTCAGGGTAAAGGCGACCGCCTGTGCCATCTTGGCGTTGGTAACGGCATTGGCTGCGATGGTGGCAGCTGGTCCTGAGAGCGTTACGTCTGTCGTCATGGTCTGGAACGCAACCGCGGTGCCCGCCGCGTTCACGCCGAGAAACTGGCTTGCCGTTCCTTGAATATCCGCAACGTTCGCGGTCGCGTTGCCGGTCACGCCGATGATCGATCGCGCGACGCCCTGCGCTTCCATCGCGCGCGTGATTTGGTTGGCGCCGATCGCGGTCGCGTTGCCGACCGAGGTAACAGGCCCGGTCAGATTCGCATTCGTGGTCACGGCGCCGGCAGTCAGGCCCGCCGCCGTGCCGGTCAGATTGGTTGCGACTCCCGAGGCTGGCGTTCCGAGAAGCGGGGCAATGAAGGTCGGGCCGTTCGCAAAAACCAGCGCGCCGGTTCCTGTTTCGTCGGAAATGACGCCGGCCAGTTGCGCGGAGGTCGTCGCGGCAAATTGCGCCAGAGATGCGCCCTGATAAGCCGCGGTCCCTCCCGTCCCGAATGCAACCGAGCTGCCATCCGTGCCGGTAAATGTCAGGGTATTGCTGATCGTCGCGGTCTTGCCGACGCCAAGCGTCAATATGCCCGTGCCTGCGGTCCATGTATTCCCGTTAAAGGTCGAGGTGGTAATCGTCGCGCCGGATATCGACGGGTTAATGATCGTCGGGCCGTTATTGAGAACAACCGCCCCCGTGCCCGTGACGCTTCCGAATGAAGCTGCCGGCAGATTGGTGAATGTGTTGGTCAGGCCATCCAATGATTTATTGGTGACAACAGCCGTGTTGTTATTGGCCAGAAGCGTATCGGTGCCCGTGATGGCCGGTAGTTGAACCGTCCCGGATGCGATCGCGCTGGCATTCAGAAACGTGTTGCCGCTCGTCAACCCCGCAAACTGCACGGATCCGGGCCGGAAGGTTTGCAGTCCGGTCCATGTTTGCGGGAGGGTTGGAACAGCTGGCGTATAGGTTAGGCCAGGCAAGCCCGCAGGATTGCTCGCATTGTTTCCCGGGGGCTGCTGTACGACTGGAGGGAGTGACGTGATAACGCCGGTCATGGGTTTACTGCACCCCTAAGAGGGCCGGCATTTCATGTCGTACGGCTGATAAAAATTCCCAAATTTTCCGGGATCCCTGAGCGTCGAACCGCAGGTCAAAGCGCTGCCCGCTTTCCATGACAACCGGAACCAACAAAGCTAAATCGCCATGGATCGGTCTTAGAAATTCAACGTCGCCAACCTCTAGAACTTTTCCAACATCTGGAGCGCTCATTGCCTCACCATCCAATTTACGAAGACGGTTGGCTGGATGTTGTTGTGAGCGCCTCCGCCCGTATTGTCTGACGTGGCCGTACCTGCGACCGCCAGAGACCCCACCCCGCCCCACGAACCGCTTGTAACGGGTGGAAAATTACTTCCAGGACCGGAAACGCTTCCGTTGGAAATTGTGCCATCGGTAACGGGGATATTTGGTCTACCGCCGCCGGCTGTAGCCGTACCTGTGCCGGATGAGTGAATGCCGGTTGGCAATTCAGTCAAATTAAGAAGATGCGTTTCTTCGCCGAGCGGCTGCCCGAGCGCTCTTGCTGTAAGACCAGAGCCAGCACCTGCGGCACCGAACGCGCGGCCAAGCGCGAGGGGCAGAACTATCCGACAATTAGCAGCCCATGCCGTCGCCGCGTTAGTTTGCCCAGCCCTGGTTGTCGCTCCACCTCCGGCTGTCTGGATGGGAGCGTTGGCGTCGGAAATGTTATTGAAGATAAGCGTAAAAAGTGCTTGCGTTGCGTTGCTGGCAACATTCGCGCCTGATGTTGCACTTCCGAATGAATTATCATTGAACATAAGCCAGCCCGCATCCGCAACAATCTTCAGCGTTGGTTTAATGTCGCCGGTCGAAAAGAATGCCGCCGTTGTCGTATCGACGTAGTTTTTGGTTGCCGCGTCCGTTGAAACAGTAGGATCGGCCATTCCGGTGATTTTATTGCCGCCCATGGGAAAGGCAGCCTGCATCGCCGATCGGCCAAGCCGGTCAAGTGAGTTGGTGATTTCGGTATAGATGTCCGTGACCAGAGTATTGAAAGCGGTTGAGCTTATCGTCTGGCCGGAAACAGCCGCCGTATTGGCGGGCTGGATATCTACTCCGTTGCTTTGACGTGGCGTGGCAGCCTCCCAACAAAATCTTTCCAGTGCGGAGCCCGTCCGCGAAGGGGAAAAACCTGTTGAGAGGCGCGCTAAGCGCAAATCATCGGGTAGCTGCTATATGCCATTTCGAGGGCTAAACCGCAAGTTTGGATAGTGGGTCAGTTTGATTGTGTGGCAGGGGATAACTGCTTGAACCTGCCTGCCATCGGCGCATATTTGCACGATGACCAGCGGATCGCAGACCACGGTGATTTTTACCTGCCCGCAATGCGGCTTGGCTCATGAGGTAACGCAGGAGCACGTCCTCACAAAGACGTCGGGAGGCTTCGATTGCACCGATTGCGGAACCGCGGTCCACTCTTGGTAAGCTCGGCAAGGTGAGGGGGGTTATTATGGAGACCGTCAAAGTATTTTTTGCGCAGCTACTCGGATCGGCGATCGGCATCGTTGGCCTGCTCGTAGGCACCCTAGGATGGGCTTACTGGATGTGGATGGCGATTAAGCTAGGCAGCTTCGGAATGTTCTTTTTCGGGATTCTTGGGCCTTTCGCCATGGTGGCGGGCATTCTTGGCCTTTGGTCTTTCTTTTTCGGATTACCACATTGGCTTCTTTAGGTAGCCAACAAATTTCAAACTGAGACACTACCGAAATCACGCCCTCCATTTCCTGATCCGTCAACGGTTCGCCCGCTTCCGTCATAGCCCAAAATCCAACGGTGCGGCGATCGGCTGATAAAAACACTTCGAGGATTGCCGGCCGCCGTTCAATTATACTCATTCAGGATCCCAGCCTCGCCTTTTTGCGTCGGCCTCAGTCATCCATTTGATGGGGATAAAATCGGTGTTCAAAGGGGCGCCCGCAGCGTGCCGGGCTGAAATCTCCTGCTCGATTTCCAGATCGGTCATGGGCTTGCCGTTTCTCATGGCCCAGATCGGAATCACCTTGCCATGCGGCGTTAACGTTCCCTCGAGGGCAGTCACGCGGCGGGCTAAATTGATGTTCATTAGCGGCTCCCGAATTGCATGATGCAGATAAACAGGCTTTGCGCCGTCGCCTTGTTGGCCGCGATCAGTTCCGCAATGCGCTCTTTGTGTTCGGCTTTGCTGTGACCGCGCACCACAAAGAAAGCGCCGCGGCCTTCCTCCAGGCGAGCGATACGGGCTGCGAGGCTCACGGCAGCCCCCTTGGAACGCCCGTAATTACGTGAATCGTGCGGTACTTCGCAGCCCAATCATCGATTGACCGGCATAGATGCGGGAGGGCTGCAATCTGGCGGCCTTCCGTGCGGGCCAATTCGAGCTCCGCACGCTCGGAAGGCGACCGCGGATCACTCACGCGGACAACGTAGGGCCCACACCGGACGATTTCCAGCTTGGCTATTCGGGTTTCAAGGCTCATTTTGGCGCCGTTCTTTCCAGATGTTCAATGCGCTTCGTCAAATCATTGGTTTCCACCGTGCGGATGTAGGTATCAACCAGCTTGGCCACTTCCACTTCGCCCGCCTCGAGCGGGGTTAGCTCCCCGTCTGCCGTCGCCTTTAGAAGTGCGCCCATTGCGGTTGCTGCATCCCCGGGACTTGCGATCGCCGGCAGCGCAAAATTCAACGGACGGTCACGGCGGGGCGGAACGATACGGTCCATACAAAGCTTTAGTGCCTGCATGTCGCCTTTCTTGGCGAGAGTGATTGCCTTGCGCGTAAGTGCCGCGGCCTCGCCATCTAACAGCGCATCAATGGCCAGCGTTGCCTTGTTGCGCGATCCCGCCGGGCGGCCGTTGGGGTTGCCAGATTTGCCGGCCGGGAATGGCTTTCCCCGCACTTTTTGTGCTGTTTTGGCAGCGGTCAATGCAAAACCCCGCTAAAGGCCGCCCCGACCAGAAGATAGACCGCAGCGCCGATCGATTCCCCGCTTGAAATCAATTCGACCACGTAGTCGTAAAACAATTCGGGATGCACGCTGCCAACGGATAGCGCGCGGAACATAAATTCCTCATGCTCCCGCATGGTTTCGATATCCGCCCCCAGGCGGGCAACTTCCGCCATCAAACTATCGGAGACCAGCGGAGGAAGGCGCCCGAATATTGCCAATTCGATTAATTCGGCAATAAACCCATGTTCTAGATTCCCGAGCGGGCGCCCGGAAAACGCCATCACGACATACAATAGGAAATTAGCCGTTCCGATCGAATGCGAATAGGCGAGGGCCGCCCGGCAATGCTGGCGCCCTAAATCATGATCCAACGGCGCATACCCGGTGACGGTTGGTGCCCAAAGGTCGAAACAGGCAACCAAGTTTTCCATGTCGCCTACTTCGCGGAGCTGGCGCACGAATGACGGTAGCCCCATATCGGTATTTATGCGGTTATCGGTCATTGGCTCTCCGAGGATTTCTAATCCATGCTTCGCATTGTCGTCTGCTCTGGAACACTGCTAGCCTTGGTTGCCTTTCTCCGATGGCAATTGAACCGAACGTTTGAGAATTGGGGATTTGGTTGGGGAGCAACGGTCTGCATCGGAATAATGCTAAGTTGTTTTTTCATCGCATACCTGTTTGACCGTGCAGATACTCGTTCCCGAGAAGAGCAGCCGCGAGCGCGGCGCGATTTCCGATAGGCCCCGCCGCTTGGGCATTCGCGCTATGCCTGCCCAGAGCGTCAACCAACGCCGCTAAATGTCGATCGCGCTCGGGCCCTTGTGCCGACAAAATCCGGGCGACTTCCCCGAATGATTTCGTTGAATCCGGCCGCATCGCGTTTAGGGCGGCATTGGCCGTTTTCTTGCCCAGCGTGGCGGCGAACCCGGTCAAACTCATATTCGGATTGAGTAGCGGGGTTTCGCTCGAGGGCTCAGGTTTCATCGCCCGGGCAGCCGCTTGCCGCTGTGCGGTCTGGCTGTTTTCGACAACCTTGTTATAGGTGTCGCGAAATTTCAGATTGCGATCGACGGAGCCGGTTAATTCATCGGCCGCCGGCTGCCCATGCACTGTCGCGATCTTGTCGGTATTCCATCCGCCTTCGCCCTGCAGCTCACCACGGAGCGCCTGAAGGTCATTGGCCTTGGTTCCCAATACCCGCTCGATATTGCCGCGGCTGCCCTTGGCGAATGCGATTTGCTCGCCCGGCTGCAATCGCTGAAATTCATCTGCGAACCGCCCTGGCGATGCCGTGGTCTTACCAGAACCAAGATACTGCGTTCCGAGGTCAACCGCGGTCCCGCGACGGGCCAAGCCCGCTGATTGACGGTTGGCCTCCAGATAGCCGGGTACCTGATCCTCTAGCGCGCCGTTCAATTCGCCGCGCAAATGTTTCAGGGCGCCTTGTTGACGTGTCAGGGCAGCGGCAGGAACGCCAAGCCCGGGCGCGTCGTATTCAATAACGTTGTCGAGCTCCCCTTTGATCTTGTGCAAAACCTCCGCGTCGTTCTGCGAAACCGGGATGTCTCGAAACCGCTCGTTGCCAAGATTGTCATATTGCGGATGGCCTTGGGCATCCAAAAGCGGGCGCCGCTCCGTGGTCATCATCATTTCGCGAAGGTTGGTAAGCGCCCGGCGTTCCATCCCGACCGAGCGCGGAATCATGTCGTCGATTTGCTGCAGGATCGGTGCCGTCTGCACGTCCGGCGCATTTCCGAGGGCTGCCGGATAAGCTTGGTTGTCAACGTTGGTTCGATGCTCTCGAATGGCATTCGTGACGGTCTGCGGGTCTTCCGCAGGACCGATCGCGCGGTTGACGTCGCTCATGATCCGCTGGTTCGTTCCCTCATTGCGTGCCGTCAAGGCATTGCCGAGGATCGACCGGCCTTCATCGCTGTTGAGCGTAGCGCCCTGCGCTTTGCCCAGGAAGGCCGGGCCCGCATCTGCAAGCATGGCATCGCTGCCGAGCTGGCCCATACGCTGTTGCACTGCCGGCGCAGTATCTGCCAGGAGGGCCGCGCCGAGATGTTTCGAGGCGCCGCGCGACATCCCCTCCGTAGGCGTTAGCGCGTCCGCAACAGCATTGTAGCCCTTGCCAAGGACTTTCCCCCCAACTGGAATAAAGCCGCCGACGGTTCCCCCTACCAATGCGCCCTTGCCCGTATTCCATGCCGCATCGGGAACGTTCGTTAAATCCTGCGTATCGGAAAGGCCCTGCGCCCCTCCGATCGCGGCGCCAGTTCCGGCACTCATCAAGGTTTTGGCAAGCAAGCTCGTACCCCGAGCTGCAGCACCAACGGCCCCCATGGGAACCAGGGCGCCCCCGACAACATGCGCCGCGGTATTC